>Ga0209058_1001187_pt1 | contig 22337 bp, 20 predicted proteins | sample GraSoiAngelo_147_FD_185904 | JGI IMG/M metagenome (GOLD analysis project Ga0209058, IMG submission 185904) | Grasslands soil microbial communities from the Angelo Coastal Reserve, California, USA - 14_1009_05_40cm (SPAdes) (version 2) | ecosystem: Environmental > Terrestrial > Soil > Grasslands ... | reverse complement strand
CGCGACATCTATCGGCGAGTGCTGGCGGTGGATTCCACCTGCGCGGACTGTTACCTGGGGCTGGGCGTGTACGATTACGGCCTGGCGCGCGCCGGCGCCTTTGCAAGGATTTTCGCGCGCCTCATTGGGCTGGGGGGCGGCAACGCCGAACGGGGAATCCGGTACATGCGTCGCGCCGCGCACGACGGCGATCTGGCACGGGTCGAGGGAACCTGGGTACTCGCGGCGGCCTTGGTACGCGAAGCGGCTCGCGATCCCGGCGGGCGTGCGGTCCTCGAGCGCGAGGCGCGCGGCTACGTCGAGGGACTGGCCGCTCGCTATCCGCGCAATCCGGTGTTTCAGCGATTCTTGCGTGAGGTGTCACCCGCCGGCAGAACGTCAGCGGCGCTGCACGGTGTTTGCCGCCGGGGGGATAGGGTTTAGAACGTGGCGAAGCCCTCTCTTAATCTCGGCTCGATGAGCGAATCACTGCGCCGTGTGCTCCTGCTGTCCGGCCAGCAGCGTCACCACCGTCTGGCCCCCGGCCGGCATCGCGCTCGCCGGCTTCGTCCTGCTCGGGTACCGCGTGTGGCCGGCGATTCTCGGCGCCGCGTTCCTCGCGAACGTCACGACCACTGGTGCTGTGCTGCCGTCCATCGGCATCGCGATCGGTAACACCGCCGAGGGACTGCTCGGCGCCTATCTCGTCAACCGATTCGCGCGGGGCGGGCGGGTCTTTGATCGTGTAGGCGACATCGTCCGATTTACCGCGCTGGCGGCGCTCGTCAGTACCATCGTCTCCGCGTCGATCGGCGTGACCTCACTGGCGCTGGGCGGCCTGATGTCGTGGGTCGATGCGCCGCGCGTGTGGCTCACGTGGTGGCTGGGCGACGCCGTGGGGGATATCGTCGTCGCGCCCGCGTTGATTCTGTGGATCGGGGTCAAGCCGGCACCCCGTTGGACTCGCGCTCAGTTCCTGGAAGGACTCGCGGTCGCCGCGGTCACCGCCCTCGTGACCTTCGCGATGTTCGGCGGCCTGTTTCCCTCACGCCATTATCCCGTCACCGTGTTGCTCTGGCCGGCGCTGGTCTGGGTCGCCTTCCGCTTCAGCCCGCGCGAGGCGTCGGCCATCATGGTGATTGTGTCCGCGATCGCCATCGGGCGCACGCTGCAGGGGGTGGGTCCGTTCGCCGCCTATACCGCGAACGAACGGCTGGTGCTGCTCCAGGTCTGGACGGGCATCACCGCCGTAACGAGTCTCGTGCTGGCCGCGGTCGTCGCCGTGCAGCGCGAGCTGCAGGGCACGTGGCGCGAGCTCGCCGTCACCGATGCGTTGACCGGACTCGCCAATCACCGCCAGCTGATTCAGGCGCTCGAGGCCGAGATCCGCCGCTCCCGGCGCAGCGCCCAGCCGCTCGCGGTGGTGCTGCTCGACCTGGATGGCTTGAAGCAAATCAACGATCGCCACGGCCACCTGGCGGGCAGCCTGGCGATCCGGCGTGTTGCCGAGGCCCTGCTCGGGTCGTGCCGCGCCACGGACACGGCGGCCCGCTTCGGCGGCGACGAGTTCGCCCTGGTCCTGCCTGAGACAGGGGAGGCTGCCGCCTGGCATGTGGCCCGCGGTGTGGTGGACCGGCTGGCGACCGACGCGGAAAAGCCGAACTTGTCGATCAGTGTCGGGGTAGCAGTGTACCCCGGCCACGGCGAGACCGTCGAAGCCCTGCTCAACGCGGCCGATATCGCCCTCTACGAGACCAAGGAACGTCGTAAGAGCAGGGCCGCAGGGCTTGCTCCCTAACTGTCCACCCATAGGTTTCGAGGCCATGGACACCAAGAAAAGCATGAGCATCTCCACTCGCGCGTCGGATCCCCAGGCCGCGCTTACCGAGTCGTCGGCCGGGCTGCTGCGCGAGCTGGTCGCGCACCTGCGTCAAAACCGCACGCAGCTGCGTGAGGAGTGGGCCCGACGCATCACGCGCGCCGAGCTGCTGACGGCGATGACGGAAGAGGAGATCTTCGCCGAAGCGACCGCGGTCTACGACAACTACGTGGAAGCGCTCGAGACCGGCACCTTCGAAGCCCTGCAAGCGTACTCCCGGCGACTCTCCGAGCGCATCATTCCGCGAGGCGTCGAAACCGACGAAGTCGTCGGCATCGTGCTGTTACTCCGCGACGTACTCGCCCGCTCGCTGTTCACGAAATACCAAGACAACGTCGAAAAACTGAACCGGATTCTCGACAGCTACGAGCCCGCGGCGAACCGCATCGCGAACACCGTGGCCGTCGGATTCGTGGAAGAGCGCGAGCGCATCATCCGGCAGCAACAGGAAGCAATCCGCGAGCTGTCGACGCCGGTGCTGCAGGTGCGCGAGCGGCTCCTCATTCTGCCGATCATCGGCGTGATCGATCCCCAGCGCGCGCGCCAGTTGACCGAACAGCTATTGCGTGCGATTCGGGCCAACCGCGCCAAAGTCGTCGTGATCGACGTGACCGGCGTGGCGGCCATGGACTCCGGTGTCGCGAACCACCTGGTGCAGACGGTCGAAGCGTCGCGCCTGCTCGGCGCCACCGTGATCGTGACGGGCCTGTCGCCCGAAATCGCGCAGACCCTCGTGACGATTGGCGTCGACCTGAGCGAAATGGCCACCGTCGGTGACCTGCAGGGCGGCATCGAAGAGGCCGAGCGGCTGCTGGCCGACCGTGCGGCCCTCCCCGGGCCACAGCCCGGTCGCGAACCTGGCATGGAGCTCACCCGCTAGCCCCCCACCCCCACCCGCGCCCGCGGAGGACGCTGTGGAAGTACCAATACTGCGGCAGGGGCAGTATCTCATCGCTTCCATTCAGTCTGCCCTCACTGACGCCGACCTTTCCCATCTTCGTGAGGCGCTGATCGCGCAGGTCGGGCGGTCGCGCTGCCGCGGCGTCATCGTCGACGTCACGGCGCTCGACGTCATGGATTCGTTCGCGGTGCGGACGCTGCGCGACATCGCGCACATGGCACGCCTGCGCGGCGCCGAGACCGTCATCGTCGGCATCCAGCCCGACGTCGCGTTCGCCATGGTGCAGCTCGGCCTCACGCTGAAAGGCGTCGCGACCGTTCTCGATCTCGAGGAGGGGCTGGCGTTCCTCAATCGCCGCACGGAGGAACGCTTCCTCGAAACAAAACCAAAGAAACCGAGTGGCCGTGGGTGAAGAGCTGCGCCTGCCAATCGCCGCGGACGTTGATGTCGTTGAGGCCCGACAGCAAGGCCGCGCGCTAGCCGCCGTCGCGGGATTCTCCAGTGGCGAGCAGACCGTCATTGCCGCCGCGATTTCCGAAATCGCCCGCAACATCCTGATGTACGCGAAGAAGGGCGAGATCATCCTGAGTCTCGTCCAGAACGGCGACCGCCAGGGCGTCGCCGTCGTCGCGATCGATCAGGGACCCGGGATTCCCGACATCGGCCGCGCGATGCAGTACGGCTATTCGACGTCCCACGGCGTCGGCGCCGGGCTACCGGGTGCCAAGCGCCTGATGGACGAGTTCGATCTCCAGTCCACGCTGGGCCAGGGAACCACGGTCACCATGAAAAAGTGGCGGCGGGCCATTTGAAGATCGACACGGCGTTTGCCACACTGCCGCTGCCGGGGCAGACGGAGTCTGGCGACCTGTGTCTCATCAAACGTGTGGGGAAGGGAACGCTCATCGCCGCGGTCGACGGGCTGGGTCACGGCGAGGACGCCGCGTCGGCCGCACACGCTGCCGTCGCCGCGCTCGACCGCCATGCCCGCGAGCCACTACCCGATCTGGTCCGCCGCTGTCATGAGGCGCTGGTCGGACTGCGCGGTGTCGTCCTCGGCCTCGCCTACCTCGATCCGCAAGCGGCGACCATGACGTGGCTCGGCGTCGGCAACATCGGCGGTATCCTGTTGCGCGCCGATCGCGGCAACCGGCCCTCGCGCATCACGCTGGTGCCGAGCGCGGGCTTCATCGGCGCGGAGCAGACGAATCCCACGACGCGCTCCGTGCCGCTCGCCCTAGGCGATACCGTGATTCTCTTCTCCGATGGCATCAAGGACGGATTCGCCGAATCGCTGGCGCTCTCGAACTCGCCGCAGGAGATTGCCGACAGCGTCATCACCCGCCATGTGAAGGGCAACGATGACGCGCTCGTGCTGGTAGCACGTTACGGCCGCTAATCCACCGGACATAGCCTCAGCCCCTCCGCCCCCGCCCCCCCCCGCCGCCGGTTCACTCACGACCGGCCCGCTGCGGCCCGTCGTGTTGCGGCTCGCCGCGCCCGCGGTTGCCATGATGGCGTGCCATTTCTCCTTCAACCTCATCGACAGCATCTGGGTGGGCCGCCTCATCGGATCGGCCGCGCTCGCGTCGGTCTCGACGGCGGGATTCTACATCTGGGTGGCGCTCAGTCTCGGCGAGATGGTCGAGATCGGATTGATCGCGGTTGCCGCGCGACGGCATGGGGAGGGATACCCGGAGCGCGCGGCACGGGTCGCCGCGGCCGCCGTCGTCTATGCGCTGCTCGCGGGTCTGGTGGTCAGCCTCGTCGGCTGGGGGGTGGCCGGCACGATGTTTGGGGTCATGAAGGTGCCGCCCGAGGTCGCTGCGCTCGGGCACGCGTATCTCTCCACCTGGCTCCTCGGGGCGCCACTCGTGTTTGGGTTTTTTGCCATCGAGGCCACGTTCCGAGCCTCGGGCGATACACGAACACCCTTCATGATGCTCGCGGGTTCCGTGGGCTTCTCCATCGCGCTCGATCCGTTGCTGATCGCCGGCGTCGGCCCGTTCCCGCGGCTCGGCGTCGAGGGCGCGGCCCTGGCGTCGGTGATGGTACGCGGGGGCGGGTTTCTGCTCGGTTTGGTCATCGCGCTGCGGCGCGGGCTCGTTCGAGTCGCTGCGCCGGATTGGCGCGCGATTCCGACGATCATACGCATCGGCGCGCCACTGTCCTTGGCCGGCGTGCTCTTGTCGATCATCTACATGTGGCTCACGCGGTTTACTTCACGATTCGGCACACCGGCACTCGCCGCCCTGGGCGTGGGCCATAAGATGGAAGGGCTCGGCTTTATCGCGATCAGCGGCTTCGCGTTGGCCGCCAGCGCGCTCGTGGGCCAGAATCTCGGCGCACGGCAGGAAGCTCGGGCGCGGGAGGCGGTACGGCTGACGGTCGGTTATTGCCTGGTGGTTACCGTAACGACGGCCGCCGCGTTTCTGCTGATCCCCGGGTGCCTCGTGGCACTGTTCACACACGACGCGCAGGTGATCAAGGATGGCGTGCTGTACCTGCGGGTGATTTCATTCGCGCAGATCGGGCAGAGCTTCGAGCTGATTCTCGAAGGCGCCCTCGCGGGCGCGGGCTACACGTTCTGGCCACAAGTCGTGAGCACGACATTGACCGCCATGCGGATTCCCCTCGCGGGCTGGTGGTCGCGCGCGATCGGCTTACTCGGCATCTGGCTAGCGTTGAGTCTCACGGCCATCTCGCGCGGAATCGCCATGGTCCTCTTCTGGAAAAGCGGGCGGTGGCGTACCGTCAGGGTCTAACGGTTCGTTCCCCCTCTCCACGACGTGGTGAGGGGGTCAGGGGGTGAGGTGATTGTCACGCTGCTTACTGACTTCGGCACCGCCGATAGCTACGTGGCTGAGATGAAGGGCGTGCTTTCGACGTACGCTCCGAATGCGACACTGGTCGATATCACGCACGAAGTGTCGCCCGGCGATGTGCGTGCCGCACAGTACATCCTCAGCCGGACCTGGATGTTCTTCCCCGAAGGCACGATTTACGTCGCCGTCGTGGATGCTGGGGTTGGCACAGACCGGCGCGTGCTCGGGGCAATGCGATTTGGCCGGTACTTTCTGGCCCCGGACAACGGGCTCCTCTCGTTCTTGTCTCTGAACGCGCAGTTCGTCTCTATCCCCGTGCTCCCTGAAGCGGCGCCTACGTTCCATGGCCGAGACGTCTTTGCGCCCGCCGCCGGGGTGCTGGCGACGGGAGGATCGTTCGAGTCGCTGGGCACGGCGATTACCGATCCGCTTTACGCGCCGCTGCCGATCCCCAAGACCGACGGAGCGGCGGTCGTGGGGGAAGTCCTCCACGTTGACCGCTTCGGCACGCTGGTCTCGAACATTTCCGCGAACGCGCTGAAGCCGGGAGCAAGCATTCGTGTCGCGGGGGTCGACGTGGGTCCGTTGCGCCGCACGTTCGCGGACGTCGAGCCCGGAGCGTTGGTCGCGTTTACCGGATCAGGTGGTACCGTGGAGGTTGCGGTGCGAGACGGTAATGCGATGAGAAGGTTGGGGGTCAGCGTGGGCGCCGAGGTTCGAGGCTAGGGCGTCCAATCCCCCGACGGCGTCGGCACCTTCACCTGCGCCATCACCCGGTCAGCAAACCCGGCACTCGGAGCAAACTTCGGAAGCTGGACCAGCTCGAGCATAACCTTACGCTCGCGCTCGGCTTCAGTGCGGCACAGGGAGCACTCGGCGAGATGCATGGCCCGGGCGGCGGGGAGAAGGCCCTGCGCCCAGAGCTCGATTTCGTCAGTAGTGAGATGCATGGAGATGTCAGTCATTGGGTGTCCTACGGCCCGGTTCTAGGCCTGGTTTCAGTCCCGGCGATCTTCCAGATAACCCCGCAATTCATTACGGGCTCGGTGGATATAGGTTTTGACGGTGCCCAGGGGCAGATCCAGCGTGTCCGCGATCTCCTCGTACGAGTACCCCTCGACGTGACGTAGCAAAATGCACGACCGATACTCGGGGCGCAGCCGGGCGATCGCCCGCTCGATTGCCGAACCCAGCTCGCGGCTCTCGACCTCATCCAGCGGGCTTTCCGCGCGGTCGCCGAGCTGCAGCGACGTCGCGCGCACCTGCTCCGGCGTCTCGGCGCTCGGCGCGCCGTCGAGCGACAGCGTGTCGATGCTCTTGCGACGCAGATGATCGATCGCCGCGTTGTTCGCGATCTTGAAAATCCACGACGAGAACTTGAACTCGGGCCGATACGATTTGATGCCGTTCAAGACCTTGATGAACGTTTCCTGCGCGAGGTCCTCGGCCAGCGCGCGATCGCGCACCATGCGATAGAGCAGCGAAAACACCGGCCGCTCGTAGCGACGGACCAGCTCGCGGAATGCCGCGTCATGTCCTTGCTTTGCCCACGCGACGATCTGCTGATCGCTGGCGTCGCTCAGGTGGTCCGGCCTATCTTTCGCGCCTATGGGTCGTTCTCCAGCCTACGTCCGTGGCATGTTCACGGCGATTGCCCCGCGCTACGACTTCCTGAACCACCTGCTGAGCCTCAACGTGGATCGGTCCTGGCGCCGCACCGCGGTCGCGCGGCTCGGGTGGGAAGCGAAACCCGACGGCACCTATCTCGATCTCTGTGCCGGCACGCTCGATCTGGCGGCGGAACTGGCTCGGCGCGACGGCTTTCGCGGCCGCGTGATCGGCGCCGATTTCGCGGTGCCGATGCTCGCGCTCGGCAAGGACAAGGCGCCGGGGACCGTTCCCGTGGCCGCCGACGCGCTGGCGCTGCCGTTTCCCGCGGCGCGGTTCGACGGCGCCCTGGTGGGATTTGGCGTACGCAACGTTGCCGACCTCGACCGGGCTTTGAGCGAAGCGGCACGCGTCCTGAAGCCAGGGGCGCGCTTCGTCATCCTCGAATTCGCCACGCCCCGATTCGCGCCGCTGCGCGCCATCTTTCTCTTCTATTTTCGCCGGATTCTCCCCGCCATCGGCCGGCTCGTCTCGAAACATAGAGACGCCTATACCTACCTGCCAGAGTCGGTGCTCGCGTTCCCCGAGCCGGAGGCGCTGTCGCAGCGCCTCGTGGCCGCGGGATTCTCGCGCGTCGGTTTCGAGCGGATGACAGGCGGGATCTGCGCCGTGCACTATGGCACTCGATAATCTGCGCGCATTTGTCGACGCGATCGACAAGTCGGGCGATCTCGCGCGCGTGACCCGTCCTGTGTCCGTCGACAAGGAAATCACCGAAATCGCCGACCGCTGCATGAAATCGCCGGGCGGTGGGCCGGCGTTGCTCTTCACCCAGCCGACGCTCCGCACCGGCGGCAAATCGCGGTATCCCCTCGCGGTCAACTTGTTCGGCTCGGAGCAGCGCATGTCGCTGGCGCTCGGCGTCGATTGCCTCGACCATGTCGGCGCGCGCATCGCCGAGCTGCTCGCGATGAAGGTGCCCGAAGGTTTGCTGGGCAAGCTCGCGCTGCTGCCGCGGCTCGCCGAAGTCGCGAAGTTCCCACCCAAGACCGTCGGTCGCCCCGCCAGCCAGAACACCGTGCTCAAGGATTCGGACGTCGACCTCACGCGCTTTCCCGTGCCGATCTGCTGGCCCGAAGACGGCGGGCCCTATATCACGCTCGGGGGAGTCATTACGCGTGATCCGGCGTCCGGTGTCCGCAACGTCGGCATGTACCGCGTGCAGGTCTTGAGCAAGAACACGCTGGCCATGCACTGGCAACGCCACAAGGTCGGTGCGGCGCACTGGCGCACGATGGCCGAGCGTGGCGAGACGATGCCGGTCGCGATTGCGCTGGGAGGAGACCCCGCGAGCGTCTATGCCGCGTCCGCGCCGTTGCCGCCGACGATCGACGAGTTTCTGTTCGCCGGATTTCTGCGCGGCGAGCCGGTGCGGCTCGCCAAGGCCGTCAGCTCCGATCTCGAGGTCCCCGCCGAGGCCGAGATCGTGATCGAGGGATACATCGACCCCCGAGACGAGCTCGTGCTGGAGGGCCCGTTCGGAGACCACACGGGGTTTTATTCGCTCGCGGATTACTATCCCAAGGTCCACGTGACGGCGGTGACGTTGCGCGACGATCCGATCTGGCCGCACACGATCGTCGGCCGCCCGCCCATGGAGGACTATTTCCTCGGGCACGCCACGGAACGGATCTTCCTGCCGCTGCTGCGCCTCACCATCCCAGAGATTGTGGACCTACACATGCCTGCCGAGGGGATTTTTCACAACCTGGTGTTTGTGAGCATCGACAAGCAATACCCTGGGCAGGCGTACAAGGTGATGAACGGATTGTGGGGCCAGGGACTGATGTCACTCGCGAAGGTGATCGTGGTGGTGGACAAGGACGTGAACGTGCGCGATCCCAAGGAAGCATGGTGGGTCGCGCTCAATCACATCGATCCCGAGCGCGACGTGCGCTTTACGATGGGGCCGATCGATGTGCTCGATCATTCCAGCCGCGGCTTCACGTACGGATCGAAGATGGGGATCGACGCCACGCGGAAGTGGAAAGAAGAGGGATTCACGCGCGAGTGGCCGAACAAGATCGTGATGGACGAGGAGACCAAGGCCAAGGTGGATGCCATATGGGGGGAATTGGGGATTGAGCTGCGTGGCAAAGCGCGGTAGCGAGCGACGACGGCTAGCCATCGCCGTGTGTGTGCTGTTCACGGCGTGCAGCGACGCACCCGCTCCCGGCGAACCTCCGCGCGCCACGAAGCTCGCCTTCGTGGCTCAGCCGACGCGCGTCGAGGGCGCCGTGCCGATCAGCCCCGCGCCGCAGGTGGCCATCCTCGACCAGTTCAGCAACACGGACACCAACGCGACGCACCCGGTCACCGTGTCGCTCGCTGGACCTTCAGGAGGTACGCCGCTCAACGGCACGACGACTGTGTATGCCGTCGCGGGCGTGGCCACCTTTACGGACCTACGGATCGACGAGCCAGGGACCGACTACACGCTCGTTGCCACCGCGCCCGCTCTCCAGAGCACCACAAGTGCTCCGTTTCGGGTCGCGCTCGCCATGTCGGCAATCACGTCCGGGAGCGCACACACCTGCGGCGTTACCACCTCGTCGTTCGCGTATTGCTGGGGGTGGAATCGTCCCGGGCAGCTGGGGGACGGGACGACCGAGCCGCGTCTCATTCCCACACGCGTGACGGGAGGCCTGACATTCCGCCAGGTGATGGCCACGCCGTTGCTGATCGGTTATCGCACGTGCGGTGTGCTGACGGAGGGCGGAGCGTACTGCTGGGGCTCCAATGACCAGGGCCAGCTCGGGGACGGCACCACGGAGCAACGAAACACGCCGGCGCCCGTGGTGGGCGGCTCGAGCATCGTACAGGTGGCCGTCGGCGCACTGCATACGTGCGGCGTGACCGGCGGCCGCCGCGCCTACTGCTGGGGCGCAAACGGCGGCGGCGAGTTGGGTGATAGCACGATCGTTTCTCGGCTCACGCCCGTAGCGGTCTGGGGCGATCTGGAATTCGTCGAGGTGAGCGCTGGCGAGGAATTCACCTGCGGTGTCACCCGGGATCATCGGGCGTATTGCTGGGGCTACAACGGCTCGGGCGAATTGGGGGACGGCACGACCGTCAGCCAGCCTGTGCCCACAGCCGTTCCGGGTGGCTTGCTGTTTGATCACGTGAGCGCCGGAGACCGCTACGCGTGTGGAGTCACAACCGACAGCAAAGCCTTTTGCTGGGGCCTGAATCATTACGGCCAGCTCGGCGACGGGACCACCGAACAGCGACTCACGCCGACTCTGGTGGTGGGCGGGTTCAACTTCGTTCACGTGAGTGCGGCATTCGTTCACACCTGCGGTGTCACCGCGAATGGCGCGGCCTACTGTTGGGGGGCGAACAACAGTGGCGAGCTGGGCGACGGTACGACCACGCAGCGGCTCGTGCCCACGCTCGTTACGGGAAACCTGATCTTCACGCGCGTAGCGGTCGGGAGCAACGACACGTGTGGTGTCACAACTGCGAACATCGCCTATTGCTGGGGCTTCAACGGCGATGGTCAGCTGGGTGACGGCACCACCATGTCACGACAGACACCAACGCCCGTGGCGCCGTAACCGGGCAGCAACCGTGATCTCCCGCCGTCACGCGCTCGGACTGACTCTCGGTCTTTCCCTCCTGCCCGCATGCAACGACTCCTCCGTGGACCCCGAGGCGAACGTCGTGGCGACCGTGCAGGTGACTCCCGCGGTTGCCACGCTCGCGGTCGCCGGCGAAACGCGCCAGCTCTCTGCATCGGCGAAGAACGCCCGCGGTCAAACGATCGGCGGGGTGACCATTACTTGGAGATCTCAGGATACGTCGGTCGTCACCGTGGATCCGACGGGACTCGTGACGGCAAGAGGATCCGGAACAGCGGCGATCACTGCCAGCGTCGGCCACGTCGGGGGCAGGGCCATGTTGACAGTGGACCAGGAGATCGTCGCATTGGCATTCGTCGCGGGGCCCAACGACGCGGTCGCCGGCGATTCCATGAAGCCGGCGATCAAAGTCGAGCTGCGTGACGGCGGCGGTAGCCGGGTGACCGATGCCGAAGTGCCCGTGACGCTGGCGCTCGGTGCCAATCCAGGGGGAGCCACGCTGGGAGGGACGCTGACCGTCACCAGCGCGGCCGGCGTAGCAACCTTCCGGGGTGTGTGGTTGGATAAGGCGGCCGGCGGGTACACGTTGACGGCCTCGACGGTCGGCGTCGCTCCCGTCACCAGCGCCGCGTTCGCCGTAACTCCAGGTCCGGTCCTCCTGTCCTTTCTCACGCAGCCGGGCACGGTGGAAGGGCAGGTGCCGTTCGATCCCGCCGTACGCGTGACGGCGCGGGAGGACAGGTTTGGGAACGTCGTGCCGGATGCGGTGGTGACGATCGGGCTGCAGGCGTACTCATCCACACACGCCCTGCGGGGACAGACTACGGCGACGGCCGTGGACGGCGTGGCGACATTCGCAGGCCTAAGTCCGGCGATACCGGGTGACGGCTTCGTCCTCGTGGCCAGGAGCGGCGATACGCCCCCGGCTCGGAGTGCCCCGTTCAGCGTTCGAATAACCCTCGTGGAGGTGACCGCCAATGGCCCCACGTGCGGCTTGACCATCCTGGGTTTCGCCTACTGTTGGGGAGGGAACGCCATCGGCCAACTGGGGGACGGCACGACCATCACACGGCTCACTCCCGGTCCGGTGCAAGGAGGCCTGCGCTTCGTGCACCTGACCGCCGGGTACGGCTTCGCGTGCGGTGTGACGAACACCCATGAGGCGTACTGCTGGGGCGGAAATGACTTGGGCAATCTCGGCGATGGCACGACGACCCAGCGGCTCGTGCCCACGCTGGTCGCTGGAGGCTTGAGCTTCGCTCAAGTGGGTGCGGGCGCTGGCCATGCGTGCGGAGTCACGACACAGGGCGTGGCGTATTGCTGGGGCTACGGCGACTACGGCCAACTCGGCGATGGAACCGCCCTGCGACGCCTCACTCCCACCCGCGTGGAGGGAGCCCTCGACTTCGTGCAGGTGAGCGCCGGGGCGCTACACACCTGCGGCGTCACGGCGGCCAACGTGGCGTATTGCTCGGGAGAGAATCAGGTGGGCGAGCTTGGCGACGGCTCGACCACTCGCCGGTTCAGCCCAACGGCTGTGGCGGGAGGTCTCGCTTTCGTCCAGGTGAGCGCGCAAGAGCATCGCACCTGCGGGATCGCCACGGACAGCGCAGCCTATTGCTGGGGCGATTTTCAGCTCACGCCCACACTCGTGGCGGGAGGTCTGGATTTCGCCCAGGTCGACGCCGGCGCGTTTTACAACTGCGGAGTTACGACTGCCGGACTCGCCTACTGCTGGGGGGAGAATCAACACGGGCAGCTCGGCGACGGCACCACTGATAACCGGGCCACGCCCACGCTCGTTGCTGACGTCACGGACTTCGTTAATGTGAGCGCCAGTCTGTACCATACCTGCGGTGTCACCGTTGCCAACGTGGCCTATTGCTGGGGGGACAACGCCTCGGGCCAACTGGGCGACGGCACTACCACGCAGCGGCTCAAGCCCATTCGCGTCGTGCAGTGAAGGAGAAAGTCGCGCCGGAGGGCCAGACTTTCGCGGGCGAGAGCCTGTTGGTCCGCTTCGTCAACTTCGTCAAGCTGCCGCACACGCTCTTCGCCTTGCCGTTCGCGTTGCTGGGCGTCATCGTCGCATCGTACAGGCAGCCGGTGACGTGGCGCGCCGCGATCCTCGTCGTCATCGCATTCACGGCCGCCCGCTTCGTCGCAATGGGGTTCAATCGCATCGCCGATCGGCGCATCGACGCCCGCAACCCGCGCACGCAGGGTCGGGAACTGCCGACGGGCCGGCTGACGGTCGGCCAGGCGTGGGCCGCGGTGCTCGGCGCGATGGTGGTGTTTCTGTGGGCGGCATGGGCGCTGAATCCGTTGTGCGCGGCACTCGCGCCGGTCGCGCTGATCTGGATCGCGATCTACAGCTACACGAAACGCTTCACCGACTGGACGCACCTGTGGCTGGGCGGCGCGCTCGCCATTGCGCCGGTCGGTGGCTACATCGCGATCACGGGGACGTGGAGCGAGCCGTGGTGGCTGCTGCTGGTGCTCGCGCTGGCGGTGACGTGTTGGGTCGCCGGGTTCGATATCTTCTACGCGCTCCAGGACGAAGCCTTCGATCGGGCGGAGCAACTGCGCTCGCTCGTCGTCCGGCTGGGGCAGGGCTGGGCGATCATCGTGGCGAAGCTGCTGCAAGGGGCGGGGATCGCCGCGCTGATCCTATTCGGCATGGGCGCACGTCTCGGGCTCCCCTATTTCGCCGGCGTGGCCATCGGCGTGGCGGTGATCAGCTGGGAGCACCGACTGGTCAGACCCGGCGATCTCTCGCGGCTCGATGCGGCCTTTTTCACCGCCAATGGGATCGTGAGTATCGTCGTGTTTCTGGGTGCGTTGGTGGATCGGATCCTATGAAAAAGGGGAGGGGGGACGGGGGACGAGGGAAGGGTACGCCAGGTCTGAAGCAGCCGGCCTTACCCGTCCCTCGTCCCGTGTCCCCCTTCCCCAAAGGGCCGCCCCGGCATCCCAAACGTTCACCCACACCGAACCGCCGGGGACGCTAGGAGTCAGGGCGTCGGCTTGTCTCCTCGCCCCGCCAGATCCAGCAGGAACGCATACTCGAAAGCCACATCGCGCCACCGCTTGTAGCGGCCTGACGCGCCGCTGTGTCCCGCCTCCATGTTCGTCCGCAGAATGAGACGGTTGGTGTCGGTTTTCATGGCGCGCAGCTTGGCGGTCCATTTCGCCGGCTCGACATAGAGCACCTGGGTGTCGTACAGCCCGGCCGTGATGAGCAGATTCGGATACGCCTTGCGCTCGACGTTGTCATACGGCGAATAGGACAGCATGTACCGGTAGAAGGTCGAGTCATGGGGATTGCCCCATTCATCGTATTCGCCGGTCGTCAACGGGATCGTGGAGTCCATCATCGTGGTGATGACGTCGACGTAGGGGACCCCGGCGATGACGCCTTTGAACAGCTCGGGCCGCAGGTTGACGACCGCGCCCATGAGCAGCCCGCCCGCGCTGGCCCCGCGCGCAAACAGGCGATCGGGCGACGTGTACCCGCGGCGGACCAGATCGTCCGCAACGTCGACGAAGTCGGTGAACGTGTTCTTCTTCTGCAGTTGCCGGCCGTTTTCGTACCAGGCGCGGCCCATTTCGGACCCGCCGCGAATGTGCGCAATGGCGAACGCGAAGCCGCGATCGAGCAGCGAGAGGCGGTCCGCCGAGAAGGTGGGATCAGAGCTCGCGCCGTAGGATCCGTAACCGGTCAGGAGCAGCGGCGCGGGTCGCGCCGTGTTCTTCCGATAGACGATCGAGACGGGTACCCGGGCGCCATCGCGTGCGGTCGTATAGAACCGTTCGGTGACGTAGCTGGCCGGATCGAATCCACCCAGGATCTGATCGCGCTTGAGGAGGGTTTTCTGCCGCGTCCGCATGTCGTAGTCGTAGGTCGATGCCGGCGTTGTCAGCGACGTATAGACGTAGCGCAGCAGCGGCGTGTCGAACTCGCGGTTGGTACTCACGTACGCCAGATACGCGGGCTCACCGAAATCGAGGTAGTACTCATTCCGGCCGCTCCAGGGCCGGACCCGCAGCTGCACCAGGCCGTCCTTCCGCTCGCTCAGTACGAGATAGTCTCGGAAGAACTCGAAGTCTTCGAGCAGCACGTCTGACCGGTGCGGGATGACTTCTTCCCAGTTGTCTCGCCCGGGCCGTGCGACCGGCGTCCGCATGAGGCGGAAGTTCTTGGCGTGGTCGTTCGTGAGGATGTAGAAGTAGTCGCCGAAATGGTTGGCGGAATACTCGTGCCCCCGCTCGCGCGGGATGATGACGCGGAACGGCGCGTCGGGTTGGTCGGCCCGGATGTAGTGGTACTCGGTCGCCAACGTCTGCGAGGACTGAATCATGATGTACGCCCGGGACTTGGTCTTGAAAACAGAGGTGTAATAGGTCTCGTCCTTGTCCTCGTAGACCAATTGATCAGCCGAGGCAGGGGTGCCAAGCCGGTGGCGATAGACCTGATAGGGGCGCACGGTCACGGAATCGGGTTTCGTGTAGAACAGCGTGCGATTGTCTTCGGCCCACGCCATGCCGCCGATCGCGCGCGGAATGACATCGGACAGCATGGCTCCGGTCCGCAAATTCTTGAAGCGAATTGCGCTGACGCGACCGCCGGTGGTGTCCACGGCGAACGCCAGCAGATCCGCCGCAGGGCTGACATCCCAGGCCCTGATCAGGAACGTCGGCTTCCCTTCGGCGAGCGCGTTCGCATCGATCAGAATCTCTTCAGGGGCATTCAGCGAGCCGCGCTTGCGCGCATAGATGGGATAGTTCTTTCCCTCCACGAGCCGCGTATAGTAGAAGTAGTTGCCTTCGCGAAACGGCACGGATTGATCGTTCTGGAGCACGCGCCCCTTCATCTCTTCGTAGAGCCGATCCTGCAGCGCTTCCGTGTTAGCCATGACCGCTTTGGTGTACGCATTCTCGTCCTGCAGGTACTTGATGACTTCGGGGTTGCCTCGCTCCTTCAACCAGTAGTACGGGTCGATGCGCACGGTGCCGTGCTCGTCGAAACGGTGCGGCCGGACGGCAGCGACGGGCGGAGTCAGCGCCGATACTGCAGTCGAGGTCGCGGGCGTCTGGGCGAGGATGATGCCTGGGGCGAAGGCACCGATGCTGAACGCAAGCGATCGAATGCGGGATGCCATGGAGAGCCTCATCGAAAGGGCAGGTGTTTCAATTAACGCCCACGCAACGTCCCTAGCCAGAGGGTATGTTTCCGGGCCATGTCATCCCCTCCCCCTCCTGCACCGCTCGTCTTCGCGATCACCGGCGCGTCCGGCGCGCCGTACGCCGTGCGGCTGCTCGAGATGTTGGCCAACCATCATGTGCCGACGTGGCTCTTGGTGTCGGCGCACGGCTGGCGGCTCCTTGCCGAGGAATGCGGTCTCAAAGACGAGGCGGCGCTGCAGAAGGCGACCGGCGGCGACTGGACGAGCGTCCGATCCTTCAATGATGCGGACCGCGGCGCGGAACCCGCCTCGGGATCGGTGCAGACGCTGGGGATGGTGGTGTGTCCCTGCTCGATGGGCACGATGGCCGCCATCGCGCAGGGCACCAGCCGCTCGCTCATCGAGCGCGCGGCGGACGTTACGCTCAAAGAGCGCCGCAAGCTGATTCTCGTGCCGCGCGAGTCGCCGCTCTCACTCGTTCATCTGCGCAACATGACGCTCGCGGCCGAGGCAGGAGCCACCATACTTCCTGCGGCCCCCGGCTTCTATCAGCGTCCGAGGGAAATCAGTCAGCTGGTGGACTTCATTGTGCAGCGCATCGTGGACCATCTGGGACTCGGCATCCAGCTCCTCAAGCCATGGCAGGGGTGACCGTGGACGCGCGTGAGCTGCTGTCGCGTGAGGTGACCCCGGAGCTGTACCGCGACATCCGCGAACTGTGGAAGGCGCACTCCATCGCCGAGGACCGGCGCGACATCGCCGGGCTGATCGCGACGCTGACGCCGGACTGCGTCTACGAGGTCGTCGGAGAGGCGGGCGCGCGGTGGGAAGGCCATGCCGGCGCGACGCGGTTCTATACCGAGCTCCTCGGCGCCATTCCGGACATTCACTTCGATCTGCAGCAGATCGTGATCGGGCCGCAGGGTGTGTGCGAAGAAGCCACCGTCACGGGAACCCAGCAGGGGCGCTGGCTGTCGCATGCCGGCACCGGAGCCAAGGTCGAGTTTCGGGTCGTGATTTTCTTTCCGTGGGATCCGCGCATCAAGCAGTTCAAAGGAGAGCGAGTCTTCCTATGGTCGTGATGGCGTTGATCTGGCTGCAGGCCGTGGCCCAGGACACCACGCACTACACGCACGCCGATACGCTGCGCGGATCGAACGGGCCCGCCCGCGCGTGGTGGGACGTGCAGTTCTACGATCTGCACACGCGCGTGAACCCGCGGGATTCGTCTATCACCGGCTGGAACGGGATCACCTACCGGGTGCTCCAGCCGGCGCAGCAGATGCAGATCGACCTCCAGGTGCCCCTCGAGGTGGACAGCATCGTCCAGGATCGGCGGAAAGTGACGTACCGGCGCGATGGCAATGCGTTCTTCGTGACGCTGGCGGCGCGACAACGCCCGGGCGAGACGCGGACGATCAGGGTCTGGTATCACGGCAAGCCGCGCGTCGGCCGCCGGCTTCCCTGGGATGGCGGGTTCACGTTCCCCACCGACAGTCTGGGCCGTCTGTGGATCGCAACCGCCAACGAGGGCCTGGGCGCAAGCGTCTGGTGGCCGAACAAGGACTATCTGGCCGATGAGCCCGACAGCCAGCGCATCGCGATTACCGTGCCGGACTCCCTGACCGACGTATCGAACGGACGGCTGCGTGGCACGACCAAAACCCTAGACGGCGCCACCACCTACGAGTGGTTTGTAACGAGTCCAATCAACAACTACGACGTGTCCATCAATGCCGGGCATTACGCCCACTTCAGCGATACGCTGAACGGCGAGGGAGGGCGGCTGACGCTCGACTTCTGGCCGCTGGACTATCACGCCGATACGGCGCGGCGGCAGTTCCAGCAGGTGACGCCCATGCTGCGGTGCTTCGAGCACTGGTTCGGCCCGTACCCTTGGTACGCCGATGGCTACAAGCTCGTCGAGACGCCGCACCTCGGCATGGAGCATCAAAGCGCCGTCGCCTACGGCAACCACTACCTCAACGGCTACCTCGGCCGTGACCTGTCGCGCACGGGTCTGGGCCTGCAGTGGGATTTCATCATCGTGCACGAGAGCGCGCACGAATGGTGGGGCAACAACATCTCGGCGCAGGACCACGCCGACATGTGGTTGCACGAGAGCTTCGCGAATTACGCGGAGGGGATCTACACCGAGTGCCGGATGGGGAAGATGGCGGGTGCCGCGTACATGATCGGCGCGCGCAGCGGGATCCGCAACGACCGCCCCATCATTCCGGCTTTTGGCGTGAACGCGCAGGGCTCCGGCGACATGTATCCCAAGGGCGGGAACATGCTGCATACGATTCGGGCGATCATCGACGACGACGCGAAGTGGCGCGACATCCTGCGGGGCTTGAACAAGACATTCTCCCACCGGACTGTCACGGGCAAGCAGGTCGAAGACTATATCAGCCGCGCGGCGGGCATCGACCTCAGTAAGGTGTTTTCGCAGTACCTCACCACGACCCAGATCCCGGTGTTCGAGTACCGGGTCGAGAGCGGCAAGCTCGGATATCATTGGACCAATGTCGTACCTGGATTCGACATGCCGCTGCGTGTGAATGTGTCGGGCCTGGGGACGCGCGTCCTGCATCCGACGGAAGCGTGGCAGACCTTGGACGTTGCGTCGTCCGGGGCCGCGGAGCTCAGCGTGGACGAGAACTTCTATGTCACGGCGCGGGCAATTGGAGCAACGACCGGCCAGTGAGACTCGGAGTCATCTCGGATACACACGGGATGCTGCGGCCGCAGGTGTTCGAGATCTTCCGCGAAGTCGATCACATTCTGCACGGTGGGGACGTCGGTCGTGGCGACCTGCTGGTCGAACTGCGGGCGTTGGCGCCCGTGACGGCGGTGTACGGGAATACCGACGACTTCGACCTGCGGTCCCAGCTTCCCCAGGTCGCCGAGCTCGAGCTCGACGGCTTTCCCATCGTTGTCACGCACGGCGATCAGTTTGGCAGTCCCAAACCCGCCACGCTGCACGAGGCTTTTCCGCACGCCGAGATCATCATCTTTGGGCACACCCACCGGCCGTTGCTCGAGCTGGTGGACAGGACCGTCACAGTCATGAATCCAGGCGGTGCGGGGGCGCCGCGTTTCGGGATTCCGCCGAGCGTCGGGATTCTGGAGCTCGAAGCCGGCATCCCCCCGCGGGGCAGGATCGTGGATCTTCGCCAGGGCCGGCGATCATGAGGATCGCACAGGCGGTTCTCGTGCTCGTGGCGGCTCTTGGGTGCGCCAGCACCGCGGCCCCTCCACCTGCTCGGCGTCCTGCCCCAAGTCCCGCGGGGCGGCGGTCGCCTGCCGCAGCGTCGCGTACGCTGGACGACCTGATACTCGGCGAGCTGGCCGCGGACCACGCGTTCGCGTGGTCCGCCCGGCGGCCACTCACCTGGAACGACTTCCAGGGGTCCCCGCCCTCGGAGGGCCCGGAGGGCGCGAAGACCTCATACACGCTGTACTCCGTCTGGAAATGCAGAGGTGATGTATTCGAATTTCGGGTGGTCGCCGGATTCCGTCCGCGCCAGTCCTGGGTCAAGGCGATCGTGCTGGACGACAGCACGCAACGCCGGAGCGTCCTGCGCCACGAACAGACGCATTTCGATCTGGCGGAGGTGCACGCCCGCCGGATGCGGCGGGCATTCGGGGACCTGGCCCGCCCCTGCGCGAAGACCGATGCAGAGCTGAGCGCCGTGGGACAGCGGGTCACCCAGGAGGAGACGGCCGAGCAGCGCCGCTACGATGGCGAGACGAACCATGGGCTCCTGGCGGACCAACAAGCGGCGTGGACACGGGACGTGAATCTTCGCCTTGACCGGCTCCGTACCTCTTTTTAGTTTGATCCAAGCAGCCTCCCGAATCACATGCGAAAGGCCTCGGACTGAATGATTCGTCAATCCACCGTCACCCCCATACTGCGTCGCTTCTGGGCGAAGCCGGGCATGCTGTGCCTGCTTTCGCCGATCGTCGACGCGCGTGGGCGTATTGCGTCCGGCATCGCCGGCGCCGGTGGAGGTGGAGGAGCACCCTAGAAGTCGATCGGATCTAGTTCGTGCCGTGATCCGGCCTTCCGGGTGCTTCATGGGACCTGGGAGGCTGTTCTGTTACGTACGGCTCGAGGATCACGGACATGAGCACGCTGCAACATCTCGACGACCACATCATCGCGCGCTACACGGCGCAGCCGTCCCGGCTCCCGACGGAGCTGCGGCGGCAGATTGAGCACGCCTGGCAGGGCGCGCCCGTGCAGTTGTATGCGCTCGCCGATCTCGACCAGAGCCTCAGGCTGACCGAGGTTTGGCTGGCGCTCGGCCCGCGGCACGTCGCGGTGGCCAAGCGCGACAGCGAAGGCTGGGACGTGCGCAGCATCGAGCGCTCGCGCATCGAGGCCGTCCGTGAAGCGCCCGGGTTGTCAGCCAACACCCTGACGATTCTCGGTGTGCCTGGCGAGCCGGCGCTGGCGCTGCTGCGCTACACGCACCGCCAGCGGCGCGCGTTCGAGAACATCCGCTTCGTGCTGGAAGAGCAGGTGCAGGGTCACGAGCGCGAGCTTGCGGATGGCGACGCCGATCGGCTGTACGCCGAGAGCGTGGCGCGGCCCATTCGCGACGCGCAGGCGCTGGTCGCGGGCCGGCAAACGGCTGTGATCCGGCGTCTGCTCGGTTATCTCAGGCCGTACCGCCGGCAGCTGAGCTTCGGGATGGCGGCCGCGACGGTGATTACTCTGCTCAGCCTGGTGCCGCCGTACCTCGCGGGTTATCTGATCGACCGCGTGGTGCGGCCGGCGCAGGCTGGAGCCTTGTCCTTGGCGCGCGCGGGGACGATTGCGGCGCTGGCCGTTGCCGCCATGGCGGTCGTGTATCTGATCCGTCAGACGGCCGTGCACGTGCGCCTGCGGTTGATGTCGATCCTGGGCGAATGGGTGGCTCGCGACCTGCGCGCCGAGCTGTACGAGCACATCCAACGACTGTCGCTCGCGTTCTTCTCGCGCAAGCGCACCGGCAGCCTGATCACGCGCGTGTCCGCCGATACCGACCGGCTGTGGGACTTCCTGGCGTTCGGCGTGGTCGACGTGTCGCTGTCGCTCGTGATGCTCGTTGGACTGGGGACCGTGTTGCTCTCGCTGGACTGGCGGCTCGGCCTGGTGATGACGCTGCCGGTGCCGGTCTTCTGCTGGCTGATCTACCGGCACAGCGAAGGCATCACGCGGCTGTTCATCCGGGCGTGGCGCAAGTGGTCGCGTGTGACGGACGTGTTGTCGGACACGATACCTGGTATCCGGGTCGTCAAAGCGTTCAACCAGGAGCAGCGGGAAATCGGACGCTTCGGCGAGCGCAACGAGGACGTGACGGCGGAGTTCAACCGCATTCACGCGTCGTGGACGAAGTTCTGGCCGCTGCTAATGCTTGGCGTCCACTCGATGACCGTTGCGGTGTGGGCGTTCGCCGTGCCCCGGTTGCTCGGGCATGGCGCGCAGCTGCCGGTGGGAACGTTCGTTTCGTTCCTGCTCTACACGACGATGTTCAGCGCGCCCATCGAAGTCATCGGGCAGATGGCGCGGACGATTAACCGCGCGACGACGTCGGCGCACCGCGTGTTCGAGGTGCTCGATACCGAGCCCGAGATCCGCGATGTGCCGGAGCCGGTGCGGCTCGAGCCGGTGCACGGGCGCGTGACGTTCGACCACGTGACATTCGGGTACGACGGCGTCCGGCAGGTGCTGCGCGGCCTGAGTTTCGACGCCCTACCGGGCGAGCTGATCGGACTCGTAGGACCGTCTGGTGGTGGCAAGACCACGATCGTGAACCTGATCGCGCGATTCTATGACGTGACTGGGGGAACGATACGCATCGATGGCGTGGATATCCGGCGCCTCGATACCGGCCACTACCGCCGGCAGATCGGCATGGTGCTCCAGGATCCGTACCTGTTTCATGGGACGGTGCTGGAAAACATCCGCTACGGCCTGCCGGAGGCGTCGTTGAGCCAGGTGATCGCGGCGGCGCAGGCGGCGAATGCCCACGACTTCATCACCAAGCTGCAACACGGCTACGACACGGTGGTGGGGGAGCGGGGCCATACGCTGTCGGGCGGCGAGCGGCAGCGCGTCTCGATCGCGCGCGCGATCCTGCACGATCCTCGCATCCTCATTCTGGACGAGGCGACGAGCAGCGTGGATACCGGAACCGAGCGGGAGATCCAGCAGGCGCTCGAGCGATTGGTGGCGGGCCGCACCGTGTTCGCGATCGCGCACCGGCTGTCAACGCTCCGCAAGGCCTCGCGGCTGTTCGTAATCCAAGAGGGCCGGCTGGT
>Ga0209058_1001182_pt1 | contig 22384 bp, 19 predicted proteins | sample GraSoiAngelo_147_FD_185904 | JGI IMG/M metagenome (GOLD analysis project Ga0209058, IMG submission 185904) | Grasslands soil microbial communities from the Angelo Coastal Reserve, California, USA - 14_1009_05_40cm (SPAdes) (version 2) | ecosystem: Environmental > Terrestrial > Soil > Grasslands ... | reverse complement strand
CACCGTCAAATCCCTGGGGAAAATCTTGAAGACCATTACGCCGCTCTCGATCGTCGCGACGGCTGAGGCGGAAGACGGCGCCCGGATGGCCTGGGAAGCGGCAGTACCGCCGCGCCCGTGCCGGCTCTACCATCTCTCGCCCGATCCTGATCCCATCGCGGTGCGACTCGACCTACGGCCGTGGGGTCATGATCGCGTGGCTCTGAGTGAAGAGGACGGCGCAGGACTGGCGCCCCGAGCGGACCTGTTGTAGGCTCCCGTCCCATGTCCAGCATCCCGAAAGAGCTCCGCTACACAAAGGATCACGAATGGGTGCGGGAAAGCGATGACCCGCAGGTCGTGGAAGTCGGCATTACGGACTACGCCCAGGGCGAGCTGGGGGACGTCGTGTTCGTCGAGCTCCCCAAAGCGTCCGCCACGTTCAAGCAGCGCGACGTCTTCGGCACGATCGAAGCGGTGAAGGCCGTCTCCGAGCTCTATTCGCCCGTTGCGGGCTCGATCGCCGAGGCCAACAAGGCACTGGAGCAGGATCCCGCCCTCGTGAACCGCGATCCGTACGGTAAGGGATGGATGATTAAGGTGAAGGTCAAGGACCCGAAAGAATTGGAGGGGCTGCTCCGCGCCGACGCGTACGCGAAGCATGTAGGAGAGTGAAAGCCACGTTCCACGGTCACGCTTGCTTCCTCTTAGAGCGTGAGGGCAAGCGCGTCATCATCGATCCATTCCTCACCGGCAATCCGGCGGCCGTCATCGGGCCGGATCAGGTGCCCCATCTCGACGGCATCCTGCTGTCTCACGGCCACGGCGATCACCTCGGCGACGCGGTCGCGCTGTCCCAAAAGCACCAGGCGACCATCGTGGCGACGTACGAGCTGGCGCTATTCTGCTCGGATCAAGGCGCGACGAGCCACGGGATGCACATCGGCGGGGCGCACGAGTTTCCCTTCGGCAGAGTGAAGCTGGTCCCCGCCTTTCACGGCGGTCGCGTGGAAGGCGATAAGACCGGCCGGTACACGACCAATCCCGCCGGGATCGTCGTGACGATCGGCGGCAAGACCGTCTATCACACCGGCGACACCGCGCTCACACTCGAGATGCAGCTCCTGGCGGGTCGCATCGATCTGATGCTCGTGCCCATCGGCGACAATTTCACGATGGGGATCGAGGATGCGGCCCGCGCCGTGGAGTTCGTGAAACCCAAAAGCGTTATCCCGATGCACTACAACACCTGGGATCTGATCAAGGCGGATCCGCAGGAGTTCCGGCGGCGCGTGGGGAGCACCGCCGTCGTCACGATTCTGAAACCCGGGGAGTCCTACACGCTGGCGTGACGATGAATAACGATCGCGATCTGTTTCAGGACCGGCACATCGGCCCATCGGCCGAGGACCAGGCGGCGATGCTCAGCGCGCTCGGCTACGAGTCGCTCGACGCGTTCATCGACGCCGTCGTCCCCGCCGATATCCGGATGCGGGGGCCGTTGCGCATTCCCGACGCGAAGACCGAGCAGGAAACGCTGGAAGAGCTCCGGTTGCTCGCGGCGCAGAACCAGGTGTATCGGTCGTACCTCGGTATGGGCTACCACGACTGCATCACGCCCACCGTGATTCAGCGCAATGTCCTGGAGAATCCCGGCTGGTACACGGCGTACACGCCCTACCAGGCCGAGATCGCGCAGGGGCGGCTCGAGGCGCTCCTGAACTTCCAGACGATGGTCGCGGATTTGACGGGACTCGAGATCGCGAACGCCTCATTGCTCGATGAGGGCACCGCCGCCGCGGAAGCGATGCACCTGACGGAGGCCGTGTCGAAGCACGAGGAGAAACTGGTCTACCTCGTGGACGCCGGCTGTCACCCGCAGACGATCGCGGTGGTCCGCACGCGCGCGGCCGCCCGCGGCATCGAGATCGTCGTCGGCGATCCCGACACCTTCCAGTTCCAGGGGGGGGGCAACGTCATCGGCGCGCTGCTCCAGTATCCCGCGACCGACGGCGCGATCCGCGACTACCGCGCGGTCTGCGGGGCGGCGCACGCCGCGGGCGCGCTGGTGACCGTCGCGACCGATCTCCTGGCGCTGACGCTGCTCGTGCCGCCCGGCGAATGGGGGGCCGACATCGCCGTCGGCAATTCCCAGCGCTTTGGCGTCCCCCTCGGCTACGGCGGCCCGCATGCCGCCTTTTTTGCGACCCGCGACGAGTACAAGCGCCACCTGCCCGGCCGCATCATCGGCGTGTCGAAGGACCGCGCCGGCCGGACCGGGCTGCGCATGGCCCTGCAGACGCGCGAGCAGCACATCCGGCGCGAGAAGGCGACCAGCAACGTCTGCACCGCCCAGGTCCTGCTCGCGGTCACCGCGGCGATGTATGCCGTGTATCACGGCCCCGAGGGACTGGTCCGTATCGCCCGGCGCGTGCATCGGTACACGACCTCGCTCGCCGCCGCTCTTGAAAAGCTGGGCTACGGCATTGCCTACCCGCATTACTTCGATACGCTGGCGGTCGAGGTCCTGCCGGAGGTGCTGTCGCGAATCATCGATGTCGCCCGTGCCAAGCAGATCAATTTGCGCACGCTGTCGCAGAACCGCATCGGTGTCGCGCTGGACGAGACGGTCACGGACGAGGACATCGCAGACGTGATTGCCGCATTCGCCGTCGGGTCGGACAAGAGTGCGACCGCACGCGAGGCGCCGTCCGCGATTCCCGAGGGCCTGGGCCGCACGACGCCGTTCTGCACGCATCCGGTCTTCAACACGCATCACTCCGAGACCGAGATGCTGCGCTATCTCAAGAAGCTCGAGGATCGCGACCTCTCTTTGACGGCGGCGATGATCCCGCTCGGCTCGTGCACGATGAAGCTCAATGCCACGACCGAGATGATTCCGATCACCTGGCGCGGGTTCAACCGCCTGCATCCGTTCGCGCCGCGCTCGCAGGCGCAAGGGTATGCGACGCTTTTCCGCCAGCTCGAAGACTGGCTCGCCGAGATCACGGGCTTCGCGAAAGTGTCGCTGCAACCCAATGCCGGCTCGCAGGGAGAGTTCGCGGGACTCCTGGTCATTCGCGCGTATCACGAGCACCGGGGCGAGGCGCACCGCACGACGTGCCTCATACCGCAATCGGCGCACGGCACCAATCCGGCCAGCGCCGTGATGGCCGGCATGCAGGTCGTCGTGGTCAAGACCGACGCCCAGGGCAACATCGATGTGGCCGATCTCGAGGCCAAGGCCCAGGAGCACCGTGAGACACTCGGTGCGCTGATGGTGACCTATCCGTCGACGCACGGCGTGTTCGAGGCGTCCATCAAGAAGATCTGCAAGATCGTCCACCAGCACGGCGGGCAGGTCTACATGGACGGTGCCAACATGAACGCGCAGGTCGGGCTCTGCCGGCCCGGCGACATCGGCGCCGACGTCTGCCATCTCAATCTCCACAAGACGTTCTGCATTCCGCATGGTGGCGGTGGCCCCGGCATGGGACCGATCGGCGTCGCCGAGCATCTGGTGGCGCATCTACCCACACATCCGGTCGTCGATGTCGGCGTTCCCCTCGCCGAGAGCGCGGGCACCGTTTCCTCGGGACCGTGGGGGAGCCCCTCCATCCTACCGATCTCGTGGGCATACATCGCGATGATGGGCCGGGAGGGTCTCCCGCTCGCGACGAAGGTCGCGATCCTCAACGCGAACTACATCGCGAAACGGCTCGAGGAGGGCGGCCACTACAACCTGCTCTACGGGGGCCAGCGCGGCCTGGTCGCGCACGAATGCATCATCGACACACGGCCCTTCAAGGCGTCGGCGGGGGTGGACGTCGAGGACATTGCCAAGCGCCTGATCGACTACGGCTTCCACCCGCCGACCGTCTCGTTCCCGGTCGCGGGCACGCTGATGATCGAGCCGACGGAGAGCGAGCCGAGGCCCGAGCTGGATCGATTCATCGATGCGCTGATCGCGATCCGCGGCGAGATTCGCGAGATCGAGAACGGCGAAGCGGATCGCGACAACAACCTGCTGAAAAACGCGCCCCATCCGCTCGCCGACCTGCTGGCCGACACGTGGGACCGCCCGTACGCCCGTGAGCGCGCCGGTTTCCCGACGGCCGCAACGCGCGAGCACAAGGTCTGGCCGCCGGTCGGCCGGATCGACGCCGCGTTCGGGGACCGCAACTTGGTGTGCACCTGTCCTCCTGTGGAGGCGTACGCTACTGTCTGACGGCCGGACGGTCGTACCGTCGCACTGGGTGCTGCTCGTCGATCCGGTCGGACGATCGGGTGCCGAAAACATGGCTACAGACGAAGCGCTGCTGGATCACGTCCTCCGATCTGGCGGCGCTTTTCTGCGCCTGTATCGGTGGGATCCCCCGACACTTTCGATTGGGCGCAATCAGCCGCTGGCGGTGTTCGAACGCGATCTCCCGATTGTGCGGCGGCCAACGGGAGGAAAAGCGGTCTGGCATGAACACGAAGTCACGTACGCCGTCGCGGCGCCGATCGAACTGTTCGGTTCACTGCGAAATGCCTATTGCCGGATTCACACTCGCCTCGCGACGGCGTTGCAGTCACTGGGTGTCGATGCAAGCCTCGCTCCGTACCGTCCGACGGTCCGACCGTCCGACGGTCCGACATCCTGCTTTGCCGCCCCGGTCGGTGGAGAAATCGTCGTCGGCAGCCGGAAAGTCGTGGGGTCAGCCCAAGTGCGACGCGGCGAGGCCTTCCTGCAGCACGGCTCGATCCTGCTCGATGGCACACAGCCCGGCGGTGGGGCCGAAACCACGATGGCCAGCGCGTTGGGACGCCCGGTGTGCTTTGATGAGCTGGCTGGCGCGATCATTGTGACGTGGGGCGAGCCGTTCTTACAGTCAGACCGTCCGACCCCTTCGCTTCGCTCAGGGCAGGCAGTCCGGCCGTCCGACATTGCTTCTCTCGTCCCGCGGTGAAATGTTAAGCGCCATGCCACGGCGCTCTGCACTTTCCTTTTATATCGTTTTGACCGCCGCCACGCTCGGCGCCTGTGAGCGCCGTGGCGGCTGCACCACGGCCGGGTGCGGCACGTTGATCGACGCTGCGGTCGTGGAGCCCCCGACGCTGCTGCCGCCGTCCACCGAGGACATCGTCGCGAGCGACATCGGCGAGCAGCTGTTTCTCAAGCTCGCCGACGTCGGCATGTCCACCAATACCGACGGCGACGAGGATTTTCAGCCGCTGCTCGCGCAGCGGTGGGAGTGGGACGGGCCGTTGACGCTGGTGTTCCACCTCGACCCGCGCGCGCGCTGGCAGGATGGTCAGCCGGTCACAGCCGCCGATGTCGAGTTCACGTTCAACGCGTACAACGACTCGGCGGTGGCATCGCCCTTCCGCCCCAAGCTGCAGCGCATCGAGAAGGTCACCACGCGCGATTCGCTCACCGCGGTCTTCCGCTTCCGCGAGCGCTACCGCGAGATGTTCTATGACGCCGTGTACCACATGCGGATCTTGCCGGCCCATCTGCTCCGCTCGGTGCCCCGCGACCAGTGGCGGACCGCGCCGTTCGGCCGCCAGCCCGTCGGCGACGGCCCCTACCGCTTCGTCCGGTGGCAGGCGGCGCAGTCGATCGAGCTCGTGGCCGATACGAACTTCTTTCTCGGCCGCCCGGGGATCCGCCGGCTCATCTGGCGATTCACGCCCAGCCTGCCGGTCGCCGTCCAGCAGGTGATCGCCGATCAGGCCGACATCCGCGAGCAGCTCGTGACGCCGGACTTTGTCGAACGCGCGAAGGCCGCGAAGCAGCTCGCGATCTACTCCTACCGTGGCAACGTGTACACGTTCTTGAGCTTCAACCAGCGCGCGCCGGGTGACACCTCGAAACCGCATCCGATTTTCGCCGACCGCGACGTGCGCCGCGCCCTCACCATGGCCGTCGACCGCGCGAGTCTGGTCAAGAGCACCTTGGGCGATCTCGGCCAGGTACCGCCCGGCCCGATCTCGGCGCTCGTCGGCATCTGGGATCCCGATGTGCGGCAGCTGCCGTATGACACGGCGCAGGCCGCCCGCCTCTTGAACTTGCACGGGTGGCGCGACCATGACGGGGACGGGATCCGGGACAAGGACGGACAGCCGCTCGCCTTTCACATCCTCGTCCCCAGCTCGAGCGGCCTGCGCAAGCAGTACGCGCGTCTGCTGCAAGAACAATTTCGCGCCGTCGGCGTCCGCGCCGAGATCGACGAACTGGAAGGGAGTGTCGTCGCGCAGCGCACGGGCTCCGGGAACTTCGATACGGCGCTGCTGTCGCGCAGCAATGATCCGTCCCCGGGGTCCGGCATCACGCAGTCGTGGACGCTCGCGGGCTTCGGCGGATCGAACTTCGGCCGCTACTACAATCCCGAGTTCGAGCGCATCGTGCAGCTGGCGATTTCCGCCCCGACCCGAGATCGGGCACGCGCGCTCTGGCGATCCGCCCTCGAGACGATCAACGCGGACGCGCCCGCGGTCTTCCTGTACGCGCTCTCCAACATCGGAGCGGTCCACAAGCGCGTCGACAACGTGCAATTCCGTCCCGATTCGTGGGCTGCCCTGCTCCGCACCTGGCGCATCCCCCCCGACCGGTTGATCGATCGAGACCGCGTGGAGCGCTAGGTGACCGGGGGGGGGAGCGCGTGGCTCCTGCGGCGCCTGGTTGCGTCCGTTGCCATCATCTTCGCCGTCGTCACGTTCATCTTCATTCTGATCCATCTCGCGCCAGGAAAGCCGTGCAGCGAAAACCTGGAGCCGCGGGTCTGCGACCTCCTGACCCACCAATTCGGGCTCGATCAACCTATCGTGGTGCAATACTGGCGCTATCTGGTGGAGCTGGCGCACGGGAATCTGGGCATGTCGTTCTCGCTCCGCCGACCCGTGCTGGACGCCCTCGTCGAGACCGTGCCGTTCACGCTGCAGCTCGCAGGCGCGGCCCTGGCGCTCGATTTCCTGCTGGGCCTCGGCCTCGGCATCTATCAAGCCGGCCGCGTCAACCGGCTGCCGGACTTGGCGCTGGGGAATGCCACGCTGTTCGTCTACTCCCTCCCGACGTTTTGGCTGGCGCCGATCCTGTTGCTCATCTTCGGTGAAAAGCTGGGGTGGTTTCCTGTCGGGGGGGCCAGCGATCCGATCTTCTGTCCCGTCGTAGACTCGCTCTACTGTGTCGGCGATCGGCTCTGGCACCTCGTCTTGCCGGCGACGACGCTCGGCCTCGTCGGGGCGGCGGGGACCGCCCGCTTTCAGCGAGCCGCGATGCTCGAGGTGGCCAGCCAGGACTACGTGCGAACCGCGCGAGCGAAGGGCGTGCCGGAGCGCCAGATCGTGCTCCGGCACCAGCTCCGCAACGCGTTGCTTTCCTTTATAACGCGCTTCGGTCTCGCGTTTCCATTCCTGCTGACGGGCGCCGTGCTCGTCGAGACCGTGTTCGCATGGCCGGGGATGGGGCGTCTCGCCTTCAATGCGATTCTCACGCGTGATTATCCGCTGGTGACGGCGAGCGCGTTGATCGCGAGTACCGTCGTCGTCGCCGGCAACCTGCTCGCCGACGTCCTGATGGGTATCGCCGATCCGCGGTTGCGCGTGCATGCCGCCGCCGGCGCGGATATCGCCACCGCATGACGTTCGGCAATTGGTTTGCGCTGCTCGTCGCGCTCGTCATCGCGGCAGAAGGAGTCCGCGCGCTGCGCCACCGCGCCGTGCGAGGTGAGAAGTGGCGGCGCTTTTTCCGGCTCCGCACGACGTCCTGGGGCGTCGGCATTCTCACGTTCATGGTCGTCGTCGCCGTGGCGGCACCGCTGATCGCCCCGTTCGGTCCGAATCGGCAGCTCGACATCGTTCACCTGACTAATCAGCGGCCCTCGTGGACCTTCCTGATGGGTACTGATCCGCTGAGCCGCGATGTCTGGAGCCGCATCGTGTACGGGGCCCGGGTGTCGCTCGGCATCGGCGCGCTCGGCGCGCTCGTGGCGGTGGCCCTGGGCACGCTCGTCGGCGCCATCGCCGGTTACTATCGCCGCTGGATCGACGCCGTTCTGATGCGTGGAGTCGATGTGGGTCTCGCCCTGCCCCGCATCTTCATTCTCCTCATGGCTGTCGCCTTGTGGGACGGTCTCCCCTTCGCGGCGTTGGTGATCGCCATCGGTCTCACCTCGTGGTTCGGCACCAGCCGGCTGGTGCGGGCGGAGGTGCTATCCCTCCGGCAACGCGACTTCGTCATCGCCGCCCGCGCGCTCGGCGCCGGCTCGAGCCGAGTGATCCTTCGCCACGTGCTGCCGAATGCCGCGGCGCCGATCATCGTCTCCGCGGCGCTGGGGGTCGGGAACGTGCTGCTGCTCGAGGCGGCCCTGTCCTTCCTCGGCATCGGTGTGCCGCCGCCGGACGCCAGCTGGGGCAACATGATCGCCGACGGCGCGCCCGCCCTCTACACGGCGCCCTGGTCGACATTCTTTCCGGGCCTCGCTATTTCCCTGGTGGTGATGTCACTGAACGCGGTCGCCGATGGCGTACGCGACGCCATGAATCCACGCGAGGACGGGACGTGACCGGCCCCCCCCCCGTACTGCTGCGCGTGCGCGATCTCAAGACCTACTTCGTCACCGAGCACGGCAAGGGCACGGCGCGCGCCGTCGACGACGTCTCGTTCGATCTCTATCCGGGCGAGACCCTCGGTATCGTCGGCGAATCGGGGTGCGGGAAAACGGTCACCTCCCTTTCGATTCTCCGGCTCGTGCCGGAGCCGCCGGGACACATCCTCCCCGGGAGCCTGATCGAGTTCGAAGGCCGCAATCTCCTCGCGCTCCCCGCGCCCGAGCTCCGCGCCGTGCGCGGCAATCAGATCGCCATGATCTTCCAGGAGCCGATGACGTCGCTCAATCCGGTGTTCACGGTCGGCGATCAGATCGCGGAAGCGGCCATCATTCATCAGCACCTGTCGCGCCGCGCGGCGCGATCACGCGCCATTGAAATGCTGCGGCTCGTGGGCATCGCGGATCCGGACGTGCGCGTGGACGACTACCCCCATCAGCTCTCGGGTGGCATGCGCCAGCGCGTCATGATCGCCATGGCGCTGATCTGTCACCCCAAGGTGCTCATCGCGGACGAGCCGACGACCGCCCTCGACGTGACGATCCAGGCGCAGATCCTCGAGCTGCTCGATCGCCTGCAGCACGAGCTGGGCATGGCCGTCTTGTTGATCACGCACGACCTGGGCCTGGTGGCGGGACACGCCGATCGCGTCGTCGTCATGTATGCGGGACGCGTGGTGGAAACGGCGACGACCGTTGCACTGTTCGAGCAGCCCACGCATCCGTACACGGAAGGGCTGCTTGCCGCCGTCCCCCGCGTCGACGCGCCGCGCGCGCGGCTCCACGCGATCCCCGGTCAGGTGCCGGCGGCGACCGCGTGGCCGCCCGGTTGCCGGTTTCATCCCCGCTGTCCTTACGCGTGGGAGAAATGCGCCGCCGAGGAGCCGCCGCTGCTCGATATTGGCGATGGCGCCGGTCACACCGCGCGGTGCTGGCTCGTGACCGAGCCAGAGCGGCGCGTGCCCAAACGATGACGCTCGTCGAGGTGTGGGACCTGGTGAAGCACTATCCCGGCGAGCGCAGCTGGTTCGGGCTGGGCGCGGCGCGCGCGCCGGTGCGTGCCGTGGACGGTGTGTCGTTCACCATCGCGTCCGGCCGCACGCTGGGACTGGTCGGCGAGTCGGGCTCGGGGAAGACGACGATCGGGCGGACCATGCTGCGGCTGCAGGAGCCGACATCCGGCAGGGTCCGCTTCGACGACAACGACGTGTTCGCGCTCGACGCCGCGCGGCTGCGCGCGCTGCGGCGTCGCATGCAGATCGTCTTTCAAGATCCCTACAGCTCGCTCAATCCGCGCATGACCGTCGCGCAAACGCTGCGGGAGCCGCTGGAAATTCACCGGCTCAACGGCGCCGTCTCCGCGCTGCTGGAGGAGGTGGGACTGGACGCGGCGTTCGCGCAGCGCTATCCGCACGAATTGTCGGGCGGCCAGCGACAGCGCGTGGGTATCGCGCGCGCGCTGTCGGTCGAGCCCCAGTTCATCGTGTGCGACGAGCCGGTCAGCGCACTCGATGTGTCCGTGCAGGCCCAGGTGCTGAACCTGCTCGCCGACCTGCAGGCAAAGCGCCGCCTCACCTACCTGTTCATCGCGCACGACCTCGCCGTGGTCCGGCACATCGCCGACGACGTCGCCGTCATGTACCTCGGCAAGATTGTCGAGCACGCGCCCGCTGCCGAAATCTACACACAGCCGCGGCATCCCTACACGACCGCGCTGCTGTCGGCGGTGCCGGAGCCGAATCCGCGGGCAACGAAGCAGCGCATCGTGCTCGCGGGCGACATGCCGTCGCCTGCGCATCCGCCGTCCGGTTGCCCGTTCCACCCGCGCTGCCCGCATCCCAAGAAGAGCGAACGCTGCCGTACCGAGCCGCCACCGCTCCGGCCTGTCACGCCCGGTCATCTGGCGGCCTGTCACTATGCCGAGGAGCCGATGTGAGCAGCTGGCTCCTGCTCCAAACACTCGCGATCCGATGGGACCTACCTCACTCCTCCCATCAATTTCTGAATCGGCCTCGTCACCACGAGCAGCAAAGCGGCCGCGGCAAACGTCGTCAGCGCGACGGCCCCAAACAGCCTCGGCAGCGGCAACTGATCAAAGAGTCCTCCCGCCATGCCGGCCAGCTTGTTCCCCACCGCTATCGACAAGAACCACAATCCCATCATCGCGCCCACAATGCGGGGCGGGGCGAGCTTCGTCACAATCGAAAGACCGACTGGACTCAGGCACAGCTCGCCGACCGTGTGGAGGAAGTACAGTCCGATGAGCCACCAGGGACTGACCAGCATGCCGCGCTCCTGCGCCATTTTGGCCGCGGGGACGATGAGCGCGAAACCCAATCCGACGAAAACCAGTCCGAGCGCGAACTTCACGGGACTCGACGGCTGTCGCGGCCCGAGTCGCACCCACACCCATCCGATGAGCGGCGCGAGGCCCAGAATCATGAACATGGAGTTGAGCGACTGATACCAGGTCGACGGAAAGCTGAATCCGAGGAGGCGGTTCTCCGTCAGCCGGTCGGCAAACAGGTTCAGGCTCGACGACGCCTGCTCGAAGGCGCCCCAGAAGATCGATGAGAACACGAACAGCACCGCGATGGCGGCGACGCGTCCCCACTCGTCGCGCGTGAACCGCCACCAGGGCCCGCTGGACGGAGCCGCATGCTGCTCCGTCTGCCCGAGCCGCGCGAGCGCCGGCATGAGTCGCGGCTTGCCGGCGACGTACTGGATCAGGCCGATCACCATGCCCACGCCGGCGCAAGCGAATCCGACGTGCCAGTTGATCTTCTGCCCCAGCGTTCCCACGATGAGTGGCGCGACAAAAGCCCCGACGTTGATACCGACGTAGAAGATCGAGAACCCCGCATCGCGGCGCGCGTCGTCCTCGTCGTAGAGCGCGCCCACCATCGTACTCGCGTTCGGCTTCAGCAGCCCCGTGCCGATGACGATCAAGCACAGACCGAGGTAGAATGTCGGTACTATCGGAATCGCCATGCTGAAGTGGCCGATCGCGATAATGATCCCGCCCAGCAGTACGCTGCGGTACTGGCCGAACACCTTGTCGGCAAGGAAACCGCCGACGATGGCTGACGCGTAGACGCCGAAGCCGTACCATCCGATGACGTTGCCGGCCCGCTGGTCGGTAAATCCCAGACCGCCCTGCGTGACCGCCGCCGTCATGAAGAGGATGAGCAGCGCCTTGAGACCGTAGAAGCTGAAGCGCTCCCACATCTCGGTGAAGAACAGCGTTGACAGCCCGCGCGGATGGCCGAACCACCCCGCCGCGTCGCGTTGCTGGACGACTGGTGCCGCCATCTACCGTACGCCGCCCATGAGACTGCGAATGGGCCGGAGCAGCAGGAACAGCACGACCCCTGCGCCAATGGTCACCGCGGCCGTAACGCCGAACAGAGTGACCAGGGGGACGGTACTGATGAATCGCGCCGACCATCCCGCCAGCCAGTTGCCCGCGGCATTCGAGAGGAAGAAGATCCCCATGACCAGACTGACGAAGCGAACCGGCGCCAGCTTGGTCACGAGCGAGAGCCCGACCGGACTGAGGCAGAGCTCGCCGAGCTCCTGGATGAAATAGGCGCCGACCAGCCACAGCGGCGAGACTTTCACGCCGCTCTGCGCTAGCGCGCCTGCGGGAAGGAGGAGCACGAACGCCAATCCCACAAATACGAGTGCCAGGGCAAACTTGGCCGGGCTCGACGGCTGGCGCGGCCCGAGCTTTACCCAGAGCCAGGCGAAGATCGGTGAGAGGATGATCACGAACGCCGCCTGGATCGACACGAACCAGGAGGCGTACAGCGTGTTGCCGAGAAACTCGAGATGCACGTAGCGGTCGGCGAACAGGTTCAGCGTCGATCCCGCCTGCTCGTAGGCTCCCCAGAAGAGCGACGCGAACACGAACAGCACGACCACCGCGCCGATGCGGCGCCAGTCGTCAGCGGTCAGGGGCGCTTGCGGAGTCCCGGTGCTGGTTTGTGCGGCGAGCCGCGCGCGGCGCTGGGCATCCAGCCGGTCGAGGCCGGGCTGCAGGTGGCGACGGCCCATCACGTACTGGAGCACCCCGAACACCATGCCGACGCCGGCACAGGCGAAGCCCAGATGCCAATCGACGCCCTGCGCGAGCTTGCCCGCGATCAACGGCCCGAGGAAGGCGCCGAGGTTGATGCCCATGTAAAAGATCGAAAAGCCCGCATCGCGCCGTTCGTCACCGGGCTCGTACAGTGAGCCGACGATGGCGCTGATGTTGGGCTTCAGCAGGCCCGTACCGAGCACGATGAGCGTGAGGCCGGCATACAGGAACGGCAACGGATGGAACGCGAGTGTGAAGTGGCCGAGGGCGATGATGATGCCGCCGATGAGGACGCTGCGGTATTGGCCCAGCCAGCGGTCGGCGATGAAGCCGCCGATGATCGGCGTGAGCCAGACGCTCGAGACGTAGTTGCCGTACGCGAGGCCGGCATGCTGGTCGGTGAAGCCGAGCGCCTTCGTCATGTACAGGATCAGGAAGCCCCGCATCCCGTAATAGCTGAAGCGCTCCCACATCTCGGTGAAAAACAGCGTGGAGAGGCCACGCGGGTGACCGAAGAACCGGCGATCGTCGTTCATCAGTCGAACAGATCGTCTTGTGCGGCGGTGTCGGGATGCGCGGCCGGTCGGAGCAGCGTGCCGAGCCGCGCTTCCCATTTCTCGACGTCGAAATGGTGCTCGTTTTGCAGGGCGCGGCGCAGCACAGGCGAGAATTCGTGGAAGGCCTCGAGCAGCTCGCGCGTCGCCTGGCGCAGCGCTTCCTGCCGGAAGCTGTCGTCGCTCGCGCCCATGTCTTCAAGGATGGCTTGCTCCGTGCGAGACGCGACGATCGGTTCCGCCTGTCCCTCGATAAAGACATTCGTGCGCTGCCCCGGCCCGCGCCCCCCCCCCGGCTCGATCGGCGTAAGGCCCAGAATACGGTCCGAGCGCCAGTACTTGCCGTAGCCCAGGAATACCATGCGCCCTCGCTTCACATCCATAGGAGCTATTCCTTTCTCATTTTCTTCTTCAGCTCCTCCAGCTGGCGCGCGGCGGTCGCCTCTCGTGCCGCCCGGTCCATGTCCGACTTCAGCAGCTCATCCTGCAAATCCAGTCCTGGTTCCGTGCCAGCCGCGGCCTCCTGCGCGGAGCGTTGCGCTTCCATCGCCGGCCGGTCGCGCGCCGCGCGCTTAAGCTGCGTCTGCATTTCATCCAGCTCCCGCTGCGCGAGCGCGAGCTCCTCCCGTTGCGTGGCCAGCTTGCGCTCCAGCACGCCCAGCCGCTCGCGGTGTTTCGCCGCGAATCGCTCCGCCACGACAACCGTCTCCTGGTCCTGGATCTCGCCCGCCAGCCGGCCGCGGCGCTCGGCATCGGCCAGCCGCTGGCGCTCGAGGCCGACCTCACGCTCCGTCCGCGCGATCGCTTCCTGAATTTCTGCGACGGCGACCTTTGCATCGACGACGGCCTCGCGCATCTGGTGCGCGAGCGATCGCAGGTCCGGGCTGGACGCCGCATCGAGAGCAGCGCGGAAGGCGTCCCGCAGGCGCTCGAACAGAGTTCAGCTCTTGCGGACGGTCTTGGCGAAAAAGTCGGAAAAGACGGGCTCCACGGCGGGCGAATCGCACTTCGGGCAAGTGGGACGAGATCGCAGGGAATGCTCCGCCATCGACTCCATGCGCGAAAACCGCGCCTCACACGCCGTACAGCGGTACTCGTACAGTGGCATGCCGAAACGTTATTCCCCCGTAAAACCACGGTCAAGTTGACGCTCCCACGGTCTGCGGCAAATTGCTGGGATGCGCAAGGCCTGGCTGCTCGTGGCTTTCCTGACGGCATGTGGCGGCGGCCTCGAGCCCGAACCGATCTGCGCACCCTCGCTCGTGGGGCTGTGCGGCACCGTGCGATTCCGGGGCACGATTCCCGCCAACACCGAGAACGTCTTCGTCGCCGCCTACCTCGACTTTCCGCAGACCTGCTCCGATCTCATCGCCAACCGCCAGCCCCTGATTCCGGGCTCGGTGCCGTATACCGACTCGCTGACGTTGTACAGCGTGCCGTTGTCCCCGGGGACCTATCATTGGGTCCTGGCGATCTGGAAAAAGCCGGGCACGCTCACGCTCACGCCGGCCGATACCCAGTACCTGCGGGTCGCCGGCTACTACCGCAACCCGGCGGACTCGACCCTTCCCGGTCGTGTGACCGTGCCACCCGGGGCGTCAGTCGGAGACGTCGATTTCGTGGCGGATTTCGACCACCTGCGGCCCGCAACGGACTTCGTGACGTGCACCGCGCCATAGCGCTGCTGCTGGTGCTCGCGACCCCGCCGCTTACCGCGGCCGCGCAGGGGGTGCTGCGTGGCACCGTGCATGATCGGGACGACGCGCCGATTCGCGGCGCCGCAGTCGTCGTGCCCGGAACGACACTCGCGACGCGGACCGATCTGCAGGGCAGGTTTCGCATCCCCGTCGTCCCGGCCGGCAGGGTCCGCGTGCACGCCGCCGCCATCGGCTACGGCTTCGTGGACACGACCGTCGCGCTCACGGGTGGCGACTCGACGACGATCGACATCACGCTGTCGCCGGCGCCGCTCGCCCTGCCTCCGGTGGACGTGATCAGCGACAAGGTGCCGCATTTTGGCGACCGCCCCCCAACCAGCGTTGCCCAGCTCACCGAGCAGGACCTGAATCGTCGAGCCGTGAACACGGTCGACGAAGCCGTCGATCATGCGCCGGGCGTGCAGTTCGTGAACGGCCAAATCAACCTGCGCGGCTCGACCGGCTACGTGCAGGGACTGAATTCGCGCGTCCTTATGACGGTGGACGGCGTCCCGATGAATCAGGGAGACCGCGGCGGCATCAGCTGGGATCTGCTCGCCGTGGACGAGATCGAGAGCGTCCAGATTCTCAAGGGCGCGGGTTCCTCGCTGTATGGATCGGCTGCGTTTGGTGGGGTCGTGAACGTGACGACGCGCGACATCCCGAATGGCCTGCACACGCGAGTGCGATTCACCGGTGGCGTCTACGGCGATCCGCCCCACGCGGTCTGGCGCTTTCGCGACAACGCGGGATTATTCGGCGGCGCCGACGTCGCGGCGTCGTACGGAAACGACGAGCTGGGCGGCAGAATTTCCGCGGGCGATCGGCATTCCGACGGCTATCGCCAGCAGGACCAGGACGACCACCTGCATTTCGCCGGCAAAGCGCGCTGGCAACCGTCCGTCAACACGAGAGTCGATGTCTCCGGGGCCTGGGCCGTCGACCGCTATGACGTCCCGCTCAGCTGGTGTAGTCGCGGGGAATGCGACGATCGGGGACAAGTCTTCCAGCCATTCAAGGTGGACACGTCCGAGCGGGGCGCGCGCACCGATTCACGCAAGGGCTATCTCGCGGCCCAGGTTCGCACGACGGTCTCACCGCGGCTGGCGTGGGTCGCCCGCGCCTCCTGGATGCGTACCCACTTCGCGGATCTGCGGCGCAGCGCGACGGAGTTCGGCGTCGGGAACCGGTTTGGTGCGGAAGGCCGCATCGAGGCACACCCGGACTCCTCGCGCACCGCGATCGTTGGCGCGGAGGCGACGGTCTCGGACGTGACGAGCGACATCTTCGGCAACCATACGCAGTCCGAATTCGGGGCGTACGGCCAGAGCGACCAGCGCATCGGTGTAGTGCGGGTCAGCGGCGGCGCTCGACTCGACTTGCTCGCTGTCGATGGGGGCTCGCTCACGGCCGTCGTCAGCCCGCGTGTCGGGCTCACGGTGCCGACAGACGCCCGAGGACCAAATGGTGGTACGCTCCGCGCATCGATCGGGCGCGGTTTCCGCGCCCCGACGATGGCGGAGCGGTTCGTGCATACCACCGCTCTCGGATTCGACGTCGTGCCTAATCCCACACTGCGGCCCGAGACGGCGTGGTCGTTCGAGATCGGGCACACGAGTGCGCCGCTGTTGCGGATCATACGGCTCGATGCCGCGCTCTTCTGGACCGAGGCCCGGGATCTCATCGAGCCGCAGGGGATCCCGATTCCCGCCGGCGGCCTCCAAATTCAGCTCCAGAACGTTGTGCGCGCCCGCATCGCCGGCCTCGACGCCAGCGTGATCGTCGCGCCGATTCCCGACCGGCTCATCGCCACGTTCGGCTACACCTATCTCGACACCCGCCGGCGCCTGGCGGGTGACAGTACGTCCGGACCGCTGGCATTTCGGCCGCGCCACCTCGTGACGCTGGGAGCGGACTACACCCTCGGCCCGGTGGTGGTCGGTGCGGACTTCCGCTTCGCCAGCCGGCCGGACCGCATCGAGCTGGAAGGGTTTGTCGATCCCCGCCGCGTGCCGGTGAAAGTATTAGATCTGCGCGCTACCTGGAGGCGAGGACCCGTCGAGTTCCGTCTGCTGGCGACGAACGTCCTCAACTACATCTATAACCTCGTGCCCGAAACCCTCGCGCCGGTGCGGAACGTCACGCTGACCGCTGTCTGGTCACATTAGCGTTAGATTTCCAGCCCATGAACCGCTCGGTCCTGTCCCTCCTGCCGTTGCTGGCAGCCGCGGCCTGTAGCCGTGGCGGTAGTGGCTCGCCGACCTGCGGCCTGGCGCTGCTCGCGGGTCCGTCGCTGATCACGTCGCAGCTCCAGAACGCGCGCGCGGTGCTGACCGACCCGCCCCGCGGTATGCCCGATTCGCTCCCCGCGCGGGTGATCGAGCAAAGAGCCGGCAGTGGCGGGAACGGCGCGCTCATCGTCGGTCGCGATGCCGAGGGCAAGATCTCGATGCAGTACCGGGGACCGAGCTTCCCGGCGCGCGGGTACGGTTTGCTGGTGGTCGACGACACCTCGCAACGCGCCATGGGCGTGCTGCTCCTCGACCAAGAGGAGCCCGCGGGCCATCCCGCGATCGGCGCGGTCATTGGCGGCAGCACGGTCCTGAATCTGTATGGCGTGCGTGTCGACTGGGCCAGCGTCAGCAACCCCCGCTGCCCCTTGTTTGGTGGTTCCGCGCCCGCTTCCACGTCGTGACGCAGGCTCAGCCGGTTGCCGTGACCGCGCCGCGCCGCATGGTCGATAGCCGCGAGCGTGTCACGCTGAACACGGCGTACGTGCGCGCGCTCGAAAACGCCGGTCTCGTTCCCCTCGCGGTGCCAACGATGCTGGCCGCCGATCGCGCCGCTGCCGCCCTCGCGGCGGTCCGCGGGCTGGTGCTCACGGGTGGTGAGGATGTCGCGCCGGACCGGTATGGGGCGACGCCGCATCCTCGCCTGGGCGATGTCGATCCCGTGCGTGACGCCGCCGAGCTCGCGCTCATCGCCGCCGCGCGCTCGCGCCGCCTGCCGATTCTCGCGATCTGCCGTGGCATTCAGATCCTCAACGTGGCGCTTGGTGGTACGCTGTATCAGGATCTGGACAGCGAGCGGCCCGGCCTCGTGCCGCACAGCGACGAGACGGCCCGACATGGGGTGCGGGTCGCGGCCGGATCGCTGCTCGAACGCACGCTCGGCATGCGCTCGGCGACGGTGAACAGCCGCCATCATCAGGCAATCCGCGATCTCGCTCCGGGTCTCAAAGCCGTGGCGTGGGCCGACGACGGCGTGATCGAGGCGGCGGAACCGGCCGACGCGAATGCCCCGTGGATCGTCGCGGTGCAGTGGCATCCCGAAGACCTCACAGAGCGAGCGCTGTTCGACGGATTCGCGCGGGCCGTCGCGTGACCGCCGCGCTCCACGCTTTTCCTTCCGCGGACTGGGTGGCCGCGTACGAGGCGGCGATCAACGCGAGCGACGACTACCGCAGCGCGTCGACGGAGTGGACACACGGGTCGGTGGCGCTAGTCATGCCCGCGCAGCCTGCGATTGGCGTCCCCGAAGACGTGGGGATCTGGCTGGACCTCGAGCGCGGTGTCTGCCGCGCCGCGAAGCTCGTGGGACGGCAGGACGCGCAGCGGGCCCCATTCGTCCTGACTGCCGAATACCGCTACTGGAAGCAGATCATCAAGAAGGAACTAGGTCCGATCGCCGGGATCATGCAGCGCAAGGTCGCGCTGCAGGGCTCTTTGCCGATCGTGGTCCGATTCATCAAGTCCGCGGAGGCGCTCGTGGACGCCGCCACGCGAGTGCCGACGCGATTCCTGGACGAAGCGACGTGATCGGCTCCGTCGCGGAAGTGCTCACGCAACTGACCGCGCTCTCGCAGGAGCTCGCGGGCGCCTTTCGTCCGGCCACGATTGTCGAGATCGTGGCACGGGTCCTGACGGAGCAGCTGTCGCCTGGGCGCCTCTCCGTGATGTTGCTCGATCTCGACACCAACCGGCTCGCCGTTGCGTACCACAACGGTCCGCGTCCCGCGAACACGGACGAGCCGCTCTTGCAGCTCGCGCTGCGGCGCGGCCCTCTGGTCTTTCCGGAGAACGTCGCCGCGCGCGCCGCCGAGTTCGAGGTCGTGCTCGACGCGGCCGGCCCGGTGCCGCCGAGCTGGCTCGGCGCGCCGATTGTTGCCGTAACGCGCACCATTGGCGCGGTTGCGCTCGAAGGTGATCGGAAGAAGGCGTTCGATGACGGCGCGCTGATGTTCACGCGCGCCGTGCTGGCGCAGGCGGGGATCGCCCTCGAGAACGCCCGCCTCGTCGAGCTGCTGTCGAGCGGCAAGCGCGAGTGGGAACAGACGGTCGATGCGTTCAACCACGCGATCTGCTATGTGGATCCGCAGGGCGCAGTGCGTCGCGCCAATCGCGTATTTGCCGACTTGATCAAGCTCCCCGTGACGGCGCTCCCCGGGCGAGCGTGGCTCACGCTCCTCCCGCCGTCCTGGGTCGAGCCGGTGGCGCGCTTGCTGGCTCCCGCGCCGAGCGAAGCCTCGGTCGAGGTCCGCGCCGGAGACCGGATCTTGCTCGTGACCGCCATCCCCACCGGCGAGCCCGGCGCCGCCGTGCTGCTGTTCGAGGATCAAAGCGAGAAGCGGCGTCTCCAGGAGCAGCTGCTGCAGTCGGAAAAAATGTCGGCCATCGGCCAGTTGATTGCGGGCGTCGCGCACGACCTCAACAACCCGCTTGCGTCCGTCGTCGGCTTCAGCGATCTGCTGGGGGAAGCCGCGGATGTGCCGCCGCGCCTCGCCGAGCCGCTCGCGGTAATTCGGCAGGAAGCGGAGCGCGCGTCGGCCATTGTCCGCAACCTCCTCTCGTTCGCCCGGCGGCAAGAGGGCGAGCGCCAGCTCCAATCGATCCGGCCGATTCTCGAGTCCACGCACCAACTTTTGAAAAACCAGCTGCTCGCGGCGCGCGTCGAGCTCACGTTGACCTTCGAGCCGGGATTGCCCGAAGTGGAGGTCCACGCGAATCAGATCAAGCAAGTCTTCGTGAACATCATCAACAATGCGGCGCAGGCGATCACCAGCACGCGCCACAGAGCGGGTGGCGGCCGGATCGAGATCGTCGCCCGCTGCGAGCCGGACGGCATCTCCGTGAGCATTTCCGACAACGGTCCCGGAATTCCGGAAGCCGTCGCGCAGCGCGTGTTCGAGCCATTCTTCAGCACCAAATCCGAGGGCGAGGGGACCGGCCTCGGCCTCTCGATCTGCCACGGGATCGTGAAGGAGCACGGCGGCAACATTGCCGTGGATCCGGGCGGCGCGGGAAGCGGCCGCGGCGCCACGTTCACCGTCGAGCTCCCCGCCGGCGTGCGCGCGGCGCTCAGCCCGCTCGCCCGTGGCGCGGAGGACGAGCCCTCACCGGCCGAACGGCATGAACACTTGCGCGTACTCGTGGTGGACGACGAGCCGCACATCCTCCACTACATGCAGGCGACGCTCGAGAGCTGGGGCCACGAGGTCGTGGTCGCGCGCGACGGTAGCCAGGCCTTGAAGCGGGCGCTCATGCAACCATTCGATCTCATCATCTGCGACTTGCGCATGCCCCGCCTCGGCGGCCGCGAGATGTTTCAGACGCTCGCGCGCATGCATCCGGCCGTCGCCGATCGCATCATCTTTGCCACGGGCGACACGGTCCGCGGCGACACGCTGCAATTCCTCGAAGAGCTGGGTCGCCCATTCCTGCAGAAGCCCTTCAAACTCGATGCACTGCGCCGCGTCCTCGCCGGAGTTGAAAAGGCGGGGGCTAGGGGCTAGGGGCTGGGGCCTGGGGAGTCGACAGCCCCCAGCCCCCAGGCCCCAAGCCCCAGGCCCCAGCCCCCAGTCATGCGCATCCTCCAGGTAGACTCCGGCCGCGAGTGGCGCGGCGGGCAGCATCAGGTCTGGCTGCTGTGCCGCGCGTTGGGACACGAGCCGGATACCGAGCAGGTGCTCGTCACGCAGCGAGACAGCGAGCTGGCCCAACGCGTCGCCGCCGCCGGGATCCGCGTGCACGGGACGTCATGGGACATCGGACTCGACCCCAGAGCCTGGTGGCACCTGCGCCGCACCATCGCCGCCTTCCGACCCGACGTCATTCACGCCCATGACAGCCATGCCCTGACGCTCGCGGCCACCGTCGCCATGGGAGGGCTGGGCGGGCGGGGGGGGCGCACCGTCGTGGCGACGCGACGCGTCGAGTTTCATGTCAGCCGGTTCGGCGCCTGGCGACGCCCCGACCGCGTCATCGCAATCTCCGAGGCCGTCAAGCGCGCGCTGGTCGCGGATGGCATCGCGCCCGATGCCGTCGTCGTCGTGCATGATGGCATCGACGTCGCGGAGGTGCGGCGCGCGGCGACGCCACCGCTGGAGATTCGCCGCCAACTCTCGATTCCACAGGCCGCCCCGCTCGCCGTCAACGCCGCGGCGCTCACCGGTGAGAAGGATCATCGGACGTTGATTCGCGCAGCGCACTACGCGCGCGCACGACGCCCGGACCTGCATTGGATCATCGCCGGCGAGGGCAAACTGCGAGACCCGCTCGCCGCCGAAATCGATCGCCTGGGGCTGCGCGATCGCGTGCACCTCGTCGGGCACGTCGATCGGATCGACGCCTTGATCGCCGAGGCGAGCGTGTTCGTGCTGTCCTCTCGCAGCGAAGGGCTGGGCAGTGTGCTGCTGCACGCGCTCGCGTTGGGGCGCCCGGTGGTGGCCACCCGCGCGGGGGGAATCCCCGAGATCCTCCCTCCTGAAGCACTGGTGCCCGTCGACGCGGCCGAGCCCTTGGCGCAAAAAGTTGTGGACACGCTCGCCCACGCGACCCCTCCCGGGGGGGCGGGCGGGGCGGGCGGGGCGGGGGGGGCACTGCCTCCGCGCTTCACGGCAAGCGCGATGGCCCGCGGAGTCTTGGACGTGTATAGGGCCCTTCTCTAGATTGCAGGGCCATGATTTACGTCTGCGTTCCGGTCCACAACGAGGCGCGCACGGTTGGACTCGTGCTCTGGAAGGTGCGCCAGGTATTCACCGCCTTCGAGCGCGAGTATCAGATCATCGCGTGCGACGACGCGTCGACGGACGGGTCAGCGGATGTGTTGACGTCGTACGCTCGCGTCTTGCCACTGACCGTCATTCAGCATCGCTCCCGGCAGGGATATGCGAAGAGCCTCGAGGAGTTGCTGCTCCTCGCGTTGCAGCGGACCGATCGGCCGAAACGCGATTGCGCGATCACGCTCCATGCCGACTTCGTGCACGCACCGGAGACGATGGAAGAGATGGTCAAGCGACTCGAGTCCGGAGCGGACCTGGTCGTCGCCGAGCAGTATCGGGCGCAGGGCAACCGCTCCTGGCCGGAACGGTGGGTGCGGCACTGGGCGCCGCGCTTGCTCCGGGTGGGCGGCGGCGTGAAGGACTCCATTTCAGGCTTCCTGGCACTGCGTCTGGTTGTGCTGCGTCAGGCCCCCCTCCCTTTG
>Ga0209058_1001180_pt1 | contig 22392 bp, 22 predicted proteins | sample GraSoiAngelo_147_FD_185904 | JGI IMG/M metagenome (GOLD analysis project Ga0209058, IMG submission 185904) | Grasslands soil microbial communities from the Angelo Coastal Reserve, California, USA - 14_1009_05_40cm (SPAdes) (version 2) | ecosystem: Environmental > Terrestrial > Soil > Grasslands ... | reverse complement strand
CTCGACCACTTTGGCTCGCATTTCCTGCGTTCTGGCGCGCATCTCTTGCTCCACAGCGACAGCTGCTGCACGGCGCACCTCGGCTTTCGCTTGCGCGACGCGTTTGTCCGCTTCGGCTTGTTCGGTCTGCAACTTCGCGCCGATATTGTCGCCGACATCCACATCGGCAATGTCGATGGAGAGAATTTCAAACGCCGTATTGCTGTCGAGGCCTTTAGCCAGAACTGTCTTGGAAATGCGATCCGGATTTTCCAGCACTTCTTTGTAGGAATGCGCAGAGCCAATTGCGCTGACAATGCCTTCGCCGACGCGGGCGATGATTGTCTCTTCCGTCGCGCCGCCGACGAACCGATCAAGATGCGAGCGCACGGTCACACGAGCTTTTACTTTCACGCCGATTCCATCCTGTGCGACGCCGTCGATGGTTGTGCGTCCCATTGTCGGGTTGGGCGCGTCAATCACCTTTGGATTGATACTCGTGCGCACCGCTTCGAGCACCGTCTTGCCAGTGCCTTTGGTGGCCAGATCGATGGCGCATGCACGGTTGAAATCGAGCGAAATGCCCGCCTTCTCAGCGGCAATTAACGCGAGAACCACATGGCTCACATCGCCGCCCGCCAGATAATGCGCTTCCAGCGCGTCGCTTGAAACCTGTAGGCCTGCCTTCACGGCTGTGATTCGATTGTCCACGATCAATCCGACCGGGACCTTGCGGAGTCGCATCCCGACCATTTTGCTCATTTGGACCGGCGCACCCGCGATCCATGCCCGAACCCAGAGACCGAAAAAGTTGAAAAGAACAACCGCCAGCACGAACGCGAATAGCGCCAGCACTGCAATGCCGACCAGATAAAGCGCTTCCATATTGGTGCGAAGACTATCGGAACGGAAGCAGCGCGCAAACGTCTAATTGCTGACGGGTAGCGACGCCGCGCTGCGGCGTCCGGACAGCGCAGCGCGCCGTCCCTACCACGAAAATCGTGCTCGGGGCGGGACTTGAACCCGCATGCCTTTCGGCATACGCCCCTCAAACGTACGTGTCTGCCATTCCACCACCCGAGCCTTATTCGGAAGCGTCAAAACTTTCCGCAGACGGCAACCGCTGGCAAGTGCCCTTTCTGTTCTACCCTACAAGTTGCGATTGTGCGTTGGTACGCGCGAGAGCGATAGCGTGACGCTCGAGCCTTATGCGAGCTCCTTCGCTTCACTCGCGATGATGTGCACCTGGGCACGTCACATTTTGAAGCGTTCGCCGAGATACAGCTGGCGGCTGATGGGATCGTTGATCAGGAAATCTTTTGTTCCTTCACTCTCCACCCGGCCATCGTAAATCAGATAGGCGCGGTCCACGATTGAGAGAGTCTCACGCACATTGTGGTCGGTGATCATGATGGCGAGTCCTGACTTGCGCAGGTTTACGATAATTTGTTGCACGTCATATACCGCAATGGGATCGACGCCGCTGAAAGGCTCGTCGAGCATCAGCAACTTCGGGTGCGTGACCAGCGAACGCGCAATGGTCAAACGTCGCTTCTCGCCGCCGCTCAATGTGAGCGCGACGTTTTTCGCGATCCGCTCAATGCCAAACTGGTGCAACAGTTGATCGCAACGGTTTCGCCGCTCGGCCTTGCTCAGCGGTAGCGTTTCCAAAATTGCGAGGATGTTTTGTTCCACTGTCATCTTCCGAAAGATCGATTCCTCCTGCGGCAGATAACCCATGCCGATGCGGGCCCGCTTGTACATCGGATAGTCCGTGACATCAGTGTTGCAAAAAATCACGCGGCCGCTGTTTGGCCTGACCAGACCAACGATCATGTAAAAACTCGTTGTTTTACCCGCGCCGTTTGGCCCAAGCAATCCCACGATCTCGCCAGCCCGGACGTGCATATCGATCCCGTCCACCACTGCCCGGCCGCCGTAGATCTTAACCAGCTGCTCAGTAGTCAGGACAGTTTCCGCTTTCGTCGTGACCGGCGAAGGAATCTTGGCAGTCGAAACCGGCGCAGTTTGGCTGATCATGGCTTTGGGAGAGCCGGAGCAGGCGGGGTCTGGGCCGGCGAGGTCTGAGAGGGACTGGCTTCGCCCTTCTTTTCCTCGTTTGGCTGCTGACGAATCTCCGTGCGACTTGGGCCGTGTGTCGTCAGTTGGCTGTTCTGGTTAATGATCATGACTGTATCAGGGCTGGTCGCCACGTGCATGTTCAATCCCTCCTGCACACGCGGCGTTCCTCTTAATTCAACATCTCCGGTTGCAGCCGTATAAGTTGCTTTGTCTGCTCGGCCGACGGCGCGCGTTGGCGGTCCGCCATTCGGATCGGGCCGATCGCGCACCAGCCCGACGTTCCCCTCGGCGATGGCTTTCTCTAGGCCCTGATTTTGTCCCTTTGTAATAAACACTGTCAATTTGTCAGATTGAAGATTGAAACGCGGATCGGTTACCTTCACCCGGCCGCTAAAGATGCCCTTGTTCTTGGTTGAATCAAAGAACGCCTCATCCGCGTAGATTTCCGTTGTGGTGGGTGCGTTCGACCCATCCTGGCCAAATAATTTTGTGCTCGGCGATTCATTTTTTTTGTCGGTCGCCGTTTTCTTTGCTTTCTTCTCTGGCGCAGCCTGGGAAGCTTTCGTGGGCTCCGCGGCAATCTGCCCCTGCAAGAGCGGCCCCGTCGCGCAGGCGATAAACAGGATCAACACCGCCAGTTTTTTCATTCGCTGCTGTTTGGTTTGGCAGTCAGATGCGATTGATCAGTGATCACCATTTTCACGTTTCCGATCAATCGCCCGGTCCTCGTGTTGGTGTCGAAATACACTGAATCGCCAGCAATGTTGAAATCCGCGCGCTGGATCGTCGTGCGTTCCTGCGAACTGAGGACCCGGGTTTTTAGATCAAGCACCGACGTGTGCATGTCGATTTGCAGGTCGGGCTGATTCTCCGGGCTGTAGGTCGTGATTTTGAGGTGTTGAAATCCGATGTGTTCCTGATCGATCCGGTGCGCCGTCCCCGCTTCAAATTTTCCCCGCAGATGGCCTTCGCCATCGAAATCTGGCAACACAAGGCCCTTGGCTTCATGGCCGATCGGCAGGGGGATGTTTGTTAAGCTCTGTTCGCCGGGAGACGCAGTCGGCGTCGCTGTCGCGCGAGCCCTTTTCTTATGGCCTTTTGACTGACCGGGCACCTGAGGCGCCGATATCAAAAAGGACAACGCCACTGATAAGAACCAAACCAGCAATACCCAACGCCGGTAGGGGCGGTTGACCCCAACCGCCCGCTCCCAAAACGTGATACCCTTGGTGCCTGGGCGATTGCGGTCAATCGTCCCTACCCGAGACGGCAGCATGAATAGCCTTTAACATGCACAGGTGCTTCGGCAAATCCTTTAGCGGAATCTGATTCGGCCCATCCGACAACGCGCGCGCCGGATTTTCATGCACCTCCATAAAGATTCCGTCGCAGCCTGTGGCCATCGCGGCCCTGGCCAGCGCTGGTGCCAGGACGCCGTCGCCAGCCGTCGAGTCCCCTGCCCCGCCTGGCCGCTGCACAGAATGCGTCGCGTCAAAGATCACGCGATATCCCGCTTCGCACATCCAATAGAGCGAGCGCATGTCGGCCACGAGGTTGTTATAGCCAAACGTCGTGCCGCGCTCGGTGAAACAGAATTGTGAGTTGCCAAAGGCGATCAGTTTTTCGGCAATGTTTGTTACGTCCCACGGCGCGAGGAACTGACCTTTCTTCACATTGATTGCGCGACCCGTTTCCGCGGCAGCGCGTAGCAGATCCGTTTGCCGGCAGAGAAACGCCGGGATTTGCAACATGTCGATCTTCTCGCCGGCGATCTCCGCTTCGTTCGGGGAATGAACATCGGTTGTCACTGGTATCTTCAAGTCGCGCCCGATGGCTGAAAGAATCTCGCAGCCTTCGCGTACGCCGATCCCGCGAAACGATCGCACCGAAGTCCGATTTGCCTTGTCGTAGGAGGCCTTGAAAATGAAATCAACATCTGCGGCAGAGCAGATTTCAGCGATCTTCTTCGCCATGCGCCAGACAAACTTCTCCGACTCAATCACGCACGGCCCGAGAATGAACGCCGGACGTTTCCCGCCGATCACGACGTTGCCGACTTTGAGAGCTTTGACTTTCATTGACCGCGCTCACTCTCGCGAAGCGGGCGATTGAGGTCAATCGCCCCTACCCCAGCACTCCCAGCAACCGAGGTAGCGGCGGTTCACCTGAACCGCCACTCGAATGGCCGCCTCGCACGAGATCGACGATGGCAAATGGCGCATACAACCCGAGAAAAAAGAGTAGTGCGACTCCGTGCATTTGCAGGAGGTACAACGGTCGCGAATCGGAAAGAAAACTCAAAATGGAAAAGGCTTCCGGTTTGCGCAGCAAAAATCCGTAATTAACATCCGTCAGTTTGTCGATAACCAGAGTAACCACAAAATAAAATTCCGACCACAGCCAGACGCGCACAATTGACATCGGATACGGCCGGTATCGCCGGGTCAACATCAGGAAAACCACGCCGACGATAATGCCGCAATGCGAGGTGAAAAAACTGATGAAACGCCAGTCTGGAAAGCCAAAGAGCAGGTTTGGCGTGAGAACGGCCTGCAACGTGCCGCCAATTCCCCAGAAGTATGCCACTTCGAACCAGCGTTGATTTCCGGTCCACATCGCCACGATTACGACCACCATGCCCCAGTCGCACATTTGCATTGGCAACATTTGCCGCCAATCCACAATGCCGTGGCTGCGGATAAAAACTAAATACGCGATATAATTCAAGACGAGCACGGCTGAGAGGACGCCGATAATGATCTTCTCCAGGCGCTGCGATTTTGTGCGCCGCACAATCGCAGCAAGCGCAAACGGCAGCACGATCGTGAGAAAAATGACCGTAAGATGCGGCAGGCCGTACGGCTGAAATTCAGGCGCGTCGTTCATCACAAGGTGGATCGGCTTCCCCGAAGACGATGCCAAATAACTGCGCCTTCGGCGCCTGACATTATCATCGCGTTCAGAGAACGCGATCCACCTCTAACGAATCACCCAGAGATTGCACGGGATAACATCTGTAATCCAAGCGATGTTACTGGGAAGCGGCTGACTTGCTTCGCCATTTTTCTGCAGCGGCACTACCAGCAAATCCGCCTTGACCGATTGAACGAAGTCCGACGCAGCCAGTCCGGTATTGCCGCGGACACAGCGGACCTCAATCGGTACATCCGTTGCACCGGCCGACAGAACGAATTGTTCCAGCGCCTCTTCCTCCGCGTCGTGTGCGCTGGAATCTTTGCCTTTAGTGCCACCCGCGCCCATCGACGCGCGGGCCTGATCAAACGTGGTAATAATGCGAATAACGTAAAGCCGGTCGCACGGTTCGGACGCGGCCAGCGGCAGCGCTATTTTCAAAGCCTTTAGCCCGTGACTGGAATAATCGGCAACGAAAACGATCCGGCGCAACGGTTTGGGGTTCGCCGCAGGCCTCGTGAAGAGCACAACCGAACAGGGCGCTTCTCGCACGAGGCGGCGCGCGACATTACCAAGAAATGGATGCAACACGACCTCCTTTTCCAGCGCGCCGGCCACAATCACGTCGATCTTCTCACGAGCGAGCGCGCGCAAAATAGCTTCGGCCGGGTCTCCCTGCTCATAATGAATCGCTGAATTGGCCGGAAGATGCAGCGCCGCGAGGGCGTCGCTAAACTTCTCTGCTGTTTCTTCATTTCGCTCGCCCACATAGATCAGATGAAGATCGGCCGGAAAACGTTCCCGGATTCGCTTCGCTTCGGCTAGAACCTCTCTGAAGCGCGGCGAAAATGTCGTCGCCACGGCAATGCTTTTGTATGGCGATGGATCAGCCATGGAATGCATTGAACTGTCGCGCTCCGGGGAAATTCGGCAACACAGAGATGGCGCCCTCGGCGGCCGCGCCTTACCAATCTGCTTTTCATTTCTAAGTTCCTCTGCGAATTTTCGCAGATGCGACGCGCGATTTATCCCGGCAGCTTCGATCCGGTGACCAACGGTCACCTGGATGTGATTGAGCGTGCAAGAAAACTATTCGATGAAGTCGTTGTGGCTGTGGCGCATAATGACGAGAAACAACCGCTTTTCTCGTTAAAGGAACGCCTCGATTTGCTGCAAGAGACCGCCGGTAGAATCGACAATGTGCGAATCGCTGAGTTCGAAGGGTTGCTCGTCGAATTCGCCAGGGCGGAACAAGCCGGAGCAGTGATCCGCGGTTTACGCGCGGTCTCCGATTTTGAGTTCGAATTTCAAATGGCGCTGATGAATCGAAAACTGGATGCCGCGGTAGAAACGATTTTTTTAATGCCGAAGGAGGAATACACTTATCTCAGCTCTCGAATTGTAAAAGAAATCGCGCGTCTCGGCGGCGATGTCTCGAGTTTCGTTCCAGTGTGTGTGGCTAAGGCGCTGAGGAGGAAATGTAGATAAATATGGCGAAAGGATTGGCTCATGAAAGTGCACCTAAAACAGATTCCAGCCCAAGGTCTGCATCTGGAAGGGGAAGAGGATTGCCCAATCCAGGAACTGGAATCAGAGGGAATTCGTTGCGCTGGTCGACTGCATTACGATATCGATCTTGGCGTTGCGGGAGGCGCCCTGTGGTCGAATGGCTCGCTGTCACAGCTAGTTGAGCTGCGTTGCGTGTCGTGTCTGGAAAAATTCGTGCACGAGGTTCGAGTGCCTGCATTCGCCGTGCACATGGAGCTGCACGGGCCGGAGACTGTCGATCTTACCCCCTCTATTCGCGAGGAAATTCTACTAAACCTGCCAGCGCATCCGCATTGCGACAGGGACGCCCGTCGGGTTTGCAAGGCGAAACAGGTCAAAACTGCGGAGCAGGATGCAAAGAGCAAGTCGGATTGGAGCGCGCTGGATAAGCTGAAAATCAATCGGTGACGGGTTGAAAAAGGGAAACTAAGGCGCTTCAATCCCTCAACTTTTTAACCGTTTAATGCTTCAACATTGTTTTCCTTCTTCAAATATGCTTTAGTCGCCGCCTGTCATGGGAGTCCCAAAACGCAAAACATCCAAGATGCGGTTACGCATGCGCAAAGCAGCGAACCGTTGGCATGCTGCGCATCTGAACAAGTGTCCGCAGTGCGGAAGCAGCGTCCCGTCGCACATCGCTTGCCCATCGTGCGGCTATTACCGCGGGAGACAGGTGTTAACACTCGAAGGCAAGTAGCTGTAGCCGTCGCCCTGCCTGGCGCGCCGTAGCGCAGCGGAGGCGGGCGGGCGACGCATTTTCACTTTGCATTCGGCGACTAAAGTTCGCAAAGTTTTGCACTGATGAAGATCGCCCTCGACGCGATGGGCGGTGACTTTGGTCCGCCTAACCTTGTTGCCGGCGCCGTAATGGCGCTGCGTGATTACCGGCAGGTAAACAAGCTTTATCTGGTCGGAGACACCGCTGAAATAGAAAACGAGTTGCGCAAACATCAGTGCAACGATTCGCGCATCGACATTGTGCATTCCACTCAGGTGGTGGAAATGAGCGATCGCGCCTGGACAGCCGTTCGCCGAAAGAAGGATTCGTCAATCAGTCGCGCTGTCGATCTTGTAAAACACGGTGACGCGGATGCGGTCGTGAGCGCCGGGCACACAGGCGCGGCCGTCGCGGCAAGTATGATTAAATTGCGCACGCTGGAAGGGATCGACCGCCCCGGCATCGCGGCGGTGCTTCCCACCGAATTTAACGTCTTTGTTTTGATTGACGCGGGCGCAAACATCGATGCCCGTCCGGAACAGCTTCTTCAATATGCATTCATGGGTACGGTTTATTCGCGCCATGTACTCGGCTACAAGAATCCGACGGTCGGTTTGGTATCGCTCGGCGAGGAAGACGTAAAAGGCAATGAGATGACCAAGGAAGTCTTCAAAATGCTAAAGAAGAGCTCGCTCAACTTTGTCGGCAACATTGAGGGCCGCCATCTTTTCGAAGATCCGGTCGAGGTCGTAGTGTGCGACGGTTTTGTCGGCAATGTGATTTTGAAAACGTGCGAATCGATCTCGGTGGCGATTTTCCAGTGGCTCAAGCACGAACTAATGCACACGAAGATGCGGCAAGTCGGCGCTTTTCTCGCTCGAGATGCGTTCGACACCATCAAGGAAAAAACAAACTACGAGGAGTACGGCGGCAGCCCGCTTCTTGGCGTCAACGGCATCTGCATCATCGCGCATGGTGCCAGCACGCCACGCGCCATCAAGAATGCGCTCCGGGTCGCGGCGGAGTCGATTGAACAGCAGGTGAACCCGCATATCGTCGATGAGATTCGCCGTTACCATGAAACGACAGCCCCGCTTGAGCCCGCGCTCCAATAAAGCGCTGCGCACGGTCTCGATCATCGGCACGGGCAGTTATGTGCCAGAGAAAATTCTGACCAATGCGGATCTCTCGCGAATGGTCGATACCAGTGACGAGTGGATCACTACTCGCACCGGCATTAAGGAACGCCGCATCGCCGCGAAGGGCGAAGACACGAGCGACATGGCGGCCAAGGCGGCGCGGAAGGCGATCGAGCAGGCGAAGATTTCGCCAAAAGAGATCGATCTTCTTCTGGTAGCAACGGCGACGCCAGACATGCTGTTTCCCGCCACCGCGTGCTTCGTGCAGAAAAAGATCGGCGCCACCAACGCCGCTTGTCTCGATATTTCCGCAGCCTGCGCCGGTTTTCTGTTTGCTCTCGAGATCGCCCAACAATTCATTACCTCGCACACGCACGATACCGTACTGGTCATTGGGGCCGAGAAACTGACCTCGATCACAAATTGGACCGATCGCAATTCGTGCGTGCTTTTCGGCGACGGTGCCGGCGCGGCTGTTTTGCGCCACCGCGGCAGCGCTCATGGCGTAATCAGCACTCACATCGGCAGCGACGGGCAGTACACAGACATTTTGTTCATGCCCGGCGGTGGTTCACGCTGCCCGATCACCCGGGAAAATGTCGATATGCATTTGGCAACGATCCACATGAGCGGCAAGGAAGTGTACAAACAGGCCGTCACTGCGATGCTTAACGCGGCCAAAAAAGCCCTCGACCAAGCGGGCCTTTCCATCGAGGACATTGCCTGCGTCATTCCGCATCAGGCGAATCTGCGCATCATCGAGGCCATCGCGGATCGGCTCGGTATTTCGAGCGACAAGATGTTTGTGAATCTCGATCGCTACGGCAACACCTCCGCCGCGGCCGTGGCCATCGCTCTCGATGAAGCCAATCGCAGCGGTCGGATCAAGCGCGGCGACTATGTTCTAATGGTTGTTTTCGGGGGCGGGCTCACCTGGGCGAGCACGATACTCGAATGGTGAGCCCTAGGGCGTCGGGCGCGGCGGACGCCAGTCCAGAAGTTGGCGTTTGGCGCAATCGCTCTACAATCAACCCATGCTAGTCGAAACCCACGCGCATCTGGATTATCTTGATTTTGTCCATGATCTCGACAGCGTGCTGCGTCGCGCGACCGAGGCGGGCGTAACCCGCGTCGTTACCATCGGCACCTCAATCGAGAGCAGCCGACGCGCGATCGATCTTGCGGAAAGATATCCGGCTGTTTACGCGACTGTCGGCGTTCATCCCACGTACGTGCAAGAGGCGGAGGAAGATGTTTTTACGCCGTTGCGCGAACTAGCAAAGCACCCGCGTGTGGTGGCCATCGGCGAGACCGGCCTCGATTATCATCGTCTGCCGAGCGAAGAAGTGGCGAAAGAAAAGCAGGTCCAGGTGATGACAGCACTGCGCACTGAAACCGATGAAGAAATCGAAGCGCAGATTCGCGACGGCGCTTACAAATCTAAACAAGTGAGTTTATTTGAACAGCAACTCGACCTCGCGGTGGAGCTGGGGCTCAACGCAGTGATCCATCAACGCGACGCATGGGAGGACACGCTCAAAGTCATGCAGCCATACACGGGCAAACTGCGCGGCGTTCTTCATTGTTTTGGCGGCTCGCTCGATCAGGCGAACGAAGTTCTCGATCTTGACCACCTCGTTTCGTTCACTGGAATTGTCACTTTCAAAAACGGCGCAGCCGTGCGAGAAGTCGCGGCACAAATCCCGCTCTGGAAATTCATGGTGGAAACCGACTGCCCGTATCTGGCGCCCGTTCCTTTCCGTGGAAAGCGCTGCGAACCGGCGCATACGCGCATCGTAGCGGAAACAATCGCGTCAGCACGGCAGGTCCCGTTGGAAGAAATTGCCGAGGCGACAACCGAGACTGCGGAGAAGTTTTTTAAGTTCAATCGCGAATGAGAATTCACGAGGGTTCGCAAGGTGGTCGGGACGGCGCGCTGCGGGGTGTCGCCGCGGCGACCGCAGTGCGCCGCCCCTACCACCTTCTTCTCCTCGTCGCTTTCTTCATCGCATCCTGCGCAGCGCCCGACACGAGGCATCAAATCGTGATTAGCACACGCGAGCAGAAGTTAGCCGTTCTCGATCGCGGCAATCTTATGGCCATCTATTCCGTCTCCACATCCAAGTTCGGTCTCGGCGATTGGCGAGGCAGCAGGTTTACGCCACTCGGTCAATTGCAGATAGCGGAAAAAATTGGCGGTGATGCGCCACCGGGCGCCGTATTCAAGGATCGGCGGCGTACTGGTGAAATCGTCCCGCCTGATTCGCCTGGCCGGGATCCGATCGTGACGCGCATTCTCTGGTTGCGCGGACTCGAGGCGCAAAACAGCAACGCGTTCACGCGGGATATCTACATTCACGGCACGCCGGAGGAACGGCTGATCGGAACGCCTGCAAGCTATGGATGCATCCGGATGCGCTCCAGTGACATCATAAGTTTATACGGCATTGTAGGAGTCGGCGCTGTGGTAAGTATTGTGAATACCTCGCTGGCTTCGGCTATTCCGGGCTTTGTCACCCCGGGCACCCTCGCGATCCGGTAGGGACATCGCGCTGCGATGGCCGGACGGCACAGCGCGCCGTTCCCACCTACGGCAATTTGCCGAGATGTTCTCTGGCCGTCTTGCGTGAAAGTGAATCCATGTCCGCGTCCACCATCATGCGCACGAGTTCGTGAAATCGGACTTTCGGTTCCCAACCGAGAATTTTCTTCGCCTTGGAAGCGTCACCAAGCAGAACCTCCACCTCGGCTGGCCGTTCGTATCGGGGGTCGTGCTTTATGAATTGCTTCCAGTCGAGATCGGCGTGTGCGAAGGCGGCTTCGACAAACTCGCGCACACTGTGGGTTTCGCCGGTAGCCAGCACGAAATCGTCGCCTTCTCCGAGTTGCACAATTCGCCACATGCCTTCGACGTACTCCGGCGCATATCCCCAGTCGCGTTTCGCGTCCAGGTTGCCGAGAAACAATTCCTTTTGCAGCCCATGCTTAATCGCGGCGACTGCGCGCGAGATCTTGCGGGTGACGAACGTCTCGCCGCGCCGCGGGCTTTCGTGATTAAACATGATCCCGTTGCTGGCGCAAAGACCGTAGCTCTCCCGATAATTAACAGTCGCCCAATATGAAAAAACCTTTGCTACGCCGTAGGGACTACGCGGCCAGAAGGGTGTCTTCTCGGTTTGTGGCGTCTGTTGCGCCTTACCGAATATTTCGCTGCTCGACGCCTGAAAGAAACGGGAACGCAAACCGGCCTCGCGGATTGCTTCCAAAATGCGAATCGTACCCACTCCGGTGACGTCTGAAGTATATTCCGGAATGTCGAAGCTGACGCGCACGTGGCTTTGCGCGCCGAGGTGATAAATTTCGTCCGGCTTCAATTTGTAAAGAAGTTTCACAAGATTCACAGAGTCGCTGAGGTCTCCATAATGCAAAAACATTCGCACGCCGTTGACGTGGGGATCAGCGTAAAGATGATCAATGCGTGAGGTGTTGAACGTGCTGGCGCGGCGAATGATCCCGTGGACTTCGTAGCCTTTCTCAAGCAGCAGATCAGCCAGATAACTTCCGTCCTGGCCGGTGATGCCGGTGATGAGTGCCCGCTTCATTTGCGGCAATAATTGTAGGGTGTTTCCGCGAAACGCCACTGAAATCGGCGATTAACTCTCCGGCGGCGTTACCATGATTCGCGCCAAGACCGCGCGCTGGGCACCGATCAGCGCGCCGATACCTTTGCGCCCGAGCGCGAGCATTTCATCCAGCTGTGATCCAGCAAACGTCGCTTCTTCACCGGAGCTCTGCACTTCTACGAATTCGCCGTCTTCGGTAGCCACCAGATTAAAATCAACACTGACGAGCTTGTCCTCATCGTAATTAAGATCCACTATCGCCTGTCCATCGAGAATGCCGGCGCTCACTGCGGCGACCAATTTTTGCATCGGCGGCGAGTCGAGCTTTTTTTCCCGCACAAATTTTCGGCAGGCTATGGCCAGCGCCAGGCTGGCGCCGGTAATTGCGGCGGTGCGTGTCCCGCCATCGGCTTGCAACACATCGCAATCGGCCCAGATCGTACGCGGTCCAAGCTTTTCGAGATCGACCACCGCTCGCAACGAACGGCCAATCAAACGTTGAATCTCCACACTACGACCGTCGATGCGGCCTTTTGCAATGTCGCGAGGTTTGCGCGGCTGAGTCGAATACGGGAGCATCGAATATTCGGCAGTGAGCCAGCCACCGGTTACTCCCTGCTCTTTCATCCAACGCGGCACTGCCTCTTCAATCGTGACGGCGCAGATCACGCGCGTATTACCCATTGAGACGAGCACTGAGCCGCTCGCATGGGGTGCCACGTTCAACTCGAAATTGAGCGGGCGGATCTCATCGAGCCCGCGGCCGTCATTTCGCTGCATCGTTGGAAACGTAGATGTAGCTGGGATTTGTGCGACGAAGATTTTACAATCCGCGGAGACAGACTCGGCAGGCGCAACATTTCAATCGTCCCGCTCGCTCATGGCTTGGTACTGACTAATCGGCTTGACGCACTGGGCGGCCCATCGTTGTTTAAGCGTTTTGAGTGAAAAATAGCGCTCACACCCAGACGGCGGTTTGCATCGCCGGCGCGCATCGCTCAGGAACGTCGATGCTCACCAGGCTATTGCACGCCTGCGGGCTCTACCTTGGTCCAGAAAGCGCACTGATGCCTCCGCAGGCCGATAACCCCGAGGGCTTCTGGGAACATCTCGGGTTCGTGGCGGTAAACGATGAATTGTTGAATGCACTTGGCGGCGCCTGGGATCTGCCGCCGAAGGCCGACGAGAATTTCACGGATCCCCAGCTCGATCCGTTGCGAATGAAAGCCCGGCTACTGATCGAAGGATTTAATTCGGCAGGCGTCTGGGGCTGGAAAGATCCGCGCAACAGCCTGACGCTGCCGTTTTGGCACGACGTTTTGCCCGGACTGAAAACGCTTATCATCGTGCGCAACCCGCTAGAAGCCGCGCACTCGATGCGGGAGCGCAACGGAACGTCTTATTCGCTTGGTTTGCGCCTTTGGGAAATCTATAACCGGCGCCTCATCGAGACAGCAAATGAACAGGACCGGCTTGTCACTCATTACGATTTGTTTTTCGTAAACGCGGAAACGGAATTGCTGCGAATTGCGCATTTCATCGGTTTACCCGATGCGCAAGTAGCCAGCGCAGCCGCGCTGGTAAAAAAGCGAAGACGTCACACTCATTTCACGCTTGAGCACCTGATCGATGCCCGCGTCGCTCCTGAAGTAATCGACCTTTATCGCGCTTTGATTTCCGAAGCATGGGCACCGGAAAGAAACAAAGGGAAGGTGGCCAAGAGTCCCGAAACCGGGAGTGCGGACGAGGCCGACTTACTCCCGGGATCGGTCAGCCGGCTCAATGCCTTCGTTCCGGAGCGGATTGCGCAGATCGAGCATCTCTATCAAGAGCTCCTGGCCCAAGCGGAAGCTCGACACAAGTCGCAAGTTGAAGAACTAAGCGCCGGTCTTCGCGACAAAAGTATTAGCTTGGCGGAGAGCGAATCGCGGGTAGACGAGCTGCGAAACCGTCTCCGAAAGCAATTGGAGGCCACGAAAAGGCTTTGCCGCCTCTTGGACGACGCGGGCAACGCAGCAGCTCGGCTTCGCTCTTCGGCGCGCTGGCAAATTGCCAATCCGTTTGCAGCCTTGAAGGCAAAACTTTCTCCGCAGCGGTCACGAGAATTATTAGGCTATGGGCATCTGGAGAAAATCGTCTCGACTTACCGGAAGTGGCAAACGGCCCATCCGGAGGTCACTGCGATTGACCACCAAATCCAGGCGCTGATTTCAGGCGTAGTTTCAGCCCCTGGACAAAGAGTGGCACCTGTTGAACCTCCCGAGCCGACGCGTCCCATTGAGTTTCCGGTTCACGAGCAGGTCGAAATCTCAATCATTATTCCGGTGTTCAATCAGTTTCGTTTCACCCAAGCTTCTCTGGCTTCGCTTCAGGAGCATCATGGACCGGAGCGTTTTGAAGTCATTATTGTGGATGATTGCTCAACGGATGTCACCGCAGAGGCCGTTCCGCGGATGCCGGGCGTTGTTTACCTGCGCAACGAAACGAATTCCGGATTCATCACCGCGTGCAACCGCGGTGCGAAAAAGGCCCGAGGCAAATATCTCGTTTTCCTTAACAACGACACACTTGTCAGGGACGGCTGGTTGAGCGCGCTGCTGGGTACCTTTGCCGAAGAGCCGCAGGCGGGCATCGTCGGCTCAAAACTTGTTTATCCAGATGGCCGTTTGCAGGAAGCAGGCGGGATCATCTGGGGCGATGCTTCAGGGTGGAATTATGGCAACTCCGATGATCCAGGAAAACCTGAATATAACTTTCTGCGGGAAGTCGATTACTGTTCTGCGGCCACGCTCATGATCACGAAATCGCTTTTTGAAGCAGTTGGCGGCTTTGATGAAAAGTACGCACCTGCTTATTACGAGGATACCGATTTGGCGTTCAAAGTTCGTCGAGCCGGTTACAAGGTGTTATATCAGCCGCTGAGCGAGGTTATTCATTACGAGGGAGCAACTGGCGGAACCGATCTAGCAACGGGGACCAAGAAGTACCAGGATATTAACCGATCGACGTTTGCGGAAACATGGGCTGCGGAACTGGTAAAAAAACCAGCCAGCGGCGACGCCGCGTTCCTGCGCCAGGCGCCAGCGGGCGGAAAGAACATTTTCGTGATTGATCACCATGTTCCAAGCCCCGATCGAGATTCAGGATCGCTGCGGATGTTCCAACTCCTCAAGCTGCTTCACCAGCTTGGTCACCGCATTACTTTCATTCCAGATAATCTCACTGATGTCCCGCATTACGGGAACGAATTACGCAGGCGTGGAATTCAGGTTGTCCACCGTCCCTATATCAAGAAAGTCCGCGACTATTTGATTTTGCACGGTTCTGAGTGTGACGCTGTCATCCTCAGCCGGTGTGATATTGCGCATAAACATATCGCGGATGTCCGGCTGCATGCGCCGCAAAGCCGCATCATCTTTGACACTGTCGATTTACACTCGCTTCGTGCGCACAGAGAGGCTCAAATCACCACCGATCCGGAGGCGCTAGAAAAAGCGCGGCAGAAAGAAGAACTGGAATACGGTGTCATCCGCCAGGCTGATGAGACCTGGGTAACGAGCAGCGTCGAACAGAAGCTTCTCCAGGACAAGTGGCCTGAAAAGTCCATTCAACTCGTTTCGAACATTGTGGATATTCCAGGCTCGAGCACTCCGTTTGAACTGCGGCAGGACTTTCTCTTCATTGGCGGCTTCCAGCATACACCGAACACCGATGCTGTTCTCTTTTTTCTGAAGAGGATTTATCCGATAGTAAAGGAGCGCCTGCGCGAGGCCAAGTTCTACATTATTGGCGATAAGGCACCTCCGGAATTGGTTGCTCTAGCCGGCGAGAATATTGTGATCGCGGGATTGCAACGGGATGTCAGTCCCTTCTTTGAGAGCGTTAGATTATCGATTGCGCCATTGCGATTTGGTGCGGGTGTGAAGGGCAAAATCAATCAGAGTATGGCGTGGGGTGTGCCAGTCGTCGCAACCTCCGTGGCCGTGGAAGGCATGGAGCTTACCTTCGGCGAAGATATTCTCGTCGCGGATGAACCGGACGAATTTGCCCGGGCCTTGGTGACGCTCTACGAGTCCCCTGAACTTTGGAACCGGCTCTCGCAAAACGGGATCGAGAAAACTCGCTCGCTATACTCGGCTGAGGTCGCGCGGGAGAGGTTGGAGCGTTTGTTCAATAATCAACACGTCCAGCCTGCGGAAGTGCTGTCTCAGCCAGTGAAGCAACGGGATTCCGCTGTTGGGATCAGTGCATGAGACGCGCGAGGTTTTCGGTTTTCAAACGAGTGATTAAGGCTCAACCAAAGACGATTACGGGCAAGATTGAGGCCACCCCGAACCCTGTGCCTTCTGACGAAGGGTCGCCCGTTGTAGTTTCATGGGAAACAAATGATCCGAATGGCGGCGAGATTCGTGTTGCAACTTCAGACCGTGAAGAAAAGCTTGTGACCCGGGGAGGAAAATCGGGGCGGGTTGAAATTCATTGGATCATGGACTCGACAGAATATGAGTTCCGCCTTTATCCGGCCAGCCAGCCTGACAGACAGCTTGATTCGGTAAAGGTGAGGCGCGACAGCAACTCGTTGCACCCGCTCCTGGGTGAAGTCGCGCTCGAGGTGACAGGCGGAAACATCGGCGTGACCGCTCTCTCGCGCTTTCTCGCTAAAGTCCTGCCGCGATGTCTGCACAGCGCAAACTTTCGCGAGATCTTTCAGTATTGGGAGCGACACGGTTTTCACGTGACACCGGTGCATTTCTATCAACCTATTCCTGAAACTCGCTCTTTGCCTGAAACTCTCTGGAACCGGCCGAGCGAACTGGTGGGCATTGACATGAACGACGCGATGCAGCTGGATCTGCTGAGGAATCACTTTCCAAAATTTCGTCACGAATATGATCAGTTTCCATCCGAGCCAACCGGTGAACCGGGCCGTTTTCATTTTAACAACGGGCTCTTTGACGGGACTGACGCACTGATCGCTTATTGTATGATCCGCCACTTTCAACCACGGTTGATCATCGAGGTGGGCAGCGGATTTTCTTCTCTCGTTGCAGCCGAGGCCATTGCAAAGAACAAAAACTCAGCCCTGATCTGCATCGAGCCGTTTCCGCTCGACTTTCTCCGGCAGGGATTTCCCGGATTGCATTCCTTGATAGAGAAAAAGGTGGAAGACCTCGACCTAGAATTTTTCTCGCAACTCGATTCGGGCGACATCCTGTTCATCGATAGTTCTCATACGGTGAAAATTGGTGGAGACGTGAATTATCTTTTCCTGGAAGTGTTGCCGCGTCTCAAGCCAGGCGTGATCGTGCACGTCCACGATATCTTTTTGCCTTTTGATTATCGGCGCGATTGGGTGATGGATGAACTTCGCTTTTGGACCGAGCAATATCTACTGCAAGCGTTTCTGAGCTTTAATTCCGAGTTCGAAGTGTTGATGGCCAATGGCTACCTAGCCCACCGCTACGTGGAAGACCTCAAAGCCACTTTTGTGAATTCACCTTGGTGGGGCGGAGGTAGTTTTTGGATCCGCAGGCGGCCCTCAAAAGCAGACTCATTATCTTCGCCGCAAGAGTGATAGTTTCTCCGAGCAGGAAATCACCGGCCCATTTTTGTAATTCTTGATATTACCGGTGAAAGGCGGAAAAGTCTGGAAAAATGGAGGGCTTCCCAGCAGGAGCAGCCAAAGAGTACACCCACTCGCCCAGCATGGCGTGTTATCGGTTTGGTCGCTCTTACCGTCTGGCGGTGGCGTGCAAAAGTTTACTAGTGGGCTGGCCTCGCGGGGTGGGGACTTCTACGTGAAATGCAGGATCAGATAAACAAGCCGGTCTTTGTCGTGGGCTCGCCGCGTTCGGGGACGAGCATTCTTGCTTGGTGCCTGGGTCAGCATCCAAACATGTTTCCAGTTCCGGAGTCCAACTGGATGGGGCAATTCGCAATTAATGTCGCGATCAGTTATGAGATCGGAAGCGCACGCGGGGACCGCTCGCTCTTGAGCGGGATGGATATTAGGCGAGAAGAATTCTTCGCGAACTTTGGGCGCAGCATCAATGAGCTGATCCTCGCTCATCGCAGAGATCTGGAAAGAAAACGCAAAATGACGCGGCCATCGGCTGAGCCGAAGACACGATGGGTAAATCAAACGCCGGAGTATTCCCTTCACATTTGCGGACTACGTAGGCTGTTTCCTGATGCTCTCTTCGTTCACATCTGCCGTGACGTCCGCGCTGTCGTACGCTCAATGCTCAATTTTCATCGGGTATGGGGGGTTCAGTTGGTTGCTAATGAAGAAAAGGCATACGAGTACTGGCTTCGAACGGTCAGCGCGTGCATCAACGCTGAGGAGGCCTATGGACCGAATGTAGTTTATCGCCTCCGATACGCAGACTTGGTCAGTAATCCGGAATCGGCGATGCATTCGTTGCTCAATTTCCTCCATGAACCCTATACAGCCAAATGCCTCGAGCCGCTTGGACGACGGATCAATAGCTCTAATGTCCCCGATGATTTTGTCGCTGACGATCCGGCCACCGACCCGGCGCTCGTCGCGCACGCAACAAGACTTTCGGCTGAATTGGAAACAAACCCCCAGTCGAGCGAACCATCGCCTGCTGCAGCGGACGCACTCGAGATTGAATTTCAACAACGGACGCAATACGCGGCCGCTCTCGACAAGACCTACAAGGAAACCGAACGGCTAATTCGGGTTCCTAGAAAAGCAAAACCGCGGCTGTGACTAAAGTTTTCGAACACGTTTAACTTTCTGGTTAGTCTTCGCCTGCTGTGCGCACTGGACTGATTAAAGTGGCAATGAATAAGACTCCGCGCCCGCTCGAACCTCATATGGTTAGAGCTAATGTCCGTAGCCTTCCCAACTGGTTGACTTCTGGATTTTCTCAGATCACGGGCTGAAGAGATTGATCGAGCGCACGGGATGGAACCTGCTATCCTATTTCACGATTGGCGATACGATAAGCTCTACTCCAGCCGATCCAGATCACGATGAGCGCGCGTTTTGCCTGCTGGAAAAACGACCGCCCATTTTGAGCGCCAACCCGAATCCGGTGTCGGCGACTAAAGAGGCCGGCAAAACGATGATTTCCTGGGACACGGCGGATGGGAGCATCGGAAGGGTCTTTGTCTCGGTGAACGGAGGCCAGGAGGTGCTCTTTGCAGACGGCCGCCACGGCTCCGCTCCGGCGCATTGGATCGAAACAGGTTCGAACTACGAGTTCCGGCTTTATGATTCGGATCATACCCGGCTCCTCGACAAAGTTGTGGTCGCTGCAATAACGCAATAGTCTCTAAGTTCGCCTGCCAGAGCACGGCAGTGGAGGCGTCGCCGCATAACTACTTTTGCGTGAACGGGATGGGAGAGGAAGAATTTTCTGTAAAATCTGACTGGATACAGTTGACCGTTCTTGATCTACTGTTATTTTAAAGGTCCCGCTGGAAGCGGGACTCCTCTAGTTTGGGAGTGCGTTCTACGTACATCTGGGGACTGCAAATTGAACTCAATTTTGTCCCGACCTGATTTATCGGAGCTGCCTCTGCACAGTCTGTGTGCGGCAGACCGAGTTCAAGTCGGATTCGAAATTGAGTTTTTTTGTCGTCTGAAATGTACGTGAACGGCTGGTTCTTTGACATCTACATACAGGGTAGTAAGAAAATACAACTTTAAGAGCTGAGTCTGAAATCAAAGCGGCTGAAGGTTAAGATCTTCAGCCGGAGAGTTTCAGTTATCAAAGAATCTCTGGTCCGGCAGCTGCCGGGCCAGAACAGATTGATCAAGCTACAAAGAGCGCATCATGGATGCCTTGGTGCCAATAGGCGATGAAGGACGTGGCAAGCTGCGATAAGTCACGGAGAGCGGCAAACACGCTTTGACCCGTGAATGTCCGAATGGGGTAACCTGAGCGAGATAACACTTGCTCGAGTTCCTGTGAATCTATAGCAGGAACATCGCGACACCCGGCGAAGTGAAACATCTCAGTAACCGGAGGAAAAGAAATCGAAAGAGATTCCGTCAGTAGTGGCGAGCGAAAGCGGAACAGGCTAAACCTGTCGATTTATCGGCAGGGGTTGTAGGAGCCCAACGTGGTAGTGCAAAGGTTAGGTGAAGCTTCTGGAAAGCTGCGCCATAGAGGGTGAAAGGCCCGTAACCGAAAACCCGAGCACGCCTAGGGATTTCCTGAGTAATACGATGCACGTGAAACTTCGTATGAATCTGCGCCGACCACGGCGTAAGCCTAAATACTCATTGGCGACCGATAGTGAACAAGTACCGCGAGGGAAAGGTGAAAAGAACCGCTGCGAGCGGAGTGAAATAGTACCTGAAATGATGTGCTTACAAGGTGTGGAAGCTGGCGCAAGCTGGTGACCGCGTGCCTTTTGCTTAATGAGTCTGCGAGTTACTATCAGTGGCGAGCCTAAGGCGTTCTGCGCCGGAGGCGAAGCGAAAGCGAGTCCGAAAAGGGCGACCTTAGTCGCTGGTAGTAGACCCGAAGCGGAGGTGATCTACCCATGAGCAGGATGAAGGTTGCTTAACCGCAACTGAAGGTCCGAACCCGTGACGGTTGAAAACGTCTGGCATGACTTGTGGGTAGGAGCGAAAGACTAATCAAACCCCGTGATAGCTGGTTCTCCCCGAAATAGCTTGAGGGCTAGCCTCGTGTGCTGACCTGCGGAGGTAGAGCACTGGATGAACTAGGGCCCATACCAGGGTACCGAACTCAATCAAACTCCGAATACCGCAGGGTGTAACACGGGAGTCAGTGCGTGGGGGATAAGCTTCACGCGCGAGAGGCAAACATGCCAGACCAGCAGCTAAGGTGCCCAAATACCGTTCAGTGGAAAGGATGTGAGGTTGCACAGACAGTGAGGATGTTGGCTTAGAGGCAGCCATCATTTAAACAATGCGTAATAGCTGACTCATCGAGCGATCTCGCGCCGATAATGATTGGCGATAAACGGTATACCGAAGCTCTGGAATACATTCTGGTTCGCCAGAATGCATTGGTAGGGGAGCGTTCTTAATGCATTGAAGCGTAAGGGGAACCGAACGTCGAGCGTTAAGAAGTGAGGATGCAGACATGAGTAGCGATAAGACAGGTAAAATTCCTGTCCGCCGTAAACCCAAGGTTTCCTGGGGAAGGTTCGTCCTCCCAGGGTTAGTCGGGACCTAAGTCGAGGCCGAAGGGCGTAGACGATGGAGAGCAGGTTTAATATTCCTGCACCGGCTGTGGTTAAGTTTAGTTGTGACACATGAGTAGAGACAGGCCGCCGATTGAAAGTGACGGTCTGCCCGCAAGGGCAAGGACGGGGAGGCCTCGGCTGAACCGGATCTGTTAAAACTTGTGTCAAGAAAAGCGACTAAATGTTCCCACGGTTGCCCGTACCGTAATCCGACACAGGTGGGTGGGCATAATTATGCCAAGGCGCGTGAGTGAAACCTCGTTAAGGAACTCGGCAATCTAGCCCCGTAACTTCGGAAGAAGGGGTTCCAGCCCCAATTTGGCTGACAAACTATGTATTACGTTTACATGCTTCAATCGCCCAAGGCCGACGACATCTACATCGGCTTGACACCCGATCTTCGCCGCAGGATGCGCGAACACCGGAGCGAGCACCGAAACTGGCGTCTCATCTACTACGAAGCGTATGCTTCGGAAAAAGATGCCCGGCTGCGCGAACGACGGTTAAAGCATCATGGCTCCGGCAAAGCGGAGTTGAAGAAACGTTTGCAAAATAGTCTCCAGCCAGTCAGTCAAATTGGGGCTGGACGCAGTGAAATGGGTCAACCGACTGTTTACCAAAAACACAGCACTCTGCCAAGTCGTGAAGACGACGTATAGGGTGTGACACGTGACCAATGCGGAAAGATTACGGTGAGCGGTTAGTCCCGCGCAAGCGGGACGAAGCTGCGAACCCAAGTCCCCGTGAATGTCGGCCGTAACTATAACGGTCCTAAGGTAGCGAAATTCCTTGTCGGGTAAGTTCCGACCTGCACGAATCGTGTAACGAGTTGACCGCTGTCTCAACGAGGAGCTCAGTGAAGTTGTAATGGCGGTGAAGATGCCGCCTACCCGCAGTAGGACGGAAAGACCCTATGCACCTTTACTACACGCTGTTACTGTTGTTTCGGTTTCGATGCTTAGCGTAAGTGGAAGACTGTGAAGCGGCCCTTTTGGGGGTCGCAGAGTCGCCAATGAAACACCACCCTTCGGTACTGGAATAACTAACCTCGGCCCGCGAAACCGGGAGAGGGACACTGGCAGCCGGCTAGTTTTACTGGGGCGGTATCCTCCCAAAGAGTAACGGAGGAGTACGAAGGTTGGCTCAACCTGGTTGGCAATCAGGTGTCGAGTATATGGATATAAGCCAGCTTAAC
>Ga0209058_1001178_pt1 | contig 22399 bp, 23 predicted proteins | sample GraSoiAngelo_147_FD_185904 | JGI IMG/M metagenome (GOLD analysis project Ga0209058, IMG submission 185904) | Grasslands soil microbial communities from the Angelo Coastal Reserve, California, USA - 14_1009_05_40cm (SPAdes) (version 2) | ecosystem: Environmental > Terrestrial > Soil > Grasslands ... | reverse complement strand
CGGAGTCCAGGACGAAGAGGGTGAATCCCGCGGCGATGCTCGCTGGCGACAGTTGAACCGCGAGCACCAGCACGACGGGTCCGAATCCAACGACGGACGCGAGGGCAACGGGCCACGCCCACAGCTGGCGTCGCAAGATTCCGATTCCCGTCCCGAACGCAGCGATGGCGGCGTACCCGCTCAGGAACGCGTGTCCGGGACCCAACGGATCGAGACGGGCCCACACGATCCCGAGCAACACCGAAACGATCCAAGCCGAGGCAGGCACGACGGGCGATCGTGGACCGCCTTCCGCGGCGGCCGTGACCACCGCGAGGCCCGCGGCGACGAGGCCGGCGAGAGGGATGACCCAGACAGGCCCGCCGAGGGTCCCGAACTGAATCGCACCCGCCAGGAGGAGGAGCCCACCGACCAGGAGGCTCAGCCCGACGAACCAGCGTACCATTTGGTTCGCGCGGGGACCCACGGCTCCGTCATCTGCGCCGAGAGGATAAGCGTTGAGCCGCGTTGGACCGGCGAGTTATCGCGGAAAGTTTCATCTGCGCCGCGACGCTGTGCGCGCGTCGGGGCCGGTAGATCAGCGGAAGATCGCCTGCTTTGCAAGCAGGAAGTCCTGGGTTCAAATCCCAGCCGGTCCACTCCAGTTCCATACCTGCCGACGTACAAATCTACTTTAGGACTGTCCCGGACTTAGGTTTGGAATCGTCTGCTTGGCCCTGCGCGAGCCGTGGAACCGGGCTCCCGTCAGGGACGGAGTGGGTTCAGGGGGAACGAGGGCCGACGACATCATCCAAACCGAAGGGCGCGTCGTCCGCCGCTCAACCGAGCCAAACCCAAGAACCAAAGGGGCGCGTTCGCATTCCCCGTCGATGCCGAACGGAGCAGATCTTCGGTTCATGAAAGTTTGGGGCTGGAGGTTCGCGCTTATCGCGGGGATCGCTTTGGTGTTCGAACCGCTTCTCGTAATTTTCGGGTGGGCCATGTTCGGAGCCGGCGGCCTCGCCGTGGCTGTCCTCGTCCTCAATGTCACCGTGATGGTTGCAATATGGAGCCTGCAGAGCCAACTGGACGCGGTTGAGTTGGCCATCCGGGGTGTTAGGGACGAGAGTGACTACTCCGAGGAGGTCAAAGCAGGCATGCGACGGATACGTGGCGTAAAGTGAAGAGGCTGGGCCGCAAGGGCGCGGCATGCGTGGCGAACGAGGCGTCAACCTCATAATCTGAACAGAAGGGGGCGTCCTCCGCGGCGAATCCGTGTCACGATTACCTCTGAGTCCGTTGCACCGCCTCTCGCAACAGGGACACGAATGCGTCGTACTGTGGATCGGGCCACCTGTGCGGTCGCGTCCAAGAGATATACAAGCCTCCGCGCCGAAGATCGGTCACGGATGCCGTTGTGTTCAGGACGACATGCAGCCGATCACGGCCGGCTGCTTTCGTGAGCGAACTTCCGACATAGGCGTGTCCATGCAAGAAGTCACCACCAGTGCCTGACACTACCTCTTCGACATCAGGAGGACATGCTGTCACACCCACCACGGCCCAGAAAGGATCGATTTTGTCGAGCACTTGATGCAACCGTGATTCGCCGACGTCCTCTGGGACGAGCGGGCCGTCTCCGGTCGCTTCCTCACCCGTTAATCCGAAGTCGATGTCGAACTCAACGTTCGTGTCGTCATGCAAGAACGTCGCGACGGTGACCGGACGTCCGCTTCCTTCGAGCGTGAAGTGGACCCAGTGGACGTAGTTTCGGGTAATGACCGCTTCCAGCTCTCGATCATCCCACGGCATCTCGACGGCATGGCCACGTATATCGGTCCAATCGACCTTCTCTTTGGTAACTTGAACGTTGGGAAGGTCCGTCGGGTGAATCGTGACCTTCGAGTCCTCTACTAATTCTCGAATGCCCCGGAGCACCAACATGTGGAGTCGCACTGAGTAGGGCTCGGGGAAGTAGAGGCCTGCTGTGAGGTCGAGCCAAACCTGGCCGGTGAATCGACGGCCCCTCATTCAGGACTTAGCTCCTTGTCAGCCAAGTGAATGGTCGTTCGACAGATAAGGTGGTTACCAGGCCGGCGGGAAGGTGCCCGCCCTTGCGGGCGGGCGTTAGGTGGGGAACGAGGGCTACGACAACGTAGTCCGAACAGAAGGGGGCTTCTGTCGCTAGCGGTCTGAACCTCGACAAGTACAACCCCCAGCCGGTCCACTCGACCCTCGAATCATCGCGAGAAACGGCAGGACCTCAAAGCACGAGGGCCCACCACGAATGAGACCACTCGTTCGCCTAGGTCGTGCCATGCTCGTGAATCGGGGGTGGAGACCGAAACGCGCTTGAGGGCCGAATAACTTGTTGGGCACGCAATGGCTCAACCGGCCGGGACGGAACCGAAGCTGGGCGTGATTCCGAGAGTCGTGAAGTACGGGTTCGGCGGGATCCGCGAGTATTCGATCCTCCTTACCGACCGTCGATTCATCTTCGTCCTCGCATCTCTCAATCGGATGTTCTTGGTGGCCGCCGCGATCGGGGGCGCAATCGGCGCGGCGGTCGCCGGACCCGCCTCACGAGACGCTTCGTCCAAGAGCATGTCGTACATTTTCAACGACGATGCGGAGACCCTCGCGGCTCTGCCGAACGGCCTCGTCATCCGGTACGACGGAATCCGACGGCTCCTCCTGAAGAAGTACCCCGCCGACTATGAGCTTGTCATCGACTACGTCAACGAAGCCGGGAAGAAGGAGGGAATTCGGCTGCAGCTGAAGGTCCCGGACGAGCTGGACGCAGAGGCGAGGAGCATGGGCGTCAATCGAAAGAGCATCATGCGGAAGTACGTGACGGACGCCCAGGCCACGATCCTTCGCGCGCTGCCGCCTCCCGTGGCGGCGCGAGCCGAGTGGAAGTTTTGACCTCCCGGCCGTCGCACGACCGGGCATTGCGGCGATCCGTTCGTCGATGGGTCTGGCTCCCCTCCTACCTCTGGCCGACGCGCAACGGTCGGGATCCAAGCCGGTCTACCAAGGGCAAAGGAAAGGGAAGAAGGGACCCACTCCGTCGCGGGTCTCCATTCATGCCGCCCTGATCTGGCCAATCACCGGCGTGAAGGTCCAGCCCGATCCGTTCGCGACGATCGACCGCGCGAGGTCGACGTCGACCGTGAGCCTCGTCGCGGCCCCGGACCGGATCTCGAATGGGGTGACGGCCTTCACGTCCCCGGAGGGCACGCTGAAGACGACGTTCGTGCCATCGAGCATCCGACCGGTCGCGGCGATCACGACGAGCCGGATCTCCGTGTACTTGCCCGGTCCGACCCGCGCGCTCGCGAGCAGCTCGGACACGTTCACGAGGGACGCCAGATCGATCGACGCCTGAGCCACGGTCAAATTGTGCCAGCCGACGTCTTCGGACTTGCCCGCCTCGTGGACCCAGACCTGGGTGAAGGTCACCCAGACATCCGCCCACGCGCCGGAATCGTCCTGGACCGCGACGTCGAGGCTGCCTTCGTACAGGTAGACGTACGCCGCGACGCCGGCGATCGCGACGACGGCGGCCAACGCGATGGCGATGAGGGCACGTCGCATACCCATCCACCTCACGGCGTCCTGGGGCGGGGAGGTCGATAAATATTCTTGAACGGACATCGAAATCGTCCCCATGGGACGCGCGTCGAACCGGCGCCGGTGCACACGCCTGAGCGTCCCGGATCACACGCCGCCGTACAGGCGGTCCGCGAGCTCGTGCGGCAATCCGGCCTTGCGAATCTCCGAGGCGACCGCATCGATGTCGTATCCGACGCGGCGCACCTCGAACGTACGCTGGGTGAGGTCGAGGACGCCCCACGCGGCCCGCGGATTCCCGTCCCGGGGCTGCCCGACGGACCCCGGATTCACGACGAGTCCGGACCGGAACCGGTTGACCATCGGGAGGTGCGTGTGACCCAGGATGACGAACGGCGCGCCGGCCGCGCGGACGATCGATTCGTCCGCGGCCCACGGGAAGACGTACTCGTCGTCGTTCCGCGGGCTCCCATGATACATGGCCACGAGGCCTTCCGGCATCGACCCGCGGGTGCGGTCCTCGAGGTCTTTCAGATAGCCGACGCCGGCGGGCGTGAGATGGATCCGCGTCCATCGGACCGCCTCCGCCGCGAGCTCGTTGAACCGGAAGGTGTCCCCGCCGATCGCCCCCCGGTCGTGGTTTCCTCGGATCGCTCGGACGTGCCGCTCGCGCAGGATCTCGAGCACCTCGTTCGGCCATGGATTGTACCCGACGTGGTCCCCGGCCACCCAGATGCCGTCCGGGCCGATCCGATCGACGTCGGCGAGCACGGCTTGCAGCGCGGGAAGATTCGAGTGGACGTCGGCGAGAACGGCGAGGCGCATCGCGCCGCGGAACGGGTCCGGCCTATTTCAGGTTCTCAATACGCGGCGAGGATGAGGCGGCAATCGAGGCACCGGGACGAGGCCAGCCAACTCATCTGGACATCGTTTTCGCCGATCGGTTCTCCTCCAAGCCCGAAGAAATTCTTCGATCGGTACCATTGGATCCCGGACGGCCAGTTCTTGGCGCCGAGGAAGCCGGCTTCCATCGCCTTCCCGCACGGGGGACAATTCGCCATCTCGCCGCGGAGGCCGCTGGCCCGATAAGAAGGTGGGCCGGGAAATCCTCGACCAGGCCGAGGCCAACCTCGATTCGCTCACCCTGCAGTTACCCTTATGTAAGGGTAACTCCTATCCCGTCGCATGCAAATCGGGTGTGGCTTCCGCATCAAGGCGGTGAAAGGCCGGGACTACGTGTACTTCTGGCACTACGAAAATCAGGCCGGCCGATCCCGGCAGGTCTACGCATACATCGGTCCGAGACGATCCCCCGCCACGGCCGGCCGCCTCGAGGCGGCGCTCGACTCCTATTACGCGGCCAAGGGGGAGGAGCTTCGCCGACAGCTCCGCGGGCATCGAGCCGCGATCGCGGCCCTCCAAGCCTGACCAATTTCGGCCGATGGCCGCCGCTTCCCGTCAATCCGCCGTACGATGATGTAGTGCACAGCTTTAAGAGGCGGGGGCCCTCTCGGCGGGATGTCTGGCCCACCAAGGGACGGACAGTAGGTAGTGAATGGACGAAGACAGAGGCGGCAGACGAGGCGGAGGCGGCTACGACCGCGGCCCGCGTCAAATGTTTGATGCGGTGTGCGCGGACTGTGGCCAAGCCACGCAGGTTCCGTTTAAACCGGACCCGGCGAGGCCTGTCTACTGCCGAGATTGTTTCGCAAAGCGCCGGCCGCGACGGTTCTAAGATCGAGAACGGCAAGCGTTCGAACCTCTTTCCGTTCGAGCTCCCAACCCGCCGTGCGGCTGGCGCGGAGCTCGTTTTTCCTTATCGCAAGCACCACCAGGATCGTTGCACGATAACGGTTATCTAGTCCCGAACCGCCTGCGTCATCAAGGGAAGCTGTGACGACCTGGCTGGGAGACCTCCGCAATTGGTGGAACGGTCCGGCGGACTGGGAGGTCGGTTTCCTTCTGGCGGGTATCATCGCCGGGCTACTTGTCTCGTGGCGCCTCCTGACGTACGCCGTGATGCAAAGGGTCCGTCAGCAGTCGTCCGGTGAGCCCGAAATGATCTTCGGCGTCATCATTCTTGTCTTCGGCTTTATTGCGGGAATTTCAGCGGTTCCCGGGACGAATGGTTCGATGATGTGCAACGTCCTCGCGTTCATCGGTGGAGTGGTGTTCATCACGGGGGGAATCGTCTGGGTGGTTGCACGAACCAAGGCGATGAGGCGACGAAGTCCAGAGGCTACCGCGCCACGCCGCGACTGGTGAACCCTTATCGGCGTCGCTCGTCTTCCGGAAGGGCGTGGATCGTATCGAGGTCGCGAGGGGCGTTGAGGCAACACGCGATTTCGCACTCCTCCTCCGAGAAGAGCGGGCGCTCGTCATCTCGGATCTTCACCTCGGCTTCGAGGGGGCCCTTGCGGAGCAAGGCGTGTCCATCCCACGCTTCCAGCGACGGGTCGTCCTCGAACGGCTGGGCAAGATGCTCGACCGGGGGAAGGCGGAGAAGGTCATCATCGCCGGGGACTTCAAGCACGAGTTCTCGAAGAACCTCGTGGACGAGTGGGTCGAGGTGAAGCAGGTCCTGCGGTTCCTGAAAGATCGCGTGACGCCGATCTTGGTCCGGGGGAATCACGACAACTACCTGGCGACGATCCTCGGCGACCTGAATCTGACCCTCGATCCCCGGGCGGACATCGGCGGCTACACGATCGTCCACGGGCACGAGGAGGTCTCGACGCTCCATCCCATCATCATGGGCCACGAGCATCCCGCGGTGAAGCTGAAGGACGAACTCGGCGCCGTCGTGAGCGTGCCCGCGTTCCTCGTCACGGACCGCTTGGTGGTCTTGCCCGCGTTCAGCCCGCTCGCACTCGGCGTCGACGTGTCCTCCTACCCGTACTTGTCGCCGATTCTGAACCGCACGCCGATCGATGACGCGCGGGTGATCGGCGTGGACGAGAAAGAGGGTCTTCTCGACTTCGGCGACGTCGACGGACTGAAGTCGATGCGCGCCGCCCTCTTGATGAAGTAGACCGAGTCAGACTGAACTTCGGGCCTTAGGTTTATCCTTACTTCGCCTCTCCCGGTCCAACTTCCATGGTCGCCGATATTGAGATTGCACAGAACACGCCGATGCGCCCGATCGTCGATGTCGCCGCGGACCTCGGCCTCACGCGGGATGACCTCGTGCGGAAGGGCGACTATATCGCGAAAGTCCGGGTCGCCGCGGTGGACCGAGCGCGCAAGGCCCGCCAGGGGAAGCTCGTCCTCGTGACGGGGACGACGCCGACCCGCTACGGGGAGGGGAAGACCCTCACGACGGTCGGCCTCGGTCAGGCGCTCAACCGCATCGGCACGAAGGCGATCATCGCGGTCCGCGAGCCGTCCCTCGGGCCGGTCTTCGGGACGAAAGGCGGCGCCACGGGAGGCGGCCACTCCCAGGTCCTCCCCATGGAAGAAATCAACCTCCATTTCACGGGAGACATCCACGCGGTCGGCGCCGCGAACAACCTCATCGCGGCGGTCATGGACGCGCACCTCTTCCACGGCAACGTGCTCGACCTCGATCCGACCCGCGTCCTGTTCCCGCGGTGCCTCGACATGAACGACCGCCAGCTGCGGAACATCGTCACGGGCCTCGGAGGCCCGAAGCACGGCGTGCCGCGGGAGGACGGCTTCATCATCACGGCGGCGAGCGAGGTGATGGCGATCCTCTGCCTCACGGAAGGGATCCACGACCTGAAGGCGCGCCTCGAGCGGATCGTCGTCGCCTTCGACCGCCGCGAACACCCGGCCCGCGTGGGCGACCTGTACGTGCACGGGGCCGCCGCGATCCTGCTGAAGGACGCGCTCATGCCGAACCTGGTGCAGACCCTCGAGGGCACGCCGGCACTCGTCCACGGAGGACCGTTCGCGAACATCGCGCACGGTCACAGCAGCGTCCTGGCGGATCGGCTCGCCCTCGGCCTCGGAGACGTCGTCGTCACGGAGGCGGGTTTCGGCTCCGACCTGGGCGGCGAGAAGTTCGTGGACCTCGTGTGCCGACAGAGCGGCCTCCGACCCGACGCCGCGGTCCTCGTCGTCAGCGTGCGCGCGCTCAAGCACCACGGTGGCGTGAAGAAGAAAGACCTCGCCCTCGAGGACCTGAAGGGCCTGAAGGCCGGCTTCGCGAACCTCGATGCGCACCTGCGGATCCTCCAGACGCTCGGCATGATGCCCGTCGTCGCGGTGAACCGGTTCGCGACGGACACGGACCGGGAGGTCGACGCGATCGTGCATCACGCGCAGGACCTCGGGATTCGCGCGGCGCCCCACACGTGCCATCGGGATGGCGGCGCGGGCGGCGAAGAGCTCGCGCGGCTCGTCCTCGAGGCGACGAACCTTTCGACCCATGGGGTGCGATTCGTGTACAAGGACGAGGATCCGTTCGAAGAGAAGGTGGCGAAGGTGGCCTCCTCGATCTACGGCGCCGCCGACGTCAAGTACGACGCCGCGGCCCTCGACGATCTGGAGCGGCTCAAGGATGCGGAGCTCGACGGGCTCCCCGTGTGCATCGCGAAGACCCAGCTCAGCCTGAGCGATGACGAGCATGCCCTCGGCGCACCGACCGGATGGATGCTCGAGGTCCGTGGAATCCGGCCGTCCGCGGGCGCCGGATTCCTCGTGGTCCTCGCGGGCGACATCATGCGGATGCCCGGCCTCGGAGAGGAGCCCGCGGCCTTGTCGATGGACATCGACGACGAGGGGCGGGTCAAGGGCCTGTTCTGACGCGAATCCCTTTAGCGGACGGACTCCATCGTCGACCGTGTCTCAGCCAACGACCTGGTGGGAAGGCCTCTATGCGTCGTCCGACGTCGCGAACCTCCCCTGGTACACGCCGGACCTCGATGAGGACTTTGAGCGGGCGCTGACGCAGCGCCGCCTCCAAGGCAAACGAATCCTGGACCTCGGCACCGGACCCGCGACCCATGCGATGAACCTCGCGAAGCGCGGATACGAGGTCGTCGGGACCGATATCTCGCCGAGCGCGATCCGGAAGGCGAGGGCCGCCGCGAAGGCCGCGGATCTGTCGATCGAGTTCCGCGTGGACGACATCCTGACGTCGAAGTTGCCGGCGGGCTTCGTCGACGTGCTCATGGACCGGGGCGTGTTCCACGTCCTACCGCCGGAGAAACGGTCGGTGTATGCGGACACCGTCCACCGAATCCTCCGGCCGCACGGGTGGCTCCTCCTGAAGTGCTTCTCGGACAAGCAGCCCGGGACGTTCGGGCCGTATCGGATCGCCGCGAAGGAGCTGCGCGGATATTTCGCGAAGGAGTTCGAGATCCTTTCGATCGCGAACAGCACGTTCCAGGGGACGCTGAAGCCGAATCCGAAGGCCCTGTTCGCCACCTTCCGGCGACGCTAGGCGCCCTTTCGGCGACGGACCCGGCGGATGGCCTCGAACCGGGATCGCAGGCGCTCGATCAAATCCCGGTTCCCGACATACGTGGGGATGGTCTGGTCGATCCCGGTGGCATGCACATCGAGGATGCGCTCGGTCCCTGTCGTCCCGGCCCCGCCGGCCGCCTCGGCGATGAACGCGATCGGGTTCGACTCGAAGTGGAGACGATATTTTCCTTCTCTCTTGTCGACCTGCGCCGGGTAGCCGAAGAAGCCGCCGTAATGCAGGATCTGGTTGAAGTCCCCGACGAACGAGCCGCCGTACCGGAGGTTCAGGAGTTCCTGCTCGAGTTCTTTGACGAACGCCTTCACCTCGGGCACCCACTTGTCTCGATGGCCGCCGACGCCGAACAGTTTGCCTTTCGGCGGGAGGCGGAGGCCTTCCTCAATGAGGAAGAACTCGTCGGGTCGGCCGGCGCCGCCCTGGACGAACTCGTGCACGCCGTCCCGAGTGGCGTAGACCAACGTCGTCGCGGGGCCGTAGATCAGGTAGCCGGCGGCGAAGAGGTCCCGACCCCGCGCCGGGAGCTTCTTCCGATCGAAGATCCCGAGGATCGTCCCGAAGATGTTGTTGCTCCGCACGTTCGACGAGCCGTCGAGCGGATCGAGGACGACCGAGAAACGTCCGCGGCCGAGGTCCTTCACCTCTCCCATTTCCTCGGAGGCGACTTGGGCGACGAGGTTCGATTCGCGACACGCCTCCACGAAGAGGTCGTTCATCCAGACGTCGAGTTCGAGCTGTTGTTCGCCGTAGACGTTCCGGCTGGCGGCCGGATCCCTCCGGATCGGGAGCTCCCGCCGAATCCGAGTCACGAGCCCGGCGAAGCGGGACAGCAAGACGCCGAGATCGCGGTCGACTTTCCCCGCGTGCTCCGCGAGCGTGACGTCCGTCCGGCGTCGGCCTTCAGTACTTGACGTACCATCCCTCGAAGTGATCTCGCAACCTCTCTTTCCCCCCGTAGAAGTCCCACCACGGACGCGCGTACTGGTGGGCGAGGTCCGCGAGGGCTTGGAAATTCTTCACGCCCTGCGTTCGCACGTATTCCATCTGCGCCGGGAGGGTCTTCTCTCGGAACGCGTCTTTCCAGATCGCCCGGCCCGCGAGGAATCCAGAGGCTCCACCTCGACATGCGAGCTCGACGAGGCCCCGGAAGACGTTGAAGTCGGCTCCCGCGCTCAGGACGACCCAGGGCACTTTCGTCGCGCGGCTCAGGCGCTCGCAGTTCTTCCGTAGTTCGTCCGGGTTCGTTACCTTCGCGTCGCCGGGGAATTCCGCCTTCAGGACGTCGATGCCAAGGGGACTGAGGGCTTCCGCGGTCCGAATGACCGTGTCGGCCTTGTGGTGGGCAAACGCCTCCTCGGTCTCGTCGATCGGATACGACATGGGTTCGCATACGAACGTGAGGTCGAGCCGACGGCACTCGTCCGCGACCGATTGGACGACGTTGACTTGGTGGTCCACGATCTCCCGCGGGGCGTCCGGGTTGAAGAAGATCAAGAGCTTCGCGGCGCTCGCGCCGAGTCGCTTCACCTTCTCGACGCTCCAGCCGTCGAGGAGGGTCGTGAGCCGCCAGTTGCCTTTCTTCTCGTATCCGGACTGCTCCAGCGCCACGAGCAGGCCCGTGCGGCCCGGGAGCACGAATCGATTGACCACTGAGGCTACGCCGTACTCCGGGTCTAGGAGGTATCCACTCGCGTGAGGGGCGAGGGCCTCCGTGACGCCGAGCTTGACCGCCTCCATCTCCTCGTACGTCGCGGCCTTAGGATTCTCCGGATGGAGCATCTTCTGGAGGCTCCCCCGCTGGTCCATCGCGATCATCGTGAAGCGGCCCGTGTCATCCGAAATCTGCTGGAGGCCGCGGAGCTTGCCAACCGAAATCCGCACTCATGCCACCTCGATGATTCGCAATACGAAGGGGGCCATATTGACCTTTGCGGCAGCGAGTCGGCCGGAAGCCAACACGTCCAGCCGCTACTCCCTACCGACACAATCGAGAGGAGACGCAAGAGCTCGACGGATCAGCGCCTCGTTCCTCGCGGGAGGTACCTTTCCGACGCCTGACGAGGTCCAGTTATGCCGGTGCAGCGTTCGCACCGCACGGCAGCGAGCCCCTCGACATGGAAGCAGTTGACGCGAACATTGAAGCCGGCTCCATTCCATCTTGCTGTGTGGAGGGAATTTCCGGAGGCCGTCTCCTCATCGCGGCCTCGTTGGGATTCTTCATTCTATTCGGGGCGGGAAGTGGAGCCGCATCGCGGCCGGCTCCCGCCGAACCCGCGGCATCCTATGTGGACCCCGGCAACCAATTCCGGATCCAAGTTCCCGACGGCTGGAGCACGGGCACCGACGTCGACGGGGTCGTGCTTCGCGCGCCCGCGACGAATGCTATTTTGAAAATCATGCCCGACCCCGGGTGCTTTGAAGGGACCCCCGACGCAGCGTTGGAAGTGATCAACGCCCGGATCGAACTCTACTCCGCAAATCCCGAATTCCGCGTCGTTGAGCAACCGGTTTATCATCCGGTCGGCGGCCACGCGGCGGCGCGCGCGTTCGCGGCACACTCCGAGTCCTCGAGCCCGGTCTATCTCCTCGTCGCCGTCGTGATCGGACCCGAGTGGGCGACCGTGTGGACGTTCGCGGGCTTCATGAACGGGGCCTCCGAGCTCACCTTGGCCTCGGCGATGAACGCAACCCTTGACTCGTTCGAGGCCTTCACGGCGCCCCCGCACACAACGTTTTCGGACGCCGCCGACCGGTTCACGATCGCCGTTCATCCGGGCTGGACCGCGGTGGCCGGAACGGTCGTCGGAGGGGTCTCCACGGACGCGTTGATCGCATCTCCCGGATCTACAGTCAGCGTCATCGTTGCCTCCGAAGAGCGGACGGTCGACGGATCCTACGAAGGCGCCCGGCCGGTCCTTCAGGAGGCACTCGACAACCTTTCCACGGAGTCTGGCTACCAAATCCTCGAGGCGCCACACCCGATTGCGGTGGACGGACATCCGGGTGCGCAGGCCACGGTGTCCTGGGCGCCTTCGACGTACGCCGTCGTCCAAGTCCTCGTCGTTTTGCCGGCCCCGGAGTGGGGGCGCTTCTGGGGCTTCGTGGGAACGATGTTCTCGTGGGATGCAGCGATCGCGCGATCGTGCATCGACGCAACCATCGGATCGTTCGATATTCGGCCCGCAGCCCTCCCGCCTCCGGCCGCTCCCGAGTCGCTTTCGGTCTTGCAAGCGGCGTATCCATGGCTCCTCGCGATCGCCCTCGGCGCGACCGGCACGGAAGGCCTCGTGCTCGGGATTTTGATATACCGGCAACGCCAACGTCGGGACGCCTGAGGCCAAGCCTTTTTCAGAAGGCATCGCGTTCTCGCGTCGGTGCGAACTCCGGCGATTGTCCTGAACTTCAAGACGTATCCCGAGATCCTCGGGAAGAAAGGCTGGGAACTCGCGAAGCGGTTTGCGGCCGTCGAAGATGACACGGGCGCGTCGATCGTCCTCGCCCCGCCAGCGTCCGACCTCGCCCACATCGCGAAGCTGGTGCACATCCCCGTCTTTGGCCAACACGTGGACGCAGTCGAGCCGGGTCAGACGACCGGATGGACGCCGCCCGAAGCCCTCCTCGAGGCGGGAGCAGCGGGCACGTTAATCAATCACAGCGAACGCAAGGTGGCGTGGGAGGAGATGGCGACATCCGTCCCTCGATGTCGGAAGCTGGGCCTCGAGGTGATCGCATGCGCGGACGACATCGCCGAGGCGGAGACCCTCGCGAAGCTTTCGCCGGAGTACATCGCGATCGAGCCGCCAGAACTGATCGGAGGGGACGTCAGCGTGACGATGGCCAAACCGGAGGTCGTTACGAAAGCCGTCGATCGCATTCGCGCCGCGAACCCGAACGTGAATGTCCTCTGCGGTGCGGGCGTGAAGGCCCGCAAGGACGTCGCGAAGGCCCTGGAACTTGGAACGGTGGGCGTCCTCCTCTCCAGCGGAGTCGTGAAGGCGAAGGATCCCGAGAAGGCTCTGCGCGAGCTCGTGAAGGGCCTCCGTTGATCCGGGCGCTTGGATGTAGCGTGCCTGTAAGCCGCCCGCTTATGGACCTCGGGGAACGTCCAGGGATCCGTGCGTGCCCGGGGACGTGCGCGAGCGGCCTTGCTCGCGGCGCTCGTCCTGGCATCCTCCCCCCTCTGGGCGGAGAGCGAGGCCGAACCCCTCCTTCCTCTTCCGCGGTCTGCCTCCGCCCCTTTTTCCCCTGCTTCTGGGCCGAATCCATTGCTCGTGCGCGTCTATGCGAACGCCGCCCGTGACGACGAATTCGTCGAGATCGGGAATCCGGGCCCGGAGTCGGTCGACCTGAGCGGATGGTCGCTCACGGACGGCGAAGGGACTGCGACGTTCCCGCTGGACTCGCTCCTGCCCGCGAGAGGACGCATCGTCGCCACGCGAAATGCGTCGAGCTATGCCGAGGACACCCTCGAGGCCGCGGATTTTTCGCTTCAGGCGGGCGGCGCGCGTCAGCTCGAAGGCGACGTGCTGCGGCTCGCGGATGCCGGCGACGAGGTCGTCCTCGTCGACCGGAGCGGCACGGTGGTGGACGCGTATGCGTGGGGAGACTCGTCGTACACGGGCCCAGGATGGATCGGTCGCGCAGCCGAACGAATGGGCCGCGGGGAAATCGCGGTTCGGGCTCGAGACACGAACGGGAGCTGGATGGATCGAGACGAGGCGATGGATTGGGAAGGGCTCCGACACTATCGTCTGGGCCAGTCCGGATTCGACCTCCGCCCGATCGAGCTCCGAGGGCCGACGACCGCGGTCCTCTCGCCCGATGCCGGCGACCTCCCGTTGCTGAGGCTGCTCGCGTCCGCTCGCGCGACGATCGAGGTGGGCGTCTACACCTTCCAGAGCGAGCGAATCGCGTCCGTCCTGGCAGCCGCGGCCGGACGCGGCGTGAAGGTCCGGGTCCTCCTGGACGGCTCACCGGTCGGAGGTGTCGAAGAGGACGAACACCGGGTCGTGGGTGGTCTGTTGGCGGCCGGCGTCGACGTCCGATGGCTCGCGGGCGCTCCCGACGTCGTGAAGCGGTATCGCTACCATCACGCGAAGTACGCAATCGTCGACGGGCGGGTGGCATGGATCGGTTCGGAGAACTTCGGGAACGCGGGTTTCCCTTCGGACCGAGAGGGCAACCGCGGTTGGTCCGTGATCGCCGCCGACGCGGAACTCGCTGCCATCCTACGAAATGTCTTCGAGGCCGACTTCGATCCGAGACGACCGGATTCGATGGCCGCGCGGGAGCCCGCGATGAAACCGTTGCCGTCGCCTCCAGCGACCGCCTCTTGGTCCGCCGGGCCGGAGTCCGAGCCCCGCTCGGCGCGAATCGTCCTGGCCCCGGATACGACGCTCGACCCCGAGGGAATCCTCGGTCTGTTCGCCGCCGCGAAGGAGCGACTCTCGATCGATGCGTTCTACCTCGACGAGCTGTGGCGTGACATCCCGAATCCGTTCCTGGAAGCCGCGTTCACGGCGGCGCGTCGCGGCGCCTCCGTCCGGATCCTGCTCGATGGAAGCTGGGCCTCGGTCGAGGCCGAGTCGGGCACGAACGACGATGTCGTCGAGCGGATCAATGGTCGCGCGAACAACGAGAGTGTCCCCCTCGAGGTCCGACTCCTCACGCCACGGGGCCCGATCGAACGTCTCCACAACAAAGGCGCGGTCGTGGACGGCCGCGCGGTCCTCGTCTCGAGCATGAACTGGGCGCTCGGTTCGGCGACCGAGAATCGCGAGGTCGGCCTCATCGTGGAAGATCCCGATCTGGCGAGGATCTTCGAGGCCTCGTTCGACGCGGACTGGGAGGGACGGCCGTCCTCCGGTGTCGATGCGTGGCGGCTCGAGGACCCCACCGCGCTCGTTGCGTTGTACGCCCTCGTCGCCGTCGCGTCCGCCGTCTCCCTCCGGAAATTGAGAGCAAGAAACAAAGACATAAAGCCCGGCGCGCGGGTGCGAACGCGTGCCCCCTTCGGAGCTCATCTCCGCGGCCGACATCGAGAAGTTCGGGTACTGCCCGCTGAGCTGGTGGCTGAGCCGCGGCCTCGCGCCGGAGGAAGGACCGGAGCTCGCCGAGGGCGAAAAGGCGCACGAGGCCGCGTCCGCGGACCTGAAGGGCATTGAGGCCCACGAGGCGAAGGCCCGCGAGGCGGAGGCCGGCGTCTTGTACTTCGCGATCGCGGCATCGATCGTCGCGATCGTCGGGGTGAAGTTCCTTTCGTCCGAGAGCCTCCAGGTCTCGTACACGCTCGGGGCGATTGCGCTGATCTGGCTCCTCGCCGCGGTGTACTTCCTGTACCGGGCGGAGACGCTGGTGACGGAGGCCGAGAAGCTCCTGTCGGAGCGGGTGATCCTGGGCTTCGCGATGGCCGCGGCCGTCATCGCGACCGCGGCCGTCTCGCTGACGGGAGTCGTGAACCAGAGCCTCGCCCAAGGCTTCGTGGCGCTCGCCCTCCTCTGGCTGATCGGCGCCTCGTTCTTCCTGTACCGCTCGATCGGCTCGCTCCAAGCCGCCCGGACGACCCGCGACCGCTACGCGGTCCACGGCGACCTCGTGTATATCGACTCGGCCGCGGAGAAGCCGAAGCTGTTCGTGTCGAAGAAGCACGGCCTCTCGGGTCGGCCGGACGCGGTCGTGATGGACGGGGAGCATCACATCCCGGTCGAGCTCAAGACCGGCCGGGTCCCCCGCGGGCCGCTGTTCTCGCATATCTTGCAGGTCGCGGCGTACTGCTTCCTCCTCGAGGAGGAGTACGGAAAGGCGCCGCCGTACGGGATCATCCGATACGGCGAGACCTCGTTCGAGATCGAGTACAACGAGGACCAGAAGAAGCTCGTCCTCCAGAAGCTCGCGGAGATGCGCACCGCGATCACGAAGCGCGAGGCCCACCGGAACCACAACCGCCCGGGCAAGTGCATCCACTGCTCCCGCCGGAGCGGGTGCCCCGAGCGCCTCGCCTAAGGCTCTTTCTTCCGGTTCGCCGAGGGCACTCCGAGGCGCTCGGCAATCGCGTCGAGGCGCCCGGAGAGATCCCGAATCTCCTGGCGCATCCGCAGCATCTCCTGCTCGAACGGGGTGAAGTCTTTCCCGGAGAGGATGCGGTGGGACACGAACATCCCGAGGAAGACGGCGCCGATGAATGCGAAGACCGAGATAACGACGACGCCGATGATCAAGGTCAGGAACGAGGAGATCAGGCCGGCGGGCGTGATGTACCCGGTGACGACGCCGATCTCGACGCCCACGAGGACGACGACGATCCCGAGCCACAGGACCATCCACCGGGAAAACCTCATGGAAGCGTCCCCCGGGGCGGGACGACCCACCGGAAGTCTTCCCCCGGCGGATACCGCTTGACCTCGAGGCTCGGGTTGTCCTTCTCGTCGGGGAACGTGAAGACCATCACGACCCGGCCGGTCTCGAGATCGGCACGAACCGTCACGTTGTATTCGAAGTAGTTCTTGAGCTGATCGACCAAGTAGGTGTGGACGCTGAAGCTCCCGTTCGAAGGCATCTGCGTCGGCACCATCGCATGAAGGCCGTACGTCTCGTTCTCCCGGACGGTCCCGTTCGCCGAGGGATCGGTCGCACCGATGGAGATTCGCATCTCCTCGTACCGGTACGCCTGGACCGCGGCACTCAGATAGACGATGAAGTACGAGTAATTCCTCGGCATGCCAATGATGAGGAGCGGCAACGACGCGAGCTCCGCGGGCGGCTTTCCGATGAGGTTAGGCGTCACGACGATCAGCGTCGCGAGGGCGAAGATCGAGAGGACCATGGCGCCGCGGATCCACAGCTCGCGGTCCACGCAGTGGCGATGGAGCCGACCGACATAAACGTTCGTCGGGCCCCTCTGGGATCACGCCTCGTCGGGGCCGAAATGCAGGAGGGTCGTCACGCCGAACAAGCATGCGCTCAGGACCGCCGCCAAGAAACTCGTCCCCCCGCCTTCGAATGTGCCGTACACGAGCGCGCCGATGGCAGGAACCGCAAATGCCGCGGCACTGAATAGACCGCTGGAGAGCCAAAAGAACTTTCGAAGACGGTCCGTGAGCGTGAGGACCGGAGCCTCCGCCGCGGCGACGGGAGCGAGTTCCGCCGTGGGCGGCCACATCCATCTCCAAGTACGCCGGAGAACCGCAAGGGCAGGCGTCTCGCCGACGGCCTCTGCATGGGCGAGCTGGGTCGACGTCCCCATTGCGGGCGCCGACGCCACCGCGAAGGGATGTAAGTGCCGCGCCGGTTATCGCGCCTGAATCTCACGACCGCGACTCAGATCCGGCATCGCTCCGTCGGCCCGGTGCATTCGCGATCCGAACGAGCACGGCGGTGAAAATAAAAAGGGTGGCTCTTGCGGCCACCCAGTTGGGGGGGAGGTAATCGTGACGGGACTCGCCTTCGCTCACCTCTCCGGCGGCATCCCTTCCCTTCTCACTTGTTGAGGTACTCCCGCTTGAACGACTCCGCCTCCGCGAGGGTCCGTTCCGCATCCTGCATTTTCTTGAGCTTCTCCGTGACCAGCTCCACCCGCGCGTACACGAAGTCCCGGATCGCCGCCCGGACGGCCTCCGATCGGCTCGGGAAATCGTCGACTTCCACGAGGAAATCGAGGGCCTTCAGGTACCGCGCGGGCAAGCGGAGTGTGATTTTTTCCGTGTCCGCATCCCGCAAATCTGTCACCCCACCCGTGGGTCAATTGTACACTTATTGACCGACAGGCGTCGGACGGAACTGTCACGCGCTATATAATGGTTCCTGGAACCCTGCCATCCGAAGGGACACCCTTTCGCGTGGAACGTTCACGATCTCCGATCGCGGGCGGACTCGTCTCCGTGGTCATGGAGAAAGACGCCGAATCGTTTATCGCTCCGCGGTCCATCGTGCGCCCGATGCGCGAGACTCCCGCGGGAGCGTTCCTCCTGCCGGGGCCGGTGAAGATGCATCCGCGGGTCCTCCAGGCGATGACGGCGCCCGCGATGAACCACCGCGGACCCGAGTTCAAGGAGATCCTTTCCGAGGTTCGGGACCTCACGCAGTACCTGTTCGGCACACATGGCGAGGTCGCCATCCTCTCCGGTTCCGGCACGGCCAGCCTGGAAGCGGCCGTGTCCGGCCTCCTCCGAAAACCGGACCGCGTGCTGAACCTGGTGAACGGCAAGTTCAGCGAACGGTTCCACGAGTTGTGTCGGGTCTTCACGACGCCGACCGCGCTCTCGTTCGAATGGGGTACGGCGGTCGAGCCGGACAAGGTCGCGGCGGCCCTCGACGCGGACGACTTCAAGGCCGTGACCCTGTGCTGGAACGAAACGTCTACCGGCCTCACGAACCCGATCGCGGACATCGCGAAGGTCGCGAAGGAACACGATACTCTCCTGATCGTCGACGGAATCACCGCGGTGGGCGGGCTCGAGAACCGAATGGAGGCGTGGGGAATCGACGCCCTCGTCGTGGGCTCCCAAAAGTGCCTCGCGGCGCCGCCAGGACTGAGCGCGGTGGCGCTCTCGAAGGCCGCCTACGAATCGCTGCACTCCGACACCTCGTTCTACACGAACCTGAAGGCCCACACCGACGCGCTCGCGAACCAAGACACTCCGTACACGCCGGCCGTCCCGCTGTTCCTCGCGTTCTGGGAGGCGTTGCGGATGTTGAAGGACGAAGGGCTCGAGAATCGGATCGCGCGGACCCGTCGGCTCGCGGAGGCGGCGAGGGCCGGGGTCGACGCGCTCGGTCTCCGGTTGTACCCGGATCCGCGCTTCGCGTCCAGCACCGTGACCGCGATCCGATATCCAGCGGGCGTGGACGATGCCGCATTCCGGAAGGAACTCCGGGAGAAGCACGGGACGATCGTCGCCGGTGGACAGGGCCCGCTGAAGGGCCACATTTTCCGGATCGGCCACATGGGCATCTGCAGCTTCGAGGACCTAGAGGCGGGATTCCAGGCGTTCGAGACCACCTTGGCGAGCATGGGTCACAAAGTCGTCCGCGGCGCCGCGGTCGATGCGATCGCGAAGCACGCGTGACGTCGCAATCTCACGGTCGAGGCGGGTCCGGAGGAACTCTTCCCTTTCGCCGTTCGTTCCACCATAGCGCCGCAAAGACGGCCGCGACTGCGATGGCAGCCGCCAAGACGAAGGGCGTGAGACTGCCGTCGCCCCCGCTCGGAGGAATCGAATGCGGCGGGACAACGAACTCGAACGTCCGGGTGACGGATTGGCCCTGGGCGTCGGTCACGGTGACGGAGACCCGGTAGGTCCCTGTCGTCGCGTACATGTGAATCGGGTTTGGCGCATCGCTCTGCCCGCCATCGCCGAAGTCCCAGTGGTACGTATATGGCGGCGTCCCTCCCGTGACGCTCGCGGTGAAATCGACGCTGATTCCGGTCGAATCCTCGACAAATCGCGTCGGCGGCGTCACCGTGAGGTTGACGGCGGCGGGGGTCACATTCACGAACAAGAAGGCCGATTGTACGGACGTCCCGCCGTTATCATCCACGTTCAGCCAGATCGTGAAGTTTCCTCCGGTGATGTAGATGTGGACCGTGTTCGCCGCGTTGCTCTTGCTGCCGTCGCCGAACTCCCAATCGTAGGAGTACGGGGACACACCCCCGGTTACCGCGCTGGCGAAGGATACCGTGAGAGGCATCGTCCCTTCCGTTGGCGTGGCATTAATCTCCGCGGCGAGGGGAGGTGGCGGGGGTGGTGGGACGGGGGTGACCACGACCGTGGCGGTCCGGTTCGCCGTCAACCCTCCGGTGTCCTGCACCTCCATGGTCACATTGTAGCTCGCCGGCGCCGCGAATTGATGCTGCTCCATGGCGACATTGGACCATGGGGTGTCCCAGATTCCGTCGCTCTCCCAGTCCCACCGGACTTGGAGCTGACTCGGCGGATCCTGAGCGTCCGACGAGGTCGATGTGAACGTAAAGACGGTGGACGTGTCTCCGCTGGCGGGCGTCCAGCTGAAGTTCGCGTACGGCGGCGTGTTCGCCGGAGGCGGAGGGGGCGGCGGCGCCTCCGCGACGAGGACCGAATCCGTTCGATTGGACGTCAGGCCCGAGGTGTCCATCGCCTCCAGCGTCACACTGTACGTGCCGGCGACCGTGAACAAATGCTGGGCGGTCTTCGCGACGGACCACGTCGTGTCCCACGCACCGTCCGATTCCCAGTCCCATCGCACCTGGACCGCGTCGGGAGGATCCCGATCGTCCGCGACGTGCGCGGTGAAGTTCACGGGCGTTTCTGTGTCCGGAGAGGGGGGAGTCCAGGAGAAGTTCGCGTAGGGAGGCGCGTCGGGCGGCGGCGGGGGTGCGTTGTACGTCACGTTGACTTGCGCGATCGCGGATGGATTCCCTGCCGCATCCGATGCCCGCGCCTCGATTGCGTCGGCACCGGGCTGCAAGTCAACCGATGTGTGCCAGGAGGACCGACCGCTCGCGATGGCCCACGCGCCGCCATTCACGCGGACCTCGACCATCTGGAGACCGCTGCCGCCGGAGTCGGATGCGGTCCCCGAGACCGTGATTGGCGAAGCATGAAACACCGAACCCTCGGTTGGCGCCACGATCGACACCGAGGGAGGGACCGTGTCGTTCCCCGGAAGGTGGATCAGCGGATACCGATCGGAGTTGTTGGCGTCGATCGTGTAGGGCGTGTCCCCGATTCCATCGGGATCCGGACAGACGTCCTGGTTGGGTCCGCTGCAATTGTCCACGCCGGTGTAATCGGACCAGAAATTTCCGCCGGACGGGTAGCCGTCGTCCCACATGATGGACGTGGCGGTATCGACGATCGCTTGGACCTGATTGCCCGCGAAGCCATTGTGCCGGATGGAGACATCGTGCGTCCCCCAACGGACAGTGATCCCCGTTCCGCTGTCCGAGATGCGGTTCATAAGAACGTTAACCGCGAACGAACCTTCCAAGCGAATCGCCGACCGCGCGATCGCCGAGAAGTTGTTCCCTTGGATCGTCACGTTCGACGCCGCGATCGCCGCGAGCCCCTCCCAGCCGCCCCCAATCTCGTTGCCCGAGATCATGATCTGGTCGTTCGGACCACAACAGAGGGTGATTTGCCCGCCCGTGATGCGATTTCCTGTGATGGCGGCGTCGCGCGTCGAGTTCACTATGACGCCGGGCCCGTTCAAGACATTCGAGTCGACAACCACGGCCGTCATGCTACGGACCCAAATCGAGCCGTTCGGCCCTAGGACGTGGTTCGTGGAAACCGTCACGTTCGATCCGCCCGTCACGGAGATACCGAAGCCGCGAAACACCGACGCCGTCACGCCAACGTGGTTCGACCGGTCGAAATCGGCCGCGGTGGCGTTCACATGGGCCACATGGACGCGATCGGAGTTCCGAACCGTGATCCCCGCCACTCCGTCCGCCGTGTTCACGTATTCGGCCTGGGCATCGGTGACGTTCGCCAGGTAAACCGCGTAATTGCTTGGGGCACCCGGATCCGATTTCACCGCGCTGATGTTCCGGAGGACGAAGTTCGCGCGCGTATTTCGAACGTCGATTGCGTTCGCCGTGGACGTGTCGATTTCCCATCCTGCGATGACAAAGGGATCGCCCGGGGTCCCCGTCCCGCCGACCACCCCATTCGCCGGCGTGAAGTCCGCATCGCTCGCGATGAGAATCGGCGCGTGTGTCGTGTACGCGGGTGCCAGGCGGCGAGAGAATCCCGTCGATCCTTGGAGGCTTTGAAGGATCAGAATGGCAAGGAGGATCGCGACCGCGACCACGCTCAGAGTGCGGCCTCCTCGCGTGACCGTCGCATCGCCCCCAGATCGGACTCCCACGCCTTTGCAACCACAAAAGCCTATCGTGATCGTCAGGGATGGGAAGGAAGCCGTCCCGATACGAGGAATTCCGAGGAGTCCGGCCGATTTCCGGGCGAGCTCAACGCCAAGCAACGGCGACCTCGTCCGTCCGGTACCGTTGATTCACCGCGCTGTCCGCCAGGGTCATCCGGACTCCCCCGCGATACATCTCCAGGCCGGTCCAGGCGATCATGGCACCGTTGTCGATGCACAGGTCTCCCGGGGGAACGAACATGGTCGCCCCGCGGTCTTTCGCCATCCGGCCCACCATGTCCTGTAGGCGCTTGTTGCGCGCGACCCCGCCGCCGAGGAGGATCTCCCCGTTGTCGAGGTGGGCCATCGCCCGTTCCGAGACCTCGGTCAGCATGGCGAACGCGACTTCTTGAATCGAAAATGCGAGGTCCTCCATCGGGCTGCCTCGCTTGCGCAGGGCGAGGGCCGCGGTAAGCATCCCGCTGAAGGCGACGTCCATGCCCTTCACGCTGTATGGCAACGGGAGCAAAGTCTTCCCGTCCCGCGCGAGCTTCTCGAGGA
>Ga0209058_1001175_pt1 | contig 22412 bp, 15 predicted proteins | sample GraSoiAngelo_147_FD_185904 | JGI IMG/M metagenome (GOLD analysis project Ga0209058, IMG submission 185904) | Grasslands soil microbial communities from the Angelo Coastal Reserve, California, USA - 14_1009_05_40cm (SPAdes) (version 2) | ecosystem: Environmental > Terrestrial > Soil > Grasslands ... | reverse complement strand
CCCGGGCGCGCCGGCGAGCACATAGTCGGGCGCGCCGCGGCCGTCGGCCAGCACGGCGAGGTCGACGCGCCCGCCACCCAGGTACTCGTAGCCGCCGCCCACGGCGGCGAGGACGGCGCCCGGCCCGGCCAGGTCCCAGAGGTGAGCGTGACCGAGGAGCGCCCCGTCAGCCGCGCCCCGCGCCACCAGCGCGACGTGGTAGGCGGTGGAGCCGAGCGAACGCACCTTGCCCGGGTAGGTGATGCGATGGCGCCGGTGGGCGTGCGCATGGGTCACGATGAAGCGGTCGCCCACCGGCCCGGTGTCACCGAGCGACGCGAGCGGCGCCCCGTTGAGCCAGGCCGCACCACCGACGGCCGCGTACGTCTCGTCGAGGCACGGAAGATGAACGACACCGGCGACCGGCCGCGCGCCCTCGAGGATGCCGATGCACACGCACCAGGTGGCGAGCCCGGCCACGAAGGCGGCCGTGCCGTCGATGGGGTCGAGGACGACACGGTAGGGCCCCCTGCCCTCACGCGCCGCGCCCTCCTCGCCGAGGATGCCGGCGTCGGGGAGAAGCGCGCCCAGCTCGGCGACCAGCGCTGCCTCGACCTCGCGGTCGGCGGCTGTCACCAGGGTGCGGTCCGCTTTCCGCTCGGCCGTCACGCGCCGGAAGTGCGCGAGCGCCAGCGCACCAGCGCGCACGGCGATCGCCTCGAGCTCGGTGCGCGTGGGAAGCGACACGCTTCCCGTCTAGTGCGTCCCCTGGCACTCGGGCAACCCCGGTCGTCGAGAGCGCCGGCGCCCGTTGCCGGCGCAGGGGAGATTGATTGGTTGCAGGCCGGGAGGTACACCGAACGGCCGAAGGGATTGCGGCCCGTGGCCGCCGACGGCAACCTTCGAATGATGGGTAGTCGGTCCCGGCCGGCGTGGTGGTCCAGAACCACGTCGAGAAACACGAGCGAGAGTGCCGACCCCATCGGCCTCACTGCGCGCGAAGCCGGCGAATCGCAGCAAGTGCCCGGCGCGCTTCCTCGCGAGCCGCGCCTCGACGGCGTCGGCATGCCGGATGGTCTGCGTCATGTATTGTGAGCGGCGGGCCCGCATGGCGATCCCAGGTCGACCGCGCGCCCGATCCCGGGTCGCGCACACGCTTGATCCCATAATTGATCGCAGGAGCTACCTTGTCGGGTCGGGCACGCCCGCCGCCGCGAAGGCGTGCCGCCGCTCGGCGCACTTGGTGCACCGGCCGCAGTGGCGGAGCCCGCGCGGGCGCGCGCAGGAGAGCGTGAGCGCGAGCGGCAGGTCGCGGCCGCGACGGATCACGGCGGCTTTCTCGAGGTGGCGGAACGGGGCCCGGATCGCGATCGGCGTGCCCAGCGCCCGGCTCGCCAGCCGGCCGAGGTCGGCGAGGAAGGCCGGCGTCGCGTCGGCGAAGGGGTTGTCGGTGAGGAGCGCCAGCGCGAGCGCCGGGAGGCGGTGGCGCGCGCAGTGGACGGCGGCGAGGCTCGCCAGCAGCAGGTTCCGTCCGGGCAGGTAGTTGGAGCTCGTCGCCGCGCGCCGCCCCGGCACGCCGCGGCCCGAGACGCTCCAGTGGGCGGCGCCGTAGAGCGGCGCCACGGGCAGATCGACGCGCGCGAGCGGCGCGACGCGGAGCCCGCGGCGGGCGTGCAGCGCCGCGAGGAAGCGGGCGAGGAGCCGCTGCTCCGCACGCTCCCAGGCGAGGCCGCAGCGCACGTAGAGCGGGTGCACCGCGTGGCGGCGGGCCAGGGTGCCGAGCAGCACGGCGCTGTCGAGCCCGCCGCTCGCAAGCACGCAGATCCGCTCAGGCAATGAGACGTCCGCCGTCGACCAGGTAGACGGCGCCGGTCGTGAAGTCGGCCTCCTCGACGAGGAAGCGCACGCAGCGCGCGACGTCCTCCGGCGTCCCGAGGCGCCGGAGCGGCGTCGCCCGCACGATCGCCTCGCGCTCGGCCGGCGTCAGGTCCTCCGGGGGCATGACCGGCCCGGGCGCGACCGCGTTCACCTGCACGGCGGGCGCGAGCGCCTTGGCGAGCGCCTTGGTCAGACAGATGACGCCCGCCTTGGAGACGCAGTACGGAAGGTAGTCGGCGTACGGGCGCTCGCCCGCCCAGTCGGCCAGGTTGACGATGCGACCGCGGCCGCGGGCCCGCATCGCCCGGCCGAGGTGCCAGGCGAGGAGGAAGGGCGCCTTCAGGTTCACGTCGAGGCTCGCATCCCAGATCGCCTCGCTCAGCTCGTCGAAGGACGCGCGGAGATAGTTGGCGGCGTTGTTCACGAGCACGTCCACGCCGCCCGAGCGCGCCTCGGCCTCGCGGGCGAGGCGGACCACGTCGTCGGCGCGTCCGAGGTCGGCGGGGAGCGCCAGCGCGCGCACGCCGAGCGCCTCGATCTCGCCCACGGTCGCCGCGGCCGCGTCGGCCGAGGCGTGATAGTGCACGATCACGTTGAGGCCGCGCCCCGCGAGCGCGAGCGCGATCGAGCGGCCGATGCGCCTGGCCGCGCCGGTCACCAGCCCCCACCGGCCCCGCAGCTCCATGGCCCGCGAGGATAGCGAAACGGGCGCGAGGACGCCACGCGCAGGGCCGAGCCTCGGGGCCTGCGATGAAGCCGCGTGGCGGAAGGGAGATTGATTGGTTGCTTGCCGGGAGGCGGGCCACGGCCGTGAGGGGATTGCGGCCCATCGCCGCGGACGGCACCTTTCGAATGATGCACTCAGCCCCGGCGCGCGCGCTGGCCACTCCCACGTCAAGAAAAGGATGCGCCAGATCGCAGACCCTCTGGGTCTCACCGAGCGCGAAGCCGGTAAATTGCAGCACGTGGTCGGCGCAGTCCAGCGCGAGCTGCGCCTCGAGATCGTTGGCTGGCCGGACCCCGGCCCACCGGGCGCGTGCGCCTGATCCCGGGTCGAGCACGGGTGCGATCACGCCTGCAGCGCGCACCTGATCCCCTCACGAATCGGACTCGCTACCTTACGTCCCCGCCGGTGCCCCCCTGAAATGGGGATTGAGACCCCACATGCTTGCGCACTATCAAGGGCATGCGGCTTTTGATCCCCCGGACTGGTTCCCCTCTCGGTTTCGATTGCCTCCGCGGCAGCGCCTCCCGGCGCGGGTACCGATGTCGAAGCAGGACGCCGACAACTGGGCGCAGGTCTGCGCCCGTACGCTCACCGCGAGGTCAGTCCCGCCCGAGCCTCACGATGCCTTCGGCCGGGTGGTGCGCGCGAAGTTCCCGTGCATCGTGATCGTTGCCACACTCACCCTTGCGGCGAGCCGCGTCGAGGCCCACCACTGGGACTGGGCCTACGCGAACCAGGGCCACGCCATGCCGGTCGAGAGCTGGGAGCTCTCGTCGGCCGAGTGCCAGGCGTGCGTCGCGCAGACGTCGGGCGCGGCGCCCGACTCGGCGGCCTTCCAGCAGTGCATCAATGGCCAGATCGCCGCCGCCGTGGGCGATCCCACGAAGACCTGGTGCAAGCCGCAGCCGCTGATCTCGCGGCCCCCGAACCCGGACCCGGCAGCCTGCCTGCCCGGGGATGAAATCACCAGCGAGGCGGACTTCCAGGGGGCGACCGGTCAGTGCCTTCCGAACTTCACGGACAAGATGGCCGCGATCAGCGACCCCGCGGGGCGGTACTCCAAGGCGAGCTGCTGCCTGCGGTACGAGATCGGCCCGCATCAGGTGGCGCTCGGCAGGCAGCCCTGGCGCGGCTACCAGCTCACCTTCGGCCCGTACCTGATGAGGCAGGGCGTCAACGACGAGTTCTCGATCGGGTACGCGATGCTGCCGAACGACGCGAACCTCGATGCCGACACGAGCGCGGCGGGCTCACCGCAGACCTACGAATACATGATCGGCTTCGAGTTCTGGCAATTCAAAGGAAGCCACCACTTCATCATGGACGACCTGCTCGGGCCGTACAACGATCCCGCCCGCCCGCGCGGCAGCTGCAGCGCGGCCGACGTCTGCGACCCGGCGGACAGCCCCGATGTCTGCGCGCAGAAGACGGCCGACTGCCAGGCCTTCCAGAGTCTTCCGAGCACGTGCCCCGCGAGCGGCGCGAACGTCGATCCGAGCCAGAACGATGCGAACAGCGCCGCATGTCATTCGACCATGCAAGGCTTTCCCCTCGCCGGGACGCCGGGCCCGAGCTACTTCCCCGTTCCTTATCCCGACGGCGTCGGGATCAAGATCGCCCGCGACCACATTTTCCGCATGACGCACCACCTCCAGCACTGGTTCGATCCTCAGCACGCGCAGGTGTGGATCAACGTCTATACCTTGCCGGCGAAACGGCGGGACCACCGCGGGGGATGTGACGCACGGCTCGTCGAGAGCGTGGCCAAGGAAGCCCACGTCTTCTTCGACGGCTCGGCATCGGCCTTCCTCATACCACCTCACACCATCGGCCAGGCCCAGGGGCTCTGGGTCACGCCGCGAAACATCGAGCTCTATGGGCTCACGTTCCACAGTCACAAGCGCAGTCTCCTTGCCTACGCCGACCTCGTCGGCGTCGACGGCAACCCGAAGGCGCTGCCGGTTCGCACCTACAAATACTCGCATCCGTATTGCGGAGGTTTCTCGGGCTGTATCGACGGCGACCTCTCGACCTGCGACCTGAGCCGGCCCCCGATGCACCTGTACGAGAGCACGGACTGGTCCGACCACGAGCAGTGCCCGTACTGGCGAGAGGACGCCGACGCGAACGGCAACTCCGACAACGACACCGAAGGAGCGATCCTCATCAAGCAGGGCGAGGGCATCCGCTACGAGTGCTGGGTCAACAACGGCGTGCTCCCCTTCCAGGCGCTGGTCGGCGCGGGGCTGATGTCCGAGCAGGAAGCCGAGGAGCAGGCGAGGCTGCGGCCCTACAACCTGGCGGCGCAGAGCGTACCGCTTCAGCCCCACGATGCCTTCGGGCGCGTCGTGCGCGGGAAGTTCTCCTGCGAGGAGATTCCCGGCGTCGTCCCCGGATTCCCGGCCGCCGGCGCCCTCGGCTACTACGGCAACCTCCCCTGTCTCCCCGACGTCCTGAAGGGCCTCGACCCGAGCGAGGACCTGCTCACCGCCGAGCGTGCCGAAGCCGTGGGCGTTGGCGGCGTGGCCGCCGAGTGCGACCCGACGGCGCGGTGGCATCAGTTCTGTAATCCGGAGGGGTACTGCTCGCCTTCGTCCCCCCCGTTCGAGGGCAACTACACGGGCAAGTGCGTCCCCGCCAACATCGGCTTCGCCGAGACCGAGGACGACGAGATGTGCATTCTCCTCGGCCTCTACGCATTCACGGACGACGATCTGGTGCCGAGCCCGATCGACCGCCTCCCGACCGACGTCGGGCGCTAGGAGTATGCGCATGCGTAATCCGGGAGACTTCGTTTCGCTCGTGATCACGGGCGTGCTCGCGACCGCGCTGAGCGCGCAGGCGGGCGCGCGCGTCATCGTCTCGACGACGCTCAACAGCACCCTCGAGATCTTCGACGCCGACTCCCTTGCCGAGCTTCAGCCGCCCGTACCGAGCAAGGGCGGCGGACCGGTGCGCCTGTGGGTGCAGAGGTTCGATTGGAAGGAATACCTCTTCGCCGCGAATCACGGCGCCGCGCTCGGCTCGCTCGGCGTCTTCGATCTCTCGGGCGAGCAGGTCGCGGAGCTCCCGCTGTCGCCATTTCCGGCGCGCGCCGGCTCGGTCGGCGTCGCGGCGGGTGAGCTGACCGTCGGGCCGACGCGGGTGCCGGTCGTGTTCGTCACCAACACGCAGTCGGCGGTGACCGCAGTCGCGGGCTTCGGCTGTTCGCTCCCGAACGGGAGCGTGACGGCGTACGACGCGAGCGCGCTGTCCACGGTCGGTCGTCTCAACGAGATCGGAACGGTCTTTCTCTCCGCGCCCGTCCCCTACGCGGTGTCGGTGGATCCAGCGGGAGCGCGCGCATTCGCCAGCACGAACTGCGGCGATCGGCTCAACACGCTGACGGTCACACGCTCCGAATCGTGCGGCAGCGGCCTGGCGCTCACCAAGACCGCGACCCGCTCCACCGGACCGAATCCCGACGGGACGATCTGGGACGCCGCCCGCGGCCTCAACTACACGGCCAACATCGTCGGCGAGAGCCTGAGCGTGCACGACGGGGAGTCGCACGACGTGCTGCTCACCGTCGGTCTCCCGGGCGCCGGCCCGATCGACGTGACGCTCGGCGACAGCCCGGCCGGACATCACTGGGTGATCACGGCCAACGGCAGCGACGACAGCGTGAGCCTGATCGATCGCGACCTCATTGTGGAGTGCATCTATGGCGTCCCGCCGACCTGCCTCCCTCCGGAGGTGCTCCGCGTCCCGACGGCGGTTCCCGGCGGGGCGCCCGAAGGCGTGGCGTACGACGCCGCCACGAACCGCATCTTCGTCGTGAACAAGTTCCCGCTGGGCTCGCCGTCGCTCTCGGTGATCCAGATCGCCGAACCGGCGGACGGGCCGCCGAGCGGCGCGGACATCGGGGAAATTCCACTCACGGCGGCGGGCGCCGGTGCGCCGCTGCCGGCGTTCATCGCCTTCGACGTGGTGGTGCAGGCGCGTTAGCGATGCAGAAACAACGACGAGGACGGTTGGCAGCGATCGCGGCCGCAGTGGTGCCGCTGGTTGCGACCCGCGGACGCGCCCACATGGCGCGCATGTTCGTGAGCTCGCAGGCCCCGCACACGCTGGCGGGGAACAAGCAGTTCTCCTGGAAGGTTCGCTGGGCGGCGCCCGATCCGGGCGCCGGCCCGGTCACGTTCTATCTCGCCGGAAACGTCGTCAACGGGAACTGCCGGCCGGACCCGGGTGACCTCTGGTCGGTCGCCTCGGGCCTCGTCGTCGCGCAGGCGGGCGCGTGAAGAAGGTCGCATAGACAGATAGGGAGGGCGAAATGCCGAAGCGTTTGAAGGACCTGATGGAAGAATCGCTGACCGATCGCCTGCCGATCGACGTCCTGCCGGTCTCGAACGAGGAGTTCATCCCGCCCGAGCCGACGCGGGAGCAGCACGCGATCATGAAGATCGCCCGCGAGGACTGCGAGGCGACCGCCCGCAAGCTCGGGATGTCGCGGCGCAAGTTCCTGCAGACGGGCGCCGCGTATGCGATCTGCCTGGCGGCGATCAACAAGGTGATGGGCACGCGCGGCGGCTACTACGCCTGGGCCCAGGACAGCTGCGGGCTGCACGCCCCGATCGGCACGCGCGGGGAGCCGACCTACTTCGACCTCGCGTATCCCGGCTCCCAGCTCAACAACCTGCCCGGCGAGTTCATCATGGACCTCCAGACGCACCACGTGGTCCCGAGCGCCCAGTGGTACACGGAGAACACCGGCGAGGCGGCGTTCTTCCTGGTCGCCTGGAGCCAGGCGAACTGCGGGGAGCTCGACCGCAACGAGTGCCTGAGCCGCTTCCACTACCTGAAGGAGCTCATGCTCGACAGCGCGACCGACGTCACCATCCTGTCCGCCGTCCCCTGGAAACCGGACGGCCAGCCCCTGCCCCTCTCCGAATCAATCAACACGGCCGAGATCGTGCGCACGCTCGCCGGCGGCACGCGGCGCACGTTCTGCCACAAGTTCGTGATGCCGAATCGCGGCTCACTCGGAGACAACAGCGACCAGCTGCTCACGGAGCCCGTCTTCTTCCAGGAGGAGATGGACCTGATGACCGCCGCCGCCGCGCAGTACGGCCAGAACGACGGCTATCTCCGCGCCTGGAAGATCTACACGCCCTGGGGCGACGTGCCGAACACGAGCGGCTGGTGGCTCGACGACTCCTTCGGTCTCAAGTTCATCCAGCACGTGAAGGATCTCTCGGACACGTACGGGATGCCGCCGCTCATCTGCGCCCACAAGGGCTTCGCGCTGCCCAGCTTCGATCAGGAGAAGGCGGCCACGCGCGACGTCGGCGTGGTGGCGCCGATGTTCTGGGACCTCAGGAGCAACACCGGCGTGATCTTCATCATCTACCACTCGGGCTACGACGGGGACAGCGTCGGCCTCGGCGGACCGTTCAACCAGGGGACGAGCTCCAAGGGGCCCTACCCCGGCGAGACCGCGGCGCCCTCCACCAGCCGCGGCGTCGACAACTTCATCACCGCGCTGCGCGAGAACGGCTGGTCGGCGCGCCACTTCGCGCCCGGCGGGAGCCCCGGGACGCCGCTGGCGGCGGGCGAGGCGCCGGCCAGCGCGCGGCACGCCAACGTGCCCAACGTCTACGCCGAGCTCGGCTCGGTGTGGGGCTCGGTCGTCGGCAATCCCACGCGCGCGAGCTGGCTTCTCAGCAAGCTCATCTACTGGGTCGGGCCGAAGCGGGTGGTGTGGGGCACCGACGCCCTGTGGGGCGGATCGCCGCAGGGGCTGATCGAAGCGCTGCGCGCCTTCCAGATGTCGGACGAAGCCAGGGCCACCTACAACCTGCCGTGGGGCCTCGACGGCGACGTCGACCAGCCGACCCGCCGCGCCAGCAAACCGTGGAGGAGCATCCGCAACGGCATCCTCGGGCGGAACGCCGCCGAGCCGTACCGGATCGATCCGGACCTGACCCTGGCCGCGATCAGCTGCGACGACGTCCAGACGATACGTGACCAGTACATCCTGAGCCCGATCGCGCGCAACGAGGTCCACGGCCCGCGTACGCGGCGCGAGCTCTTCGCGGCGCTGCGCAAGGATCCGTGGCACCGGGGCGCGATGCTCGCGCAGAACGAGAAGGGTTTTCTCAAGAAAATCTCGTAGCGGGGGAACGACGATGACGCTGACAACGACGATGAAGGTGGGAGCGGCGGTGGCGGCGCTGCTGATCGGCGTCACCACCGTCAGGGCGGACTACCACACTCACCCCGAGCTCAAGCCGAGCAACCGGTGCGGGACGGCGCTGCAGAAGAATCCGCTCCCCAATCCGGGGAACATCGAGTCGCTGGAGAACTACACCACCGACTGCCAGCCGCTCTACTGGGATCTGCCGGCGACGGTGCAGCTCCACGTGCCCGTGCGCGCCGCGTACGATCCCATCACCGGCTTCCTCCACGGCCCCGTCGACCGGCCGCCGCCGCTCTACACCGACGGCGTCGACGGGTTCGACGAGCCCGGAGGGGGCCTCACCCAGCTCTGCCCGGACGTGCCCAACCCGATCACCGAGCGAGCGCGCGGCTGCGATACCGTGGGGGGTATCGATCACCAGGTCCCATGGTGGGCGCCGGCGGGTCAGGACACGGACGGGACCAACCTCTACACCGTCGAATGCCGGAGGGGCGTGCGCGTCCACTACGGTCCGTGGCAGGTCGGCACCGACCCCGCGATCTACGACCGGGTCGCCGAGGCGATCGTCCGCTTCGAGAACACCGCTCAGCTGAACGACGACAACGTCGCGCTCGCCAATCGCCGCGAGTGGAACGTCGCCTCCGAGTTCTACAACCACTTCGGCAGCCACCACGGCACCTGCTGGAACCCGGGCGTGGGCTTCCAGGGGACGGGGCAGCTGCAGGGCGCGAACCCCTGCAACAACCCCGACGACACCGCGACGGCCTCGAGCTACGACCAGTGCGGGACGAACGGCAACCCGCCGCCGCCCGGCAGCTATCAGTCGGGCGCCGAGACGTGTCCCGGCAGCGACCCGCGCTTCCACTGCTCGGTCTACAACGGCTACAACCAGCAGTTCCGCAACGCCACGCAGTACCCGGGCCGCCTCTTCGTCGACCTGCCCACCGGCCGCGCGGTGTACAACCTCGAAGACCAGCTCTGGGCCTGCGACCACCACGTCGTCTCTGAGCTGCCGATCGGCTACCAGGGCAACACCACCTTCCGGAACTTCCGCAACCAGACGGGCGGGCTGATCGCCCAGCACGCGGAGGACGGCTGGCCCGCGCCGGGCACGACGCCGATCGGCGGGACCGTCGGCGAGATGATCATCCAGCTCTTCTCGGCGCCGGTCGCCGACGGCAGCTACAAGCCGATCAGCGTCGGCTTCGACGTCGTCGCGAACGTCGCCACCACGTTCTTCCCGCCGTACACGATCGGGAACACGGGCAGCGTCTGGTACGCGCCCTACGATCTCGCGATCGGCATCCTCGCCATCCACAGCCACAAGCGGACGGTGAAGGGGACGATCGACATCCTCCCGGCCAACCCGATCCGCACCGGCGGGCTGAGCCCGGAGGAGGCGGGCGGCGGCACCAGGCCCCAGGAGTGCGGCGTGAGCCAGAACGGCCTCCCGCCGGAGCACATCTACGCCGACTGGCACTGGGACGATCCTCCCGTCTGCCGCTACTACAAAGAGCCGGACGGTCCGCTGATCCTGCACAAGGGTGACGCCCTCGCGACCCACTGCATTCACAACAACGGCGTCATCCAGACCGAGCAGGCGCCGGAGCCCTTCCGGACGATGATCCGCGACGGCGTCGTCGGGGACGAGGTGCTCTTCGGCGAGCAGAAGGACGATCTCGGGATCAAGCAGCTGATCTACCGCGTCCGCTATGGATGCGAGGAGTTTCCGGGCATACCTCCGGGTTCTATCGGATCGCCCGCCCAGGTGTGCCCGCCGAACCCCGCAACGGATCCGCCGGGCTGCGCGCTGGGACAGGAGCCCGACTGCCATCCGGTCGACGGCCCGTATCCCAACCCCGCCATCTGCACGAGGGGAACGGGCAACTGCGTCCCGGCGAACATCGTCTTCGCCAACGTGGCCGAGGACGAGATGTGCATCGGCGTGGTGATGTACTGGCCCCTCGACCCGATCCTCAACTCGGACGGCTCGCTCAACCAGCAGGCGATCCAGGACTTCCAGTCGGACCCGACCAACTTCAAGTACGGGACACCCGGACGGCTGCCCAAGTCGCCGAGCGACATCGGCTACTGCTCGGGCTGCGGACCGGGTCTCTAACGGGGGAGCCATGAAATCCGTCCTGCGAAAAATCGTCGGATGCGCGGCGGGCGTCGCGCTCGCCCTGCTCGGGCTCCATTCCGAGGCCCGCGCACATGGCTGCTCCTCGGCGTCGGCCTGGGAAGGGATCGCCCCCATTCTCGAGCAGTCCTGCTTCGCGGGCTGTCACGGCAGCAGCGGCAACGGCGGCATGCCCGTCAGCTACAACACGGAGGACGGCTGGTACGCGGCCCTGGTCAACCGCTCGCCGGTCAACACGGCCGCCGGCGGCGTCGGCAAGTTGCGCGTCGATCCCAAGCGGGCCTGGAACAGCTACCTGGTCGACAAGCTGACGGGCGATCTCAAGTTCGGCGAAGGGAACCCGATGCCGAACCTGAGCACCGGCTACCTCTACCAGTGCCCGGGCGGGGTCCAGAAGATCAAGGCGTGGATCATCGCCGGCGCGGCTCGCTGCGGCGCCGTGGCCGGCGATCCTTCGCCCGACGCCGCGCTGGTCGTCTGTGACCTGAACCAGCCGACGCTCTCCCCCCCGGCGCCGCCCGCCGACGGCGTCCAGCTCGCGGGCACGACCTTCACCGTCGCTCGTCCGGCGCGGGTAGGGACGCAGGTGACGACGCTCGCAGTGGGAACCGCGCCCACCTGCGACAACACCCAGCAGCCCTGCTTCATCACCGGAATCGACATCACGGCGTCGGCCGGAACCGCGTACGTGACGGTGGCGCGCGCGGGCGAAGCGGTGCCGATCGCCGTGGCGCGCGGCACGAGCCTCTCCCTGACGCTCGGCGACGTCGATGCGGGAGTGCCGATCGCGCCGAACCAGCAGCTCGATATCCGGCAGTGGATCCGAAACGACTACTGGGTGGGCCCGGCTCCCTACACGAACACCACCACGGGATCCGTCTACGTGGACGTGCACCTGGCGTCATCGGTGACGAACCAGGCGCAGCCGCTGCGCGACGACACGGGTAGCCAGGCGCTCTCCGTGCCACCGGAGAGCTACGGCGCGACCGGCGGCGTGTGGCGCCCGGCATCACCCCGCGCCGGCGCCAAAGTCGGCATCTGGGCCGACCCGAGGGCGCTCGAGACCGAGCTGCTCGATGCCGCCGGACAGACGCTCGCCGACGGCACCACCGTCGCGCAGGGTTATACCATCGTTGCGGGCGGTCCCATCGGCTACCGATGCATGCACGCCAACGGATGGGTTCCGAATGCCGCAGCGTCGGTCGGCTCGAACGGCTCCAACTGGATGCTGAACGACCTGACCGGGCCGGTCGACTTCAGCGCGCCGCTCAAGTGGGGGTGCGAGGAGACGGCCAATGTTCCCTCTGGCCTGCCGGCGGCCGCCTGCGGCGCCCCGGCGACGTTCTGCGCCAGCTCGAGCGAATCCACCTACAGCACCAACGATTGCGCGGCCGTCGCCGGGACGCACCGGTGCCGGCCCGCCAACCTCGTCTCCGGCGACGGCGTGGACGACGGGCGGTGCGGCCTGGTGGGGCTCGCCTGGTGAGGGCGGGCCGATGAAGAGGCTATTGAATGAGGGGTGACCCATGAGCCGAACGACTTCGCTGCTGCTCGGTGTCGTGGCCGTCGGCCTTGCGCTGGCGCCATTCGCCTCGGGGTACTCGACCGGCATCACCGGCGTCGCCCGGCCGAGCCAGGGCTGCACGTGCCACGGTTTCGCCGGAGTGACCCCGAACACGACGACTGACGTTTCGGTGGTGGGGCTGCCGGATGCGTACGTCCCCGGGACCACCTATCACCTCCAGGCCTGGGTGCGGGGCGTCGCCCTTCCCGCACCGCGCTTCGCAGGATTCGACCTCGAGGCCACGGCCGGCGCGCTTCAAGCCCTCGACGCGAGCGCGTGGGTGAGCGGGGTCGACGGCCAGGCGACGCATTCGACACCGAAGCCGATCGGCCTCGTCGGCGCCACCGGCGTCGGCAGCTCGTGGGACATCGACTGGGTCGCGCCGGATCCCGGGGTGGGGCCCGTGACGTTCTACCTCGCCGGCAACGTCGTCAACGGCATCGGTCTCCAGACCAATGCGGATCAGGGCGACTTCTGGTCCGTCGCCAATCCGGGCTTCCTGGTCGCTCAGGCGCAGATCGACGTGACGACCACGACCACCCCGCCGCCGACCACCACCACCACCACCACCACCCTCACCACGCGGGGGTGTGGAACAAGCCCCCAGGTCACGACGACGACGCTCGCGGGCAGCTGGCCGCGCCGCTTCTTCGACGCGCAGAATACCGCCAACGTCGGCGACGATCCGAGGCTGACGCCGGCGAACGCGCCCGATCTCACGTTGCTGGCGAGGCTCCTCGCGGACGGCCCCCCGACCTTCGGCGTGACCGTCGTCAACCACACGCCCGTGGTCGGCGACCAGCTGGTGTTCTTTGGCGACATGGTTGGCTGGTTCTATGTCTACGACGTGAGCGGCCTCGACGCCTCGCCGCCCGCGCCGCCACGCCTGCTCGCGCGGATCGCGACCCACACCGCCGGCCCGGTGGGCAGCGCGCTCGGCACCTACACCGGCGTGCAGGCGACGCCGAACCTGGCGCTGGTGACGAACCCGGCGACCGGCCTGGACGAGAAGCGCCTCTACTTCGGCGTGGATCGCGTCGACAAGACGCTCTGGTGCCTGAACGTGGACAAGATCATCGCCGACCGGAGCGCCATCCCGAGCGGCGCGCTCTGCGAGGACACGTGCGAATGCAACGTCAAAGGCAACTGCCCGGCGGACCCGCCCGGCTGCACGCGCGACGCGCCGAGCGCCTGCCAGGCCTATTTCTGTGACGGGCCCTGGCCGATGTCGCTCGGGTCGCCCGAGCCGCCCATCGATCTCGGCGGCGACCGCAATACGCTCAACGGCTCGCCGCTCTTCGCCGCGGACATGCCCTTCTCGACCGGCCCGCGGGACGTGCTCTACGTCCCATCGACCGGCCTCGACTGCTCGAACGGCCAGTTCTACGCGATCGATGCGTTCACGGGCGAGAAGCTCTGGACCTTCGATCCGGTCGTCAACGGCGACGGCCTCGGCGGCGTCATCTGGACGGCGCCTGCCATGAGCAGGGACCGGACCGGGCTCTACCTGACGGTCGGAGACTGCGTCCAGAAGCCGCAGATGGGCGAGCTGGCGGAGTCGCTGGTCGCGCTCGATCCGATCACCGGCGCGCGGCAGTGGTGGCACCAGCGCCGTCTGGTCGACGTCGCGGACCTCGACATCGGCAACTCGCCGACAGTCGTCGACGTCGACGGAGCCGGCAGCTGCCACCTGATCGTCAGCATCGACAAGGACAGCTGCATCTACGGGTTCCCCCAGCAGCCCGACGTGCCGCAGGTCGGCGACCTCGACTTCGATCCGCTGCGCGTCGGCCAGCAGCGGCTCCTCTGGCGGACCTGCTTCGCCTACGGCAGCCTGGGCGGCGGCTTCGATGCGGCGGGCGGGGTGCTCTCCGGACGCACGCTGGCGGCCGCGGCCGCGCTCCCGTTCGGCCCGCTGGCGGGCGACGACGTGAACGCGTTCGCGATCGATGCCTGCACCGGCGCCTTCAAGTGGGCGTCGAGCACGCTCGGTGCGAGCTTCGGCGAGGGCGCCGCCGCAAGCGGCATGTTCTTCATGCCGACGGGCACCCGGCTCGACGTGGTGCGGATGGACAGTCCGATCGACGTGCCCGTGGTGGAGCCGGTGAGGACCAGCCGCAAGCCCGAGCTGCTCGCCACCGTCGCGCTGCCCGCGGCGGCGACGCCGGGCGGCGGCGGCCCGGCGATTGTCGACGGGAGGATCTACGTGCCGGTGCAGAAGGGGATCGCGATCGTCGGGGTCGACCCGACCGCGCCCGCGACCTGTCCTGAGGCGCCGTCCTGCCCGGCGCCGCGGGGGAGCGACATGTTCCACGGCCCGTACCCCGAGCCGTTCGCGCCCGGCGCGCCGGGCAATCCCGTCGTCCTGCCGCACCCGTACGACTGGATGGTCGTCGAGTGAGGCTCAGAGGATCGGCGGCTCGATGAGCAGGGTGAGCGTGACATGAGCGCCGCAGCTTCCCGGCTTCCCCCCGGGGAAGGCGCCCTCGGTGGCGAAGTCGTAGGTGACGAGGTGCCCCGCCGTGATCGCCGGGCTGAGCCCCGCGTGTCGCGCGCCGCCCGTCGCGCTCACCTCGAGCAGCTTGCCGCGCTCCCAGCGGAAGCGGAGGCTCACGTCGCTCTTCGACTCCTCGACCGCGTCGCCCACGCCGGCGCAGCGGCAGCGCAGCTCCGGCCCGTAGCTCAGGTCGAGCGCAGCGAAGGAGGCGCGGCGCTCGAATCCTTCTCCCTGGGGGGCGCGGTAGATGCGCGTCCACCCCCGAGCGAGAAGTTCCTCGAGACCCTCGGCGCGCTCGGTCTCGGCGATCGGGTTCCACCCGCGGAGCGAGTATCGCATCGTGACCGGGGTTCGGTGGACTGGAGAAAGCTCGCTCCAGCACGGGCCCCGGCGGGGCTCGACCCAGGCGAGCAGCTGCACGAAGTCGACCCGCTCGACTCCCGGGAACCGCTCCACGAGATGCTTCGCGCGAATCGCCGGATCGGTCTGCCCGGGCATCTTTTCGCGGACTTTCCGACCCTCGAGCTCATTCCGTGCAGCGGGACCGCAGGCGGCGGCGAGGGCGAGCACGACGACGAGCGGGCGCTTCATGGTCGGAGGGCCCGCGCTTCGTATCGCAGCGGCAGGTGCGGTTCAACCGTTCCGGGAGGGAGACCGTGAACGCGGAGAGTGGCCCTCGAACGGGCGTCTGGATCATCGGTGCCCGCGGAGCGGTGGCGACCACGACGATCGTGGGCGCGTGCGCCGCCGCGCGCGGTCTCTTCCCGTTGCGAGGAGTCACGACCGAGGGCCCGCGGGGCGAAGGGCTGTCGATGCCCGCAGCGTCCGCTCTCGTGTTCGGCGGTTGGGAGGTCCGGGCCGGGTCGCTGCTTGATGCCGCGACCGATCTCGCCGAATCGGGACGAATCTTCGACCTCCGTCTGCTCGAGCCTCTTGCGGCCGACCTCGAGCAAATCGACCGGAACATCGTCGGGGGTGGCACCCGAGGCTGGCCACCCGCGTGCGGGGCGGCGGAGGGCACCGAAACGCCCGCGGAGGTCGTCGAGAAGCTCACCGGCGACATCCGAGGCTTTCGGCGGCGGCACTCCCTGGAGAGGGTCGTGGTGGTGAATCTTGCCACCACCGAGCCTGTCTTCACCACTCCGGAAGATCACCTGACGCTTGCAGCGCTCGAGGAGAGTCTCACCAGGCGTGGTGCGGCGGTCTTCCGCCCGAGCACGCTGTACGCCTGCGCTGCGATCCGCGAGGGTGCGGTGTTCGTCAACTTCGCGGCGTCGCCCGCGGCGCTCGTTCCGGCGATTCGCGAGCTGGCGGAGCGTGAGGGCGTACCCTTCGCCGGAACCGACGGCAAGACGGGCGAGACCCTGGTCAAGTCGGGGCTGGCATCGCTCTTTCGTGAGCGGGATCTCCAGGTGCTCGCCTGGCACGGCGAGAACCTGCTCGGCAATTCCGATGGCGCCGCCCTGAACGAACCCGAGGTGAAGGCCGCCAAGCTGGAGACCAAGGACGGAGTGGTCCGCGGCGTGCTCGGCTATTCCCCCGAGACCAGCGTCGACATCACCTACGTCCCCTCGCTCGGCGACTGGAAGACGGCGTGGGACCTGATCCATTTCCGGGGATTTCTCGGCACGCGCATGATGATGCAGTTCACCTGGCAGGGATGCGATTCGATCCTCGCCGCGCCGCTGGTGATCGACCTGGTACGGCTCGCGGATCTGGCGCTCCGGCGGGGCGAGAGCGGGCCCATGACCCAGGCGGCGTGCTTCTTCAAGGCGCCGGTCGGCACGCAGGAGCAGGACCTCGGCCGGCAGTATGCGATGCTCGACCGCTATCTCCGCCGCTGTCGGCTCTCGGTCCTGGCCGGCGGCCAGCGGGCTGTCTCGTGACGGCCCGCTGGCTCGCACCGCTCTGTCTGCTGCTTTCGTGTAGTCTCTGGCGGCCGCATGCAGCAGCGCATCACGAGCATCACCACGGGCCTGGAGGGCCACCGACGGCTGCGGCGAAGCCTCCCAAGCACGTCACGCTGGTGAAGATGATCTCCTGGGCGGAGCCCGCATCCTCGCCCTGCGAGACCGATCTCGAGGGCTCCGCACCCCCCGCCAGCTTCCGCCTTCGCTACACCGAGGCCGGCCGGTCGCCGACGACGATCGAAAACGACCCCGAAAAGCTCTTTGGCGCCGGCTGGGGAGTGATCACTCGCAGCGCCCGCGGCCTCGGCTTCGAGAAGGCGGGCGAATTCAGCGCGCTCGACTTCGACATCGTGGAAGAGCTCCAGTGCAAATGTGAACCGCGTGGCGCACACACCTGGAAGCACACCTCGCTGGTCAACGTGAAGCTCGACTGGACACCCGGATCGCCGCCGTCGGTCTCGGCGCGCTTGAAGGACGCCGATCGCTCGGAAGAGATCCGGCCGGTGACGATCAACGGACGGCTTCCGATGTACGAATTCCGCTTTGCTCGCCCTTACCCCGGGAAGCATGGTGGGGAGTGTGCCTCGCGTTTCCTCGTGGCGCTCGGGCTCGATCAGCCGATTGAGTGAGTTGAACCTTCGCGCGAGCATCGACGCGCTCGAGGCGAGGCTCGCTCCCCGCGTCTCCGAGGCGGCCTCGACCTGGCTCTCCACCGCCCGGACGGAGGTCGGGCGCGACGGGTCGGCGCTCGAGCGACATTTTCCGACCGCGGCTCGAAAGGCCGGGCACGCAATGCTCCTCGAGCCGCCCTCCCCCGAGGTCGTCCGGCCATTTCCCGGGGGGCCCGTGCTGAACCCATGGCGGGTGGATGAGGCCGCCCGGGTGCTCCTTCTTCTCGAGGATGCCCGGCGCGAGACTACCGACGCCCTCGCACGTGCCAATGATCTCTACTTCGTGAGCGACGGGCGCGAGCGGATCGCCGTCCTCCGAGGTCTTGCGCTGCTGCCCGAGAGCGACGCGGCGCTGCCGGCCGTCAGAGATGCCCTCCGCGCCAACGCCGCCGATCTCTTCGCGGCCGCCATCTGCGAGAACGGCTACACGTCCCGCCACCTGCCGGACGATCTCTTCAATCAGGCGGTCCTCAAGTGCGCGTTCGTCGGTCTCCACCTGGGTCGCATCGAGCGGGTCGAGGAGCGGGCGACGCCAGAGCTCACACGCATGCTCTTCGCCTACGTGACCGAGCGCGAGCACGCCGGCCGGAGCGTCGGCGCGGACCTCTGGCCGCTGATCGCGCTCCATCCGCCCCCGGGCAGCGTCGAGCGGATTCGGAACTGCCTGGCCACCGCCGCCGATCCCTGCGAGCGCCGCGTGCTCGCGGTGGCGCTCGCTCGCGGGGAGCGATAGAAGAGACGATCGTCGGGGGCCCATTCCCGAGCCGAGAACGGGTCCTGACCGCTTCTTCCGTATGAGGATATTCGAGCCCCATGCTCACATGGCCTCCCGGGTGACCGACGACTACGAGCGGATGGCGCTCGCCGGGATCGTCGCGGTCTGCGAGCCGGCCTTCTGGCAGGGCCAGCCGCGGACGTCGGTTGGAACCTTCGTCGATTACTTCGATCTGCTCCTCGGCTTCGAGCGCTACCGGGCGAGTCAGTACGGGATCCGCCACGTCTGCACGCTCGCGCTGAACCCGAAGGAGGCCAACGACGGGCGCGTCAATCAGGCGGTGATCGAGGTGCTGCCGCGCTATCTCGAAAAGGACGGCGTGGTGGCGGTCGGCGAAGTCGGCTTCGACGATCAGACGGCGACGGAAGAACGATTCTTTCGCGTGCAGATCGAGTTGGCCACGCAGCACGAGCTGCCGCTCCTCGTCCACCTTCCCCACCGCGACAAGGTGAAGGGCGTCGAGCGAACCCTGGCCATCGTGCGCGAGATGCGGGTCGCTCCCGAGCGGGTGTTGATCGATCACAACACCGAGGAGACGGTTCCGCTCGTCGTCGAGAGCGGCCACTACATCGGCTTCTCGATCTACCCCGATACCAAGATGACCGAGGAGCGCGTGGGCACGATCTTCGAGCGCTACGGCGTCGAGCGGATGATCATCAACAGCGCGGCCGACTGGGGACGGAGCGATCCGCTCAAGGTGCCGCGTACGGTCATGCATCTTCGCGCGCGAGGCTTCCCCGAGACGGCGATCGAGACGCTCGTGTGGAACAATCCGGTCGCTTTTTTCTCGCAGACGGGCAGGCTCGATCCCGGGGAGCTCGAGCAGCCGCTCGTGATCGAACGCGGCCCGTGGGAGGGGAATACGCTCCTTCGGGGCGGACAGCGCTGGTAGGCGATGCGGCTCCGCTATCCGGACGGCGGCCGCACCATCCTCACCTACTGCACCAACGTTCACGCGATCGAGGAGCTCGCGTCCGTCCTGGCGGCGCTCTCCCGTTACTGCGCCCCGGTACGGCGCCGGCTCGGCGTGCGGCGGCTCTCCCTCGGTCTCTGGCTGAGCCGCCGGAGCGCGAGCGAGCTGGTCGCCTCGCCCGACGCGCGCGCTCGGCTTCGTGAAGCGCTCGAGGCGAACGGGCTGGAGCTCGCGACCCTCAACGGCTTTCCCTACGGCGACTTTCACGCCGAGCGCGTCAAGGCGGAGGTCTATCGCCCCGACTGGGCCGACGTCCGGCGTCATCACTACACGCTCGACCTCGCCCGCATCCTCTGCGAGCTGCTCCCGGCGGACGTCGAGGAGGGAACGATCTCGACGCTGCCGCTGACCTATGCGCCGACGGCCGGGCCGTCGAGCGCGGAAGAATGCGCGACCATCCTCGCCCATCTGGCGGTCGACCTCGATCGGCTCGCCGAGCGGCATGGCCGCCGGATTCGCGTCTGTCTCGAGCCCGAGCCCGACTGCCTCGTCGAGACGAGCGACCAGGCGATCGCGTTCTTCCGCGATCACCTCCGTCCGGCCGTGCGTCGGCGGGGAGTCGATCCGGCGATCGTCGACCGGCATCTCGGCCTCTGCCTCGACGCCTGCCACCAAGCGGTCGAGTTCGAGGATCCGGACGCGGCATGGCGGAAGATCTCCGAGGCCGGTGTTCGCGTCGGCAAGGTCCAGCTCTCGTGCGCCCTCGAGGTGCCGGCGGAGGCTTCGTCGCGCGCCGAGCAACGCCTTCGTCCCTTCGACGAGATCCGCTTCCTCCACCAGGTGCGGCGCCGGGACCGGACTGGCGTGATCGAGAGGTGGACCGACCTCGCCCCCGCGCTGGCCGCCCGCGAGCGCCTCGCCGAGCCCGCCGACTGGCGAGTGCACTTTCACGCCCCACTCCACTGGGAACCCGAGGGCCAGGGGCTCCGCACCACGGCGAAGGATCTCCTCGGGCTGATTTCCCGAGCGGCCGCCACGCGGCCGCTCCCTCATTTCGAGGTCGAGACCTACACCTGGAACGTGCTCCCGGAGTCCATACGGCCGCGCGACGACGAGACGCTCGTCGAAGGGATCGCTCGTGAGATCGAATTCGCCGTGCGCGCGCTGGCCACGTGCGGAGCGCAAAGGGAGCCGTGAAGCCGGTCCTCCTCCTCGATGTGGTGGGTCTCACGCGGGGGATGCTCGGGGCCGAGACGCCGAATCTGTCGGCGCTCGCTCGCGACGGCTTCGCGGCGGAGCTCGCCCCCGTGCTGCCCGCGGTGACCTGCTCGGCTCAGGCGACGATGCTGACGGGGAAGCTTCCGCGCGATCACGGCATCGTCGGCAACGGCTGGTATTTCCGCGAGCTCAACGAAGTGTGGCTCTGGCGGCAGTCGGGAGCGCTCATCCGGGGAGAGAAGATGTGGGACGCGGCGCGCCGGCGCGATCCCGCGCTCCGCTGCGCGAATCTCTTCTGGTGGTACAACATGAACACCACGGCCGATCTCGGGGTCACGCCGCGGCCGACGTACCCGGCCGACGGGAGCAAGCTCTTCGGCATCTACACCTATCCGCACGGCCTTCGCCTCGAGCTCGAGTCGGCGCTCGGCGCGTTTCCGTTCCACACCTTCTGGGGACCGGGGGCGGCGATCAACGCTTCGGAGTGGATCGGCCGCGCCGCGCTGCACGTGATCGAGAGGCACCGGCCGACCCTCACGCTCGTCTACCTTCCGCACCTGGACTACGACTTCCAGCGCTACGGCACCTCGGACCCCCGCGCCCGTGCCGAGGTGACGAGGATCGATCGTGTGGCAGGCGAGCTGATCGCCAAGGTGAGAGCGCGAGGCGCCGCGGTTCTCGTGGTTTCGGAATACGGAATCACCGACGCCCGTCGCCCCCTGCATCCGAACCGCGTGCTCCGCGAGGCCGGCCTCCTCTCGGCGCTCGAGACACCCCTCGGCTGGGAGCTGCTCGACTTTGGCGAGTCGCGCGCCTTCGCCGTCGCCGATCACCAGATCGCGCACGTCTACGTGAAACGTCGGGAAGATCGCGCCCGAGTGGCCGAGATCCTGGGCTCGATGAACGGCGTCGAGCGAGTGCTCGGCGATGCGGGAAAAGCGGAGTTCGGTCTCGACCACGAGCGGGCAGGAGATCTGGTCGCGGTGGCGGAGCGCGATGCCTGGTTCACCTACTACTACTGGCTCGATGACGCGCGCGCGCCCGACTTCGCGCGCACCGTCGACATACATCGCAAGCCCGGCTACGACCCCGCCGAGCTCTTCTTCGATCCCGCGCGCCCGCTGGTGAAGCTCCGCGCCGCCTGGGCGCTCGCCCGAAAGGTCCTCGGCTTCCGCTACCTCATGGACGTCATCTCGCTCGATCCGGCCATCGTCAGGGGAACCCACGGGCGGCTTCCGGAGCGCGCGGAGGAGGGCCCGGTGGCGATCTGTTCGGAGGCCCGCTTCGCGCGCGAGAAGATGGCCATGACCGACGTCTTCTCGCTCACGCTGGACCTCCTCGATCGCTAGAGTTCGGTGAGTAGTTCTTCGCCTCCATCGCCGGATCGAATCCGCGAGCCACGGGTGCACCCGCGATCACGACACTTGCCGCGGAGAGCACGGTCAACAGCCGACGGCCAGGGACGCGACGGCGCCAGCTGGTGAACCGCTCAATCCTGCCTTTCGGGGAATGGGGGCGCCGCCGAGAAGGTAGCGCGTCCGAATCCATGACGGGATCGAGCGCATGCGTCTCGATGTGCTATCGCGAGGGGCCCGCGGTAGGCAGAACGGCGACTCCGAGTTGAAGCCGTAAGGTCCCCGCTTCGGAGGTGCGACGATGCGCAGGCTCCGGATCCTGTTCGTGGTCGCGGTGGCGGTTTCCCCGGCGACGGCCAGCGCGACGTCGTTCCACACCGCCGAGTGCGAGGCGGTGTGCGCCAATCCCGATCCGAGCGTCGACCAGAACCTCTCTCCGGACCCGCGTGGCTTCGCGACGATCGCCAACGGCTACACGAGCTACTGGCAGGAGTGTCACGCCGCGACGGACGAGGTCCAGAGACCGAAGACGTGCCGCGAGTGGTGCGCGTCGCGCGAGCGCGGCAGCACGCTCCTCGAAACCTCCGGTCTCATCGGCAACTTC
>Ga0209058_1001168_pt1 | contig 22464 bp, 25 predicted proteins | sample GraSoiAngelo_147_FD_185904 | JGI IMG/M metagenome (GOLD analysis project Ga0209058, IMG submission 185904) | Grasslands soil microbial communities from the Angelo Coastal Reserve, California, USA - 14_1009_05_40cm (SPAdes) (version 2) | ecosystem: Environmental > Terrestrial > Soil > Grasslands ... | reverse complement strand
GTTCGCCATCTGGAGCTTCTCGAGCGCCTTGGCGAGCCCCCACGACTTCCCGGCCACCTGGGCGCCCGTCGCGTCGGCCTGGAACTCGCGCGCCCGCGAGACCGCCATCTGCACGAGCAGCGCCGCAATCGGCGCCAGAATCGCCAATAATATAGCGGCGATCGGATTCGAGCCGCCCTCTTCGTCGTCGTCTCGGCGCCCGCCGAACATCGCGGCGTACTGCGCCATGTGTGCCAGATAGGTGATGGCGCCGGCGAGGGTGGCGGCGATCGTCGAGATCAGCACATCGCGGTTCTTCACGTGCGAGAGCTCGTGCGCCAGGACGCCCTCCAGCTCCTCCTCGTCGAGGATCCGCATGATCCCCTCGGTCACGGCCACCGCCGCGTGCTCCGGGTTGCGTCCGGTCGCGAAGGCGTTGGGCGTCTCGCTGGGGATCAGGTAGACCCGCGGCATCGGGATGCCGGCGCGGGTGACGAGGCGGTGGACGATCGCGTAGAGCCTCGGGGCCGCGGCCTCTTCGATGGGCTGAGCGCCGTAGGCGGCGAGCACCATCTTGTCCGAGAACCAGTAGCTGAAGAAGTTCATCAGCAGGGCGATCACGAAGGCGATCAGCATGCCCTGCCTGCCCCCGAAGGCCCCGCCGAGGAGGACGAGCATCATCGTGAGGACGGCGAGGAGGAAGCCCGTCTTGAATACGTTTGACATGGTCGAAGCCTAGCAGAGGGTATAGGGAAGGGTCAAATGCCTTGACTTGCGCCCTATAGCGCCGATATACTGACCCGGCTTGAGTCAAAAATCTTTTGTTGATCACGAGTTAGCAGCCATGATGGTCCGCGTTCCAGATATTCCGACCGAGGGGCTGGGCGTCACCGACGCGGCCGCTCTGGGCACCGTGTACCGGGACCCGGGCTGGCGTCTCGAGGACGTGCAGCTGCGCATCGAGCGGGACGGTCTCGACGTCTTCGTGACCGGCGAGCTCCGCGCGACGGTCACGCAGACGTGCGGCCGCTGCCTCGAGCCCTTGGCGGCGACGGCGGCGGCGGCGATCAACGTGCGCTTGGTTCCGCGTCCGGCCACCGGCGACACCGTCGAGCTCTTTGCCGACGACCTGGACGTCGACTTCTACGAAAAGGACGAGTTCGATCTCGGCGCGCTGATCGAGGCGGAAACCGCCCTCGCCCTTCCCATGAAGCCGCTCTGCCGCGAAGGGTGCCTTGGGCTCTGTCCGGTCTGCGGCGGCAATCGAAACGTGGTCGCGTGCGCGTGCCCGCCGCGACCGGCGGACCCGCGTCTGGCCGTCCTCAAGGACCTGGCCGCACGGCTGCCACACTAGGAGAGAGCTGGATGCCACTGCCGAAACGACGACACTCCAAGACGCGTGGGCGGAAGCGCCGCACGCACTACAAGCTGGCGACACCGACACGCTCGGTGTGCCCGCAGTGCCGAGAAAGCAAGCTTCCGCACCGCGTGTGCCCGCACTGTGGCTACTACAAGGGCCGGGAGATCGTCGCCGTCGAAGGGGCGTAGTCGATCCCGACGCCCCCGCCATGAAGATGGCCAACGCGAATGGCCAGCCCGCTCGTATGAAGATCGCAGTGGACGCGATGGGCGGCGACCACGGCCCGGCCGTCGTCGTCGCCGGCGCGGTGGCCGCCGTCAGAGAGTTCGGCGCTTCCGTCATCCTGGTGGGTGACCGCGCGGCCATCCATCGTGAGGTTGTCCGGCTCAACGCCCAGACCCTCGAGCTCGAGATCCACCACGCCTCCCAGGTGGTGGGAATGGCCGAGAGCCCGTCGCACGCGCTCAGACGCAAGCGCGACTCGTCGATGCGCGTGGCCGCCGAGCTGGTCAAAGAGGGAAAGGCCGCCGCGTTCATTTCCGCCGGCAACACCGGCGCCGCGATGGCGATCGCCATGTTCGTCATCGGCGTCCTGCCCGGGGTCGATCGGCCGGCGATCGCCGCGGTGCTCCCGAACCTCAAAAAGTTCACGATCCTGCTCGACGCGGGCGCCAACGTGGACCCCAAGGCCATGCACCTGATGCAGTTCGCCGTCATGGGCCACGTCTACGCGCGCGACATCCTGGGCCTCGACAGCCCGCGGGTCGGGATCCTCTCGGTCGGCGAGGAGGAGGGGAAGGGCAACGAGCTCACCAAGGAGGCGTACGCGGAGCTGCGCGAATCGTCGCTGAACTTCGTGGGCAACGTCGAGGGGCGGGACATCTACAACGGTCGATGCGACGTGATCGTGACCGACGGCTTCACGGGCAACGTCGCCCTCAAGATCTCCGAGAGCCTCGCCGAGATGCTGGGCTCGATGATCAAGGAGGAGCTCATGCGGGACGCCCGATCCAGGATCGGCGCGAAACTGGCGATGCCCGCGTTCGAGCGCTTCCGCCGGCGCATCGACTATACCGAGATGGGCGGCGCCCCGCTCCTCGGCATTGACGGCGCCGCGATCATCTGTCACGGTGCGTCCCCGGTGAAGGCGATCAAGAACGCGGTGCGGGTCGCGCAGGAGTGGGCCAGTGCCGGGCTCAACGAGCACATCAAGGCGGCACTGGAAGCCGAGGTGGCGCGAGGCGGTCGAGAAGGGGGACGCGAATGATGCGGGCAAGGATCACCGGAGTCGGGGCGTACGCTCCCAAGCGGATCCTGAGCAACGCCGACCTCGAGAAGATGGTGGAGACGAGCGACGAGTGGATCGTGCAGCGCAGCGGCATCCACGAGCGTCGCATCGCCGACGAGAGCGAGGCGACCTCCGACCTCGCGGTGCGGGCGGCACAGCAGGCGATCGAGCGCGCCAACCTGGTGCCCGAGGACATCGAGTTCATCGCGGTCGGCACCACCACGCCGGACATGATCTTCCCGTCCGTCGGCAACATCGTCCAGCACCGGCTCGGCTGCCGGCGGGCGGGCTCGGTGGACCTGCTGGCCGCGTGCGCCGGTTCGGTCTACAGCCTCTCGGTGGGGGCCCAGTTCATCCAGACCGGGAAGTACCGGCGCGTCCTCTGCATCGGCGCCGAGACGCTCTCGCGCATTACCGACTTCACCGACCGGGGTACCTGCGTGCTGCTGGCCGATGCCGCCGGCGCCGCGGTCCTCGAGCCGTCCGAGGACGAGCGCGGCATCATCGACTTCGACCTCTACTCGGACGGCCAATACTGGGAGCTGCTCTACATGCCGGGCGGTGGATCGCGCCATCCCGCGACCAAGGAGACCGTCGAGGCGCGGATGCACTACGCCAAGATGCGGGGCAACGAAGTGTTCAAGGTCGCCGTCCGCCTGTTCGTCGATTGCGCCGAGCGCATTCTGAGCCGCAACGGGTTCACCTCGGCCGACGTGGACCTGTTCGTTCCGCATCAGGCGAACCTCCGCATCATCGAGGCGGCCGCCAAGCGCGTCGCCCTGCCGATGGAGCGCGTGTTCGTGAACGTCGACCGGTACGGCAACACGGGCGCCGCGTCCGTCTACGTGGCACTCGAGGAGGCCGTCGCAGCGGGCCGTCTGAAGCGTGGCGACCTCGTGCTCGTCGTCGCGTTCGGCGGGGGCTTCTCGTGGGGAGCCGCCCTCATCCGCTGGTGAGAACAGGCGATCCGGTCAGACCCGGCGTATCAGAGCCCCCCGTTTCCCTCTCAGGCCACCCTCGGTCCACGCCGGCCTCATGGCCTCGACTGCCGCGGGGCTCGTCGAACGCGACGACGGAAACGGGCGTGCGGAGCCGGGTCGCGTCTGTGTCAGGCCACCCGCGGTCCACGCCGGCCTCATGGCCCCCGTTACAATGACCATCGCGTTCCTCTTTCCCGGCCAGGGCTCGCAAACTGTCGGCATGGGCAAGGCGTTCTACCAGACCTCTCCCGGCGCCAAGGCGATCTTCGAGGAAGCCAACGCGGCGCTCGGCTTCGACCTCACCCGTCTCGCGTTCGAGGGGCCCGATACCGAGCTGGCGCTGACCGCCAACACCCAGCCGGCGGTGCTGACCGCGTCCGTCGCGGCGGCCACCGCATGCGCCGAGCGCGGGCTCAAGCCGGCGCTGACGGCTGGCCACAGCCTCGGCGAGTATTCGGCGCTGGTGGTGGCCGGCGCGCTGCGGTTCGCCGACGCCGTGCGGATCGTGCGGAGGCGCGGCGAGCTCATGCAGGATGCGGTGCCGGTCGGAACCGGCGCGATGGCCGCGATCATGGGCATCGAGCTGGCGGCCGTCGAAGGAGTGTGCGCCGAGGCGGCGCAGGGTGAGGTCGTCGAGATCGCCAACGTCAACTCGTCGCTCCAGATCGTGATCGCCGGCCACCGGGCCGCCGTCGAGCGCGCGGTCGGGCTGGCCACCGCGCACGGCGGCAAGATGAGCGTGATGCTGCCGGTGAGCGCCCCCTTTCATTGCTCGCTGATGGCGCCGGCCGGCGTCAAGCTGGCGCACGAGCTCGACGCCATCACGGTGACCGACCCGACCATCCCGGTGGTCCGCAACGTCGACGGCGGCGTCACCCGCCGGGCGCAGGATGTGCGCCCCTTTCTGTTGAAGCAGGTCGCGAGCCCGGTGCGCTGGACCGACTGCGTTCAGCGGCTCGCCGGGGAAGGCGCGACGGCGTACGTCGAGGTCGGACCCGGGCGTGTGCTCAGCGGACTGGTGCGGCGCATCGTCAACGGCGCCCGCGGCCAATCGGTCGAGGATCCGGCCGGGGTGGACCGCGCCCTGGCGGCCGTCGGGGTTGGCGCGTGAAGGGTCCGCTCGAGGGCAAGGTCGCGATCGTCACCGGTGGCGGGCGCGGGATCGGCGCCGCGGTCGGCGCGCGGCTGGCCGACGACGGCGCGGCCGTGGTAGTCTCTGGGCGCGACGGCGACCGATTGCAGCGGATGGTGAAGGACCTGGAAGCGCAGGGACACGTGGCGCTCGGCATCGTCGCCGACGTGGTGAGTCGTGACGATTGCGATCGCCTCGTGAGCGCGGCGCGACAGCAGTTCGGACGTGTCGATATCCTCGTCAACAACGCCGGCGTCACGCACGATGAGCTGCTCGTGCGGATGAAGGATGAGGACTGGGATCGGGTGATCGAGGTGAACCTCCGCGGCGCGTTCCTGATGACGCGCGCCGTCTCGAAGGTGCTGGTCAGGCAGAAGAGCGGCGGCCGCATCATCAACATCACATCGACGGCTGGGGCGATGGGCAACGCCGGCCAGGTGAACTACTCCGCGGCGAAGGCCGGCCTCATCGGCTTCACGAAGTCGGCGGCGCGCGAGCTCGCGCACTGGTCGATCCTCGTGAATGCGGTGGCGCCCGGGCTGATAGAGACCGACATGACCGCGAACATTCCTGCAGCGGCACGCGAACATCTCATGTCGCAGGTGCCGCTCAAGCGCGTCGGCACCCCGCTCGAGGTGGCCGAGATGGTACGATTCCTCGCCGGAGACGGGGCGGCCTACGTCACGGGCCAGGTGTTCCACGTCAACGGCGGTCTCTATATGTAGCTCACCCTTCGGTGGAGGTGACCGGTTCATGGCGAAGCCAGTGGATGAGAAGGTGAAGGAGATCATCGTGGAGCAGCTCGGGGTGGAGGAGGACGACGTCACCCCGACGGCGAAGTTCATCGAGGACCTGGGCGCCGACTCCCTCGACACCGTGGAGCTCGTGATGGCGCTCGAGGAGCACTTCGACATCCAGATCCCCGACGAGGACGCCGAGAAGATCGTGACGGTCGGCGACGCGATCCAGTACATCAAGGACAACTCCTAGGCGGTGAGCACGCCACGGGTCGTCGTCACTGGTGTCGGCGCCCTCACGCCGGTCGGGAACACGGCGGACGAGCTCTGGTCCGCGCTGATCCAGGGGCGCTCCGGGATCGGACCGATCACCAAATTCGACTCCACCGGCTACCCGACCCGGATCGCGGGCGAGGTGAAGAACTTCGATCCGCTGGTGTACGTCGACAAGAAGGAAGCCCGACGGCTCGACCCGTACCTCCAGTACGCGGTCGCGTCCGCGGTCATGGCCGTCGAGGACGCGGCGCTCGACACCGGCAAGGTCGCCGGTGAGCGCTTCGGCGTCCTCATCGGCTCGGGGATCGGCGGGATCACCACGCTCCTCGAGACGCACAAGACGCTGCTGGAGAAGGGGCCCGACCGCGTCTCGCCCTTCTTCGTGCCGATGATGATCGTGAACATGGCGTCGGGCCTGGTGTCGATGCGCTTCGGCGCCAAGGGGCCCAACTCGGCGGTGGTCACGGCCTGCGCCACCGGCAACCACGCCATCGGCGACTCCTTCAAGGTCATCCAACGCGGCGACGCCGACGTGATGATCGCCGGCGGCGCCGAGGCGATCATCGTGCCGCTGACGATCGCCGGCTTTTGCTCGATGAAGGCGATGTCGACCCACAACGACGAGCCGACGAAAGCGATGCGCCCGTTCGACGCGAACCGCGACGGCTTCGTGTGCGGCGAGGGCGCGGGAGTCGTCGTGCTGGAGTCGCTCGAGCACGCGCTCCGGCGCGACGCCCGCATCTACGCCGAGATCATCGGCTACGGGCTCACCGGCGACGCCCATCACATGACCGCACCGGATCCCGAGGGGGACGGCGCCGCGCGCGCGATGGCCGCCTCGCTCCGCGACGCCGGCGTGGACGTCTCGGCCGTCGGCTACGTCAACGCCCACGGCACCTCCACGCCGTACAACGACAAGTTCGAGACGATCGCGATCAAGCGGGTCTTCGGCGACCACGCGCGGCTTCTGGCCGTGTCCTCGACAAAGTCGATGACCGGCCACATGCTGGGCGCGGCCGGCGGGGTCGAGGCGATCGCGACCTCGCTGGCGCTCCACCACGGCGTGCTGCCGCCGACGATCAACTACGAGACCCCGGATCCCGACTGCGATCTCGACTACGTGCCCAACCAGGCGCGCAAGCAGCAGGTGGAGATCGCGATCTCGAACGCGTTCGGCTTCGGCGGCACAAACGCCACGCTGGCCTTCCGCGCCTACTCGAAGTAGGTGGATCCCGTCCGGGTCGCCGAGCTCGAGCGGCGGCTCGGCTACCGCTTTCAGGATCTGGCGACCCTCGAACGGGCGCTGACCCACGCCTCGTACGCCAACGAGCACCCGCCGGAAGCGGATCACGTGCCCCTGGCGCTGCTCGGCGACGCGGCGCTGGCCCTCGTCGTCACCGACCATCTGATTGCCGCGGATCCTGCCGCCACGGTCGGCATCCTCACGCCTCGGCGCGCCGAGCTGGTCGCGGGAGCGCGCCTGGCGCGCTGGGCCGCCGAGCTCGAGGTCGGTCCGCTCCTGCGCCTGGGGCGCGGCGAGGATCAGGCGGGCGGCCGCGCGCGCGAGTCGATCCTGGCGACGACGCTCGAGGCGCTGCTCGGCGCGATCTATCGCGAGGCGGGGCTCGTCGCGGTCCGTGACGTGGTCGGCCGTCTGGCCGCGTGGTAGCCTGACCTCATGCGCTGGTGGCCGACGCGTGCGCGACGACGATCCGCGCCACGCCCTCCGGAAGACTTGCTCGTCACGGAGGAGATGCTGCGCCGCAGCGTCGAGGACGTTCTGGTGGTGCGCGACCGGCAGCTCCGCGGCGGGATCTTCGTGTTCCGCGGCATCCTCACCATGCAGCCCGGCCGCGCGCTGGACGTGCTGATCGAGCGTTTCCGGCCGATCGGCTACACACCGTTCCTGCGCGAGGAGGCCGGCGCGGTCAGCGTCCAGGCGTGGCCGCTCACCGAGACCGTGTTGCCGCGAAGGGTCTTCCTCAACGTACTTCTTTTCGTGGTGACCTGCCTGTCGACCCTCGCCGCGGGCTTCTCGTTCGCGGGCTCGCCAACGTTCGACGCCCTGCGCTCGTCGACGTCCGCGGCCCGATTCCTGGTCGGCGTGCCGTTCGCGGCCACGCTGATGGCGATCCTGAGCGTGCACGAGCTCGGCCACTACTTCACAGCGCGGCACTACCGGGCGGCGGTGAGCCTGCCGTATTTCATTCCAGCGCCGCTCGGCTTCGGCACCTTCGGCGCGATCATCCTCATGCGCTCACCGGCCCGGAACCGCAACTCACTGTTCGACATCGCGGCGGCCGGCCCGCTGGCCGGACTGGCGGTGGCGTTTCCGGCGATCCTGCTGGGCTTTGCGTGGTCTTCGGTGGTGCCGGTGCCGCCCGGCGGCTACGTGGCGTTCGGCGATTCGCTGCTCACGTGGGCGCTTACATACGTGCGCTTCGGGCCCATTCCGCCCGGGCACATGGTTTTCACGCATCCGATCGCCGATGCGGCGTGGGCCGGATTCCTGGTCACGGCGCTGAACCTGTTTCCGGTGGGCCAGCTCGACGGTGGCCGCATCGCCTACGCCCTGTTCGGGCGACACCATCGGGTCATCGGCAAGGCGACCGTGGCGACGCTGCTCGTCGTCGGCGTCGCATCGTTCCTCTGGGGCCTGTCCGCGCCGGGTAACGACGCCGTGTCGGCGATGGCCGCGTCCCTGAACTGGTTCGTGTGGGCGGCGCTGATCTTCTTCCTGGTCGGCTTCCACCACAGCCCGCCGCTCGACGACCTCTCGCCGATCTCGCCAGGCCGCCGGGTGGTCGGGATCGTCTGCCTCGTGCTGCTGATCGTGATGACCCCCCCGTTCGTAATTCACTGAACTCCCGCGAGAGACTTGCCCTCGTTGGGAAGCCGCCGCCGACGAAATCACCCGCCGGCGATGGCTTGCTGCATGAGCGCGTGGTCGGCGAGGACGAGCGTGGCCATCGCCTCCACCATCGGGACCGCCCGCGGCAGTACGCAGGGATCGTGGCGCCCGCGGCCCTGGATCGTCGTGTCCTCGTGCGCGACGCTCACGGTCCGCTGCTCGCGCAGGATCGTCGCGGTGGGCTTGAACGCGACGCGGAAGTAAATCGTCTCGCCGTTCGTGATCCCGCCCTGCACCCCGCCCGAACGGTTGGTGCGGGTCCGCACCCGGCCGCTCTCGATGTAGAACTCGTCGTTGTGCTCGGAGCCGCGGAGATCCGTGCCGGCGAATCCGGTGCCGATCTCGAAGCCCTTACTCGCGGGCAGGCTCATCACGGCCTTCGCCAGGTCTGCCTCGAGGCGATCGAACACCGGCTCGCCCCAGCCGGCCGGACAGCCGCGCACGGCGCACGTGACGACGCCGCCGAGCGAGTCGCCGTCCTTGCGCGCGGTCTCCACGGCCGCGATCATGCGCTCCGCGGTCGCGAGCTCGGGACAGCGGATCGGCGTTGCGTCGACCTGCTCGCGCGTGACCTTCTCGACATCGCAATCGACGGACAACGCCGCGACCTTCGAGACCCAGGCGACCACGGTGACGTTCCAGCGCACGGCCAGGAGCTTGCGCGCGATGGCGCCGGCGGCCACGCGTCCCGCGGTCTCCCGCGCGCTGGTGCGACCGCCGCCACGCCAGTCGCGGAACCCGTACTTCGCTTCATAGGTGTAGTCGGCGTGGCTCGGCCGATACTTCTCCATGACCTCGCGATAGTCGCCCGGGCGCATGTCGAGATTGGGCATTTCCAGGCTGATCGGCGTGCCGAGCGTTTGACCCTCGAAGACCCCCGACAGGATCTTCACGATATCCGTTTCCTTCCGCTGGGTGACGATGGCGCTCTGGCCCGGCACGCGCCGGTCGAGATCGGGCTGGATGTCGGCTTCGGACAGCGCCAGGCGCGGCGGGCAGCCATCGATCACGGCGCCGACGCCGGTACCGTGCGACTCGCCCCATGTCGTCACGCGGAAGAGACGGCCCCAGGTGTTACCCACGCGTCGAGAATACTCCGTATCGGCGGACCTCGTCGAATCGGGGGAGCGGCGCGCGCGCCCGCGCGGCGAGAGCGCTCGCGCGGCCCACCTCTGTAGGCTGAATGCTTACAGTTGTGAGCCTGAATGCGTACAGGATATTCAGGCATTCCTCCGATTGCCTCTGCCCGGTCGGGCGTCTAGGGTTCGAGCGACTAGGGGGTCGTATGAAGATCCGCCACGTGCTCGGCCCGCTCCCGTTGATCCTCTTCGCGAGCACCGCCTTCGGGCAGGATGAGCCGATTCGAAATCCCCTCACGCTCACGTGGGGCGAGCCGATCGAGAAAAAGCCGGGGCTGACCCTGCTCGACGAGAAATGGTTCCCGCCCTTCGATGACAAGCTGTTCCTCCCCTTCCGGGGGCCTGGCGAGAGCGCGGCCAAGACGGCGATGGCGCAGGCTCTCGTCCCGGGAACCGAGGAGTGGAAGTCCCGTCCCTACCTCGCGGACCGCGGCGACGGCGTCCACACGTCGCTCTTCGGAACCTACGTCAGGAAGAATGAGCTCTTGGTCTACCTCTTCTACGAGTACACCAGGAACCGCGACGCCGAGTACAAGCCCAGCGAGCTCGGCTTCGCATCGGACCAAGAGTTCCGGGCAAAGAAAGAGGAGCACGAGTTCCTGATCTTCGCCGCCTACGGCATCACCAACAGCCTCGCCGTAGAGCTCGAATCCGCCGTGTTCACGCAGGCCAGCCAGAGCAGGGCTTCCGGCGATACGTCGGCGATGCCCCGGACCTTCAGCGAATCGGGCGTGGGTGACACCGAAGGCCAGATCCGCTATCGCTGGTTCGAGGAAACCGAGGTGAGGCCGGAGCTCCTCAGTTACTTCGGCGTCGTGTTTCCCCTGCAGCACAACAAGAAATTGATCGGGACCCGCGACTGGGAGTTCACCGCCGGCGTCAACGTCACCAAGGGCTTTTCCTTTGGCACCTTCATGGTCAAAATTGGCGGTTTCTATTCGACAGGGGAAGAGAAGCTCGAGCTCGGCGAATATGGGATCGAGTACGTGAAGAGGCTCAGCGACAAGTGGCGCCTGGTCGGGGCGGTCGAAGGCGACCAGGACGAGGTTCAGGCGATCCTCGAAATCCAGTACCAGGTGAGGCCCAACATCACGATCAAGCTGAACAGCGGATTCGGCCTCACCTCCAAGGCCCCGGAGTTTGCTCCGGAGGTCGGCGTCCTCTTCTCCTTCTGATCCGGGCGTCTCTGCGTCCCTCGAAGGCTACCGAGACGGCTGCTCGCGGAGCGGCGCTCGCTCCCCCCGATGTGCAACAGTCGGCCCGCCGGCGTCGACTCGGCCGAGGAGCACGAGGCCGACGATGAAGAAGAGACCGACCGCGACGATCGCCGCGCGCTGATTGCCCGAGAGGAGCCACGACACCGCGCCGAAGACCACGGGGCCCAGCACCGCGCCGGTCTTGCCGACCAGCGAGTAGAAGCCGAAGAACTCCGCTTCGCGCTCCGGTGGGATCAGCGTGGCCATGAACGTGCGGCTCGCGGCCTGCACGGCGCCGAGCCCGGTGCCGGCCAGGATCGCGACCACCCAGAAGTGCCACTTGGCCTGGACCAGGAACGCCAGCACCGTGACGGCCGCCCATTGCACGAGCGTCAGGCGCACGACGAACCGCGGGCCGCGCGTGTCGGTCGGCCTTGCCCACACCGCCGAGCCGATCAGCGCCGTGATCTGCACCAGCATGAACAGGGCGATGATCTCGGTGAACGAGAAGCCGAGCGTCTTGGCGGCGAAGATGCCCGCAAACGTGACGACCGTGTTCACGCCGTCCTCGTAGATCAGGTATGACATGAGGAAGCGGCGCATCTGCAGCCGTTCGGGGGACGTGAGGATCTCGCGGAGCGTGACGAGCGTCGCGCGGGCGCCGTGCACGGCGGCGACCCCGAGCCGCATGGGATGGCGAGTGTCAGCCGGCAGCACGACGAACGACGGCAGCGAGGCCAGCGCGAACAGGACGGCGGCGGCGAGGAAGCACCCCCAGTAGGCGTGGGCGGCCGCGAAGGGGTAGGCGGCCAGGAACGCCACGAGCGATCCGGCGTAGCCGACGGCGAATCCCGCCGCCGAGACGCGGCCGAGGCGCTCGGGCGGCGCGATCCGCGGCAGGTACGAGTTGTAGTAGACGACCGCGGCCTCGTAGGTCACGACCCCCACGACCGCGAGCACCCAGCCCCACAGCACCATGCCCGTGCTCACGGTCGCCATGAGCGCGGTCGTGACGATGCACACCACCGTGAAGCCGATGAGGAACGTCTTGCGGGCGCCGGCGTGGTCGGCGACGCCGCCGAGCAGCGGCGAGGTGAGCGCGCCGATCACCATCGCGGTCGAGATCGCCGTGCCCCACAGAAAATCTCCGTGGCCGGTCGCGTTGCCGACGACTGCGTTCGCGTAGTAGGCGGGATAGATGGTGGCGAGGACGACCGCCGCAAAGGCGGAGTTGGCGAAGTCGTACAGCGTCCACGCGACGATCGTGCGTGACGGAGACGACGGCACGGCGGCAGGATGACACAGGCGGGGCCGGTACGCTACTATCCGCGTCATGCCGGGACGGCTCGACCTCAAGCAACTCGAGCAGTTGATCAAGAAGGGCGAGGTCGACACGGTGCTCGCGGTGTTCCCCGACACCTTCGGCCGGCTGATGGGCAAGCGGGTCGTGGGCAGCTACTTCCTGGATCACGTCGTCGACGACGGCGTGCACGCGTGCATCTATCTGTTCACCGTCGACATGGAGATGGAACCGCTCCCCGGCTTCAAGCTGACCTCGTGGGAGCGCGGCTACGGCGACATGCAGATGGTGCCGGACCCCGCGACGATCCGGCTGATCCCGTGGCTGCCGAAGACCGCGCTGATCTTCTGCGACGTCTACACCGAAGAGGGCGAGCCGATCGAGGAAGCGCCGCGATGGGTTCTCAAGCGACAGCTCGCGCGCGCGGCGTCGATGGGCTACGTCGTGAAGACCGCGGCCGAGCTCGAGCTCTACTGCTTCAAGGAGTCGTTCGAGGCGGCGCGCGCCAAACGCCACCACGACCTCACGCCGGTGTCGGGGTACCTCGAGGACTACCACATCCTCCAGACGTCGAAGGAGGAGCCGCTGATCCGCGCGATCCGCAACGGCATGGAGGCCGCGGACGTCCCCGTCGAGACCTCGAAAGGGGAGTGGGGGCGCGGTCAGGAAGAGATCAACCTGCGCTACGCCGAGGCGCTCGAGATGGCCGACCGCACCGTGCTCTACAAGCACGGCGCCAAGGAGATCGCGCACCTGCAGGGCTGCGCGGTCACGTTCATGGCCAAGTACGACAGGGCCGCGGCCGGCTCGTCGTTCCACCTGCACTCGTCGCTGTGGGACAAGGCCGGGCGCAAGCCGTTGTTCGCGGCCACTGGCCGATCCGCGCGGACGGGCACGCCGCTGTTCGGGCAGTGGCTCGCGGGCCAAATGGCGATGGCGCGCGAGCTCGCCTATTTCTACGCGCCGAGCGTGAATTCCTACAAGCGCTACCAGGCTGGATCGTTTGCGCCGACGCGCATCGCGGTCGGCTGGGACAACCGCACGTGCGGCTTTCGGCTCTGCGGCGAGGGCGGCGGGTTCCGCGTCGAGAACCGGATTCCCGGCGCCGACGCCAACCCGTATCTCGCCTTCGCGGCCACGATCGCCGCCGGGTTGCACGGGGTCACGAGCCGCCTGAAGGCGCCGAAGCTCTACGAGGGCAACGCCTACGAGGACGCCACGCTGCCTCAAGTACCGAAGACCATGCGCGAGGCGATCGCCGAGCTCGAGCGATCGAAGGTCGCGCGGGTGGCGTTCGGCGACCGGGTGGTCGATCACTACCTGCACACCGCGCGCCTGGAGCAGCAGGCCTTCGACCAGGTCGTGACCGACTGGGAGCTGGCGCGCTACTTCGAGAGGATTTGACGACGTGACCGAACGCGAGTGGATCTTGCTGAATCCGGGACCGGCGAACGGGGTCTCGAACATGGGGACCCTCACGCCGCGCGACATGCGCGGAGTCGTCGAGGCCTTTGGCGCGGCGCTGGCCGAGCTTCGCGCGGGAAGCGGGCGATGAGCGGCCGGCTGGCCGGCAAGGTCGCGCTCATCACGGGCGCGGGCATGGGCATGGGACGTGAGACCGCAGTGCTCTTCGCCGAGGAGGGCGCGCGGGTGATCGTGGGCGACATCGACGCGGCCGCGGCAGGTGAGACGGTCGCGCGCGTCGAGAAGGCCGGCGGCCAGGCGCTCGCGGTCACCGGCGACGTCGCCGTCGAGGCCGACGTGCAGCGCATGGTCGAGGACGGCGTGCGGCGCTTCGGCGCGCTCCACGTCCTTCACAACAACGCCGGCGTGCTGTGGAAGGACCGCGACCGCTCGGTGCTGGAGACCGACGGGCACTGGTGGGATCGCGTCATGGCCATCAACCTCAAGTCGGTGTTCTGGACGACGAAGTACGGCATCCCGCACATGCGGCGAGCCGGGGGCGGCTCGATCGTCAACATGGGCTCGGTCTCGGCCCTGGCCGGGTTCACGCGGGCGCAGGACGCCTACACCGCCGCCAAGGGCGGGCTGATCTCGCTGACGAAGTCGCTGGCGATCCAGTTCGCCAAGGACAAGATCCGCTGCAACGTGATCCATCCGGGCATCGTCGACACCCCCCTGCAGGCGCCGTATCTCACCGACGCGATCCGCAAGGAGTTCGCGACGGGGATCCCCCTCGGGCGAATCGCGCAGCCCCGCGAGATCGCGTACGTCGCCCTGTTCCTGGCGAGCGACGAGTCGTCGTTCATGACGGGCGCCGAACTGGTCGTCGACGGCGGCTTCACCGCCGGCTAGCGGGAACCTCCGCCCATCAACCCTGCGCGGGTCGTCGTCATCGGCGGCGGCGTTGCCGGCTGCAGCATCGCGTACCACCTCGCGGTCGCCGGCTGCGCCGACGTGCTCCTGCTCGACCGCGGCGAGCTGACCGGCGGGTCCACCTTCCACTCGGCCGGGCTGGTCGGTCAACTCCGCTCGACCATCGCGTTGACGCGCATCAACATGGCCAGCGTCGAGCTCTATCGGCGGCTCGCGAGCGACACCGGCCGCGACGCGGGCTGGCAGGAGGTCGGGAGCCTACGTCTGGCGTCGTCGAAGGAGCGGCTGCTGGAGCTCAAGCGTCAGGTCGGCTGGGCGCGCACCTTCGGGCTGCCGCTCACGCTGATCTCGCCCAGAGAGGCGCGCGAGCTGTTTCCGCTGATGACCGTCGACGGCGTCGAGGGGGCGGCCTACTTGCCCACGGACGGCCGGATCGATCCGGCGTCGCTGGCGAGCGCGCTCGCCGACGGGGCCCGCCAGCGCGGCGTCACCATCCAGACCGGCGTGAACGTGCTCTCGATCGGGGTCGCGCGCGGCCGGGTCAACGAGGTGGTGACCGATCGCGGGCCCGTGCGCTGCGAGCTCGTCGTCAACGCGGGCGGGATCTGGTCGTACGAGATCGGCCGCATGGTCGGCCTGACGGTGCCGGTCATCCCGATGGCCCACCAGTACCTGGTGACCAAGCCCATCGCCGGCGTCACGCGCGAGATCCCCACGATGCGCGACCCCGACCGGCTCGTGTACTTCCGTGAAGAGGTGGGCGGGCTCCTGATGGGCGGCTACGAGCGCTCGCCGCTGCCCTGGGGGCTCGACGGGATCGCCCGCGACTTCACGCACAGGCTCCTGGCCCCGGACTGGGAACGGTTCGACGGCCTGATGGCGCAGGCGGTCTCCCGGGTGCCGGCGATCGGCCGCGCCGAAGTCATCACGATGATCAACGGCCCGGAGGCGTTCACTCCGGACGGCGAGTTCATTCTGGGCGAGGCGCCCGAGGTCGGCGGCTTCTTCGTCGCCGCCGGGTTCTGCGCGCACGGCATCGCGGGCGCCGGTGGCGTCGGCCGCGTGATGGCCGAGTGGATCCTCTCGGGACGCGCGCCGATGGACGTGTGGCGCATGGACCTGCGCCGCTTCGGCGCGCACTACGCCGACCGCGGCTATGCGCGCACGCAGGCCTTCGAGACGTACTCCACCTATTACGACATCCACTATCCCGGCGAGGAGCGGCGGGCCGGGCGGGGGCTGAAGCTTTCGCCGGCCCACTCGCGTCTCGAAGCGCTCGGCGCGGTCTTCGGTGAGAAGGCTGGCTGGGAGCGGCCGAACTGGGTCGAGACCAACGCCATCGGGTCGCCGCGGAGCTGGACGCCGCCGGCGTGGGTCGAGCGTCACTGGTCGACGGCGATCGAGGCCGAGCACGTCGCGACGCGCGAGCGGGCCGTGCTCTTCGACGAGACTTCGTTCAGCAAGCTCGAGGTGTCCGGCTCGGGCGCGCTCGCGCTGCTCCAGCGGCTGGCCGACAACGACCTCGACAAGCCCGTGGGGACCGTGACCTACACGCAGCTCCTCAACGAGCGTGGCGGGATCGAGTGCGATCTCACGGTCACCCGCGTGAGCCGGGAGCGGTTCATGCTCGTCACCGGGAGCGCCTTCGGGCTCCACGATCTCGCGTGGATCCGCGCCCACGTGCCCGACGACGGCTCCGTGACGCTCGAGGATGTGACGGCGCGCTACGCGTGCTACGGCCTCTTCGGGCCTCGATCCCGCGAGATCCTCGCGCGCGCGACGCGCGACGACGTGGCCGACGCGGCCTTCCCGTACCTGAGCGCGCGCTGCCTCTCGATCGACGGCGCCAGCGTGCTCGCGTTTCGCGTCACGTACGTGGGCGAGCTTGGTTGGGAGATGTACGTCGCGACGGCTGACGGCGCCGCCGTGTGGGACGCGCTCTGGCGTCACGGGGCGCCGCTCGGGCTGCTTGCGGGTGGCTACCGCGCGATCGACTCGCTGCGGCTGGAGAAGGGCTATCGCTACTGGAGCGCCGAGGTGACGCCGGAGCACACGCCGCTGGAAGCGGGGCTCGCCTTCTGCGTCAAGCTCGACAAGGGCGAATTCATCGGCCGCGAGGCGCTGAGGACGCAGAAGACGGCGGGCCTCACCCGGAAGCTCGTGTGCCTCACGCTCGCCGATCCGGCCGCGATCGCCCTGGGTGGCGAGCCGATTCTGTCCGGCGAGGCGACGATCGGCCGGGTCACCAGCGGTGGCTACGGCTACACGGTCGGCGCGTCGATCGCGTACGGCTACGTGCCCGTGGCGCAGGCCTCCGTCGGAACGCGGCTCACCGTCGAAGTGTTCGGGAATGCGGTCGGCGCGACCGTCCGTCGCGAGCCGCTCTACGATCCCCAGGGGAAGAAGATCAAGGGAGGTGGTTGAGATGCGGATCGAAACCGTCGCGGTTCACGCCGGCACGCGCGTCGACCCCGCGACCGGCGCGGTGACGCCCGCCATCCATCCGTCGACGACCTTCGAGCGCGACGTGGACGGCTCATACCCGCGCGGGTTCGTCTACTCGCGCAACAGCAACCCCAACCGCGAGGCGCTCGAGGAGTGCCTGGCCGCGCTGGAGGGCGGGCAGGCCTCCGCGGCCTTCGCGTCGGCCTCGGCCGCGACCTCCGCGATCTTCCTGGCCCTGCAGCCGGGGGACCACGTTGTCGCGCCGCTGGACGCCTACCACGGCACCCTGCGGCTCTTGCGCGAGACCTTCACGCGCTGGGGGCTCGAGACCACGTTCGTCGACATGAGCGACCTCGACGCCGCCCGCGCCGCCATCCGGGCGAACACGCGGCTCGTCTGGGTCGAGACGCCGTCCAATCCCCTGTGGAAGATCAGTGACGTCGTGGCGATCGGCGAGCTCGCGCGCCGGGTCGGCGCGCGCTACGTCTGCGACAACACGACGGCGACGCCGGTCCTCCAGTCGCCCCTCAGGCTCGGGGCCGACCTGGTCCTGCACGCCACGACGAAATACCTCGGCGGTCACGGCGACGTGCTGGGCGGCGCCGTGGTCACCCGAGCCCGCGACGAGTTCTTCGAGCGGATTCGCGCCGTTCAGGCCTCCGGTGGCGCGGTGCCCTCGCCGTTCGACTGCTGGCTGGTCCGGCGCGGGATCCGGACGCTGCCGTACCGGGTGCGCGCCCACTCCGAGAACGCGCTGCGGGTCGCCACGTTCCTGCACAGCCATGCGCGCGTGGAGGCCGTCCACTATCCCGGGCTTGCCTCACACCCGGCGCACGACGTGGCCCGCCGGCAGATGACGGCCTTCGGCGGCATGCTCTCGGTCCAGGTGAAGGGCGACCGGGCGCGGGCCATGGACGTGGCCGCGAAGCTTCGGGTGTTCACGCGGGCCACGAGCTTCGGCGGAACGGAGAGCCTGGTCGAGCACCGCGCCTCCATCGAGGGAGCGGGCACACGAACGCCGGAGAACCTGCTGCGCCTCTCGATCGGCCTCGAGCACTCCGACGATCTGATCGACGATCTCGGGCAGGCGCTCTTATGAGTCTCTCGGGACGCGTCGCGCTCGCGACCGGTGGCGCCCGGCACCGATTTCGTAAAGCAGATGTCGAAGGAGACCGTCGCATCGGCCGCCCGGACGTGACACGCACTGCGGACGTCGAGCGGGCGGTGGCCGCCGCCCATCGGCAGTGGGGCCGGCTCGACATCGTCGTCAAAATACCGCGCGGACGGCGCCAGGCGTGTCCAGGCCTTGATCGGCCTATGATATCGTAGGAGACGCGATGGCTCGGGAACGCCAGGTCGACGCCCTCATGAAAAAGCTCCTGCAGTCGATCGAAGCCTCGTTGGCGGCCGCCGACGCCGCGCGCGACGCCGTCCAGGAGATCCTGCGACGGGGCGCCGACACCGGCATCTTCTTCGCGGGAAGCAAGAAGGGCGTCACCGTCTCGTCCGAGCTGACCGCCCAGGACAAGGAGTTTCTGCGGGCGGTCTCCATCAAGCCCGATCGCTGAATCCCGCCATGCGGTTGCTGCCCATCATCCTCTGGGTGGCGGTGGCCATCGTCCTGCTCCTCCCGCTGCTGCGCCGTGTTCTCGCGGCCTCGCCCCGACCGCGCCGCTCGCTTCCGGACGAGCTCGTCAAGGATCCGGTGTGCCAGACCTACGTCGTGAAGTCGCGGGCGATCCGCCGCGGGGAAGCCGACCAGGTCCGCTACTTCTGCAGCGAAGAGTGCGCTCGCCTCGACGCGGGTCGTTGACTCGACTCGCGTGAACGTCGTCCCCGATCCGTGGCGCGACGTCGACGGCCAGGCGAACGTCGACGAGATGGCGGCAGGGCTCGAGGCGCGCGGGCGCACGGCGACCCAGGCGCGGCTGCGGAGGCGCTTTCTGCGCTTCGCTCGCGTGGCGCCGGGCGAGCGCGTGCTCGAGGTCGGCTGCGGCACCGGCGTCGTCGTGCGCGATCTGATCGCGCTCGTCGGCCGCCGCGGGGAGGTGGTAGGCGTCGACTCGAGCCGCCGCATCCTTCGGAAAGCGCGCGCGCTCTGCCGTGAGTCGGCGCGCGGCAGGCGGCTCACGCTGCGCGCGGCGGACGGCGCGCAGCTGCCGTTCGCCGCGGGCCGCTTCGACGCGGCCCTGGCCATCACGGTGATCCTGCACGTCGCCGATCCGCTGCGGGTGGTGCGCGAGATGGCGCGGGTCACGCGTCCGGGTGGACGCGTCGGCTTGCAAGACCAGGATTTCGGCGCCGTCGCGGTCACGCACCCCGAGCGCGAGCTGACCGACCACATCCTGCACGGCGTGGCCACGCACATCTATCCCGAGCCGCACAGTGGTCGGCGGCTGCCCGGGCTGCTGCGCGCCGCCGGGCTGGACGGCGTTCGCTTGCAGACGGACGTCTTCCAGGACACGACGCTCGAGCCGTGGACCAAGACCTTTCTCGAGCGCCGGGCCGAGCGCGCCATCCGCTTCGGCCTCGTCGACGCCGCCACCGCCCAGCGCTGGCTCGATGGGTTCACGGCCCTCGTCGCGCAGGGCGCGTTCGTCTTGACGATCAACTACTACGGCGCCGTCGGGGCGAAGCCCAGATGAGACGGCCGTCGATCGCCGCCCTGCTGCTGGCCCTCGTGGTCTCCGCGACACTCGGCGGCGCGGTCGTCCAGGAGACCCGAGCGGCGTCCGAGTTCGACGGCGCCGCGGCGCTGCGTCACATCGAGCGTCTGGCGGCCATCGGACCACGGCCCGCCGGGTCGCCGGCCGGGGCGCGGACGCGTCGCTACATCGTCGACGCGCTCAAGGCGGCGGCGGTCTCGATCCGGGTGGAAGCCTTCGAGGCCGACACGCCCCACGGCCGGCTCGCGATGGCCAACGTGGTGGCGGTCCTGCCCGGCCGGCGGCCGGACGTGATCTTGATCGGCGGCCACTACGACACGAAGTGGTTCCGCGAGCTCATGTTCGTGGGCGCCAACGACGGCGGCTCCAGCACGGCACTCCTGATCGAGCTGGCGCGCCGGCTGCGCGAGCGACCGCGCGAGTACACGTACTGGATCGTCTGGTTCGACGGCGAGGAGGCGCGCGAGACGTGGACCGCGACCGACAGCCTCTACGGCTCGCGCCGGATGGCGGCCGAGCTGGCCCGGGCGCGACGGTTGCCACGCGCGGTGATCGTGGCCGACATGATCGGCGACCGCGATCTCGGCATCCGGCGCGAGGCCGCGTCGACGCGCTGGCTGACCGATACGATCTGGGCCAGCGCGGCGCGGCTCGGCCACGGCGCGCACTTTCTGGCCGACGCTCTCGCCGTCGAGGACGACCACGCGCCGTTCCTCCGGCTCGGGGTGCCGGCGACGCTGCTGATCGACTTCGACTTCCCTCCCTGGCACACTCCGGAGGACACGCTGGACAAAGTCTCGGCCCGCAGCCTCGCGGTCGTGGGCAGCGTGCTCCTCGACGCGTTGCCCGCGATCGAGGAGGGTCTCACGCGCGCGGGCGCGCCGCGCCCGTGAGCGGCGAGCGTATAATCGCCTCATGCCACGCGTGAAAGAGATCGAGGATCCCGGCAGCGATCCGACCCTGAAGGACACGTTCGCGAAGGAGACCGACACCTTCGGCTACGTCCTCAATACCACCAAAATCCAGGCGCACACGCCCGGCATCATGAAGGCCGCCAAGCAGCTCGGCGCGGCCGTCGAGCGCTCGGGTCTGCTGCCGCCGCAGCTGCTCGCGCTGGTCTATCTCCGCGTGGCGCTCATCAACGGCTGCCCCTTCTGAATCGACATCAATGCATCCCGTGGGATGCAGGCGGGGGCGTCGGAAGCCAAGATCGCGCAGGTCCCCGAGGCGCTGACCAGCGACCTCTTCAGCGACCGCGAGAAGGCGGCGCTCGAGTACGCCGAGGCGATGACGGTCACCGGCCGCCGGGTGGACGACGCGCTGTTCGCGCGCGTCCGCACCCATTTCTCCGAAGCGCAGATCGTCGAGCTGACCGCCGCCGCCGCCCTCGAGAACTTCCGCTCGAAGTTCAACGTCGCGCTCGGCATCGAAGCGCAGGGGTTCTGCATCGTCAGGTAGTTACGGGGCTCCGGAGGCCCCAGACGGAGAGGTGTCGGTCGGCGCCGGTGGCAGCAGGGTGGCAGCCAGTGCACTGATTCCCGCTGCCTGAGGTAGCCACCGGGCGTACACGCGGAGCAGAACCGAGGCGCTTCGCCACCCGCCCTGATGCTGAACGTAAAGCAGGGGAGCGTTCCTGGAGAGCATCGTCGAGGCGAACGTGTGCCGGAGCTGTTCGGGCACCCGATAGCGGACCCTGGCCTTGGCGAGCGCCCGGCGCCAGCGGCGGTGCATTTCCATCGACGACAGGGGTGAGCTGTGCTGACCGCTGTCTTGACCGAAGACGAACGCCTCGGGCTCCCGTGACCGCACTGTGATGCTGCGGAGCCCAGCCAGCACGCTCCGCGCGGCATCAGTCGCACCTGGCCGCCAGTCCGCGGTGTCGTCAGCGACCGGGTGCAGAAGCGACACGACACGTGCGTGGCCCGTCTTGGTTGGCCCGAGGCGCTGGCGACTCCACGTTCGCTGTACCAACGCCGTTCCCTGCTCGAGGTCGATGTCCTGCCACCGGAGCCCGCACATCTCACCGGCACGCATCCCTGTCTGAGCCCACAGTCGGAGCATCGTGGCGGCGTCGGGACCCACCGCCGTTCTGGCCCCGTCCAGGAGTGCCCGTAGCTCCGGCCCCGAAAAGGGGTCGACCTGGTCGATCCGCGGGGCCAGGCGGAATTCGACCTCCTTCATCGGGTTGGCCGGAATCACCTTCACCTTGACTGCACGCTGGAGGATCAACCGAAGGGCCAGGAGCCCAGTCCGTAGCGAAGCATCCGATAGCGCCTTCCCCGGGCGGCGCACTGACCCGCCGGGCGCCCGCTTCGCCTCGATGAAGTCCTCGATCGCTTCCGGCGTGATCGCGGTGATCGGCCGGTCGCCGAAGAACGGAAGAAGATGCGTCTCGGTGAACGAGCCATAGTTGTCCATCGTGTTCGGACGCAAAGCGTGGAGCAACGGATACTTTCGGCGCCACTCCTCCGCGATGGTGGCGAAGGTTGGCGCCGGGCCAGCGGCCTTGGGGGGATCGAAGATGGACATATCGCCTTCCGCCAGCCTGGCAGCGATCCTGGTTGCTGCGAGCTCCGCCGCTTTCTTGCCGGCCTTGCCCGTGCCCACCCGTCTCCGCTTTCGACGGCCCTTGTGAACCACGTCGAGCCAGTACGCCCCCTTCCAAGTGACGACCTTGACGGCCATGCCGTCCTCCTTTCCGCGGGAGGCTCACGTCCA
>Ga0209058_1001167_pt1 | contig 22473 bp, 24 predicted proteins | sample GraSoiAngelo_147_FD_185904 | JGI IMG/M metagenome (GOLD analysis project Ga0209058, IMG submission 185904) | Grasslands soil microbial communities from the Angelo Coastal Reserve, California, USA - 14_1009_05_40cm (SPAdes) (version 2) | ecosystem: Environmental > Terrestrial > Soil > Grasslands ... | reverse complement strand
CGAAATTGATCTGCGTTGTCAGCGTGCGATAGCCTGGCGCCTCGATGAGGAAATGCACGTGCGCCGGACGGTTGCCATGGCGACCGAGCGCCTTCATCAGGACGTCCGTCGCGCCGCCCGGCGGCACGCTGTAGCCGCGCGGCATGATCGAACTGAACGCGTAGCGGCCATCGGCGCCGAGCTTGAGGCGGCGGCGGTTGTTGAATGTGGCCTGCTCGCCCGTCGGATCAAAATGCGAGTAAAAGCCCTTTGAATTGGCATGCCAGACATGGAGGATCGCGTTCGGAACGGCCTCACCGTCAGGGCCGCGGACCGCGCCCGACATGGTCAGAACTTCACCCTCGTCCGCATCATCGGTGAGGTTTACGCCGCTTTCGACAAGCGGTGCGCCGGCAACGTAGAGCGGCCCTTCGATCGTCCGCGGTGTGCCACCCGACAGGCCTGCAGCCGCGTCCTTTGCATCCATATGAAGATCGAGAAAGTGTTCGATGCCAACACCTGGGACGATGAGTCCGAATTCCGGCGCGCCATTCTGCAGATAGTTGATCGCCTGCCAGAATTCGCTCTCGCTGATGTCATGCTTTTCGATTAGCGACATGGTGCTTTCAAGGAGGTCACGCATGATCGCCTTCAGACGGGTATTGCCGCCAGCTTCGCTAAGGCCGCTGGCACGGTCAAGCAGGGTTTGAACTTCCTTTGATGCTACCAGGTTCGTCATTTGGATACCTCCGATGGACGATAGGAAACGGCGAAGGATCGTCAAGGACCAAGGGCCTCGTCCGATGTGCGGCCTAACGAGACGGAGCTCAGCCACCGCTGGTGGCGGCGAGAGTGGCTTGGAATGAACGTGTGTTAGTCATCGGAAAGTGAAGCTGTACGCCGGGCCAGCGGTTGGCTGCAGCGATTGGTTAGGTCCCGGGATCGCTCGCGTACTATCGATCATGATAGATGGAAAAGAGATCGAGTACACCGTGTCACGACGACTGCAATTATAGCAGGAAATCACGCGGGCGAACACCCACCAACGGAGCAAACCGACGCGGCGCGAAAAGAAGGGAACGACAGAAGATATACAAAGAAAAAAATTAAGCGATGTCGCTGATCGATAAAGGAAGCAGCGCCGCGACGATATTCTCCACCGCCATACTGAGAGGAGCTCTATAGCAGGCGGCCAAGACCCATTTCCTTAGGCGGTTGTTTCAGGTCAAGTACGGCATCAGCAACCATTTCGCCCATCACCGGACCGTGCTTAAAGCCGTGGCCGGAGCCGCCGCCCACGATCCAGACATTCCCCGCGTCCGGTTGGCGATCCAAGATAAAATTGTGGTCTGTAGAGTTCTCGTATTGGCATACCCGGCTTTCAACTAACGGGGCGTTGGCTAACGCTGGAAAGCGCATACGAAGATAGGCGCGTGCGCTAGCCAATTTCTCCTCCGATATCTGGCGTTCCACGGTGGTGGGATCAATAACAGGTCCGCGCGTATCGTCGGCTATTTTGAAGCCGCGCCAGTGGTTCCCAGGAACACCGAAGAAAGGACTCTTTCCACCGTCAATCCAGGTTGGCAGTTGCGCTTCGGTGAAACGAACGTCGCCTGCGGGCGTGCCGAAAAAGAAAACTTCCTGGCGAGTAGGAGTGATAATCGAGGTCAAAAATGGGAAGATTTTTCCAAGCCATGGACCGAGAGCAAAAACATAATAGTCAGCAGTTAGAACCTCAGTTGTGCCAATGTTGATGCCGTGCATTCGATTGGCCACAATTGGCCCAGGAGTTGCCTGCGTTTGTCGATATTGCCCGCCGTTTTTGACGAATGCGTTCAGAACAGCTTCACACGCACGGCGTGCAGCGAGAAAGCCGGAATCGGGCTCATAAACGCTCCACGGCACGCCTTCAAAATTGATTTGAGGCCAACGCTTGGCGCATTCTTCGGTTGAAAGTTTCTCATAACGAATACCGACCTGTTGCAGTACCGGCAGGGCCGCGCGTTCGTACGAATCGTCCGGGCCCGCCATCCGGAGTGCACCGCTCCGGAAGAAGAGCCTTACGTTCCATCGCCGCTCATGCTCCTGCCACAGCCGCAGAGCCCGGGCGACCATCTGAGTGTATAAGAGATGCGTAGGACCATAAGTGGCGCGGATTGTGCGAGTCTCGCCGCCAGAGCTGGCACGGGAATTTCCTGGGCCCCAAGCGTCAAGCAACGTCACCTTCGCCCGTTTTTGCAGGAGTTGAAGAGCTGACCAACCGCCAAAAGCGCCGGCACCGACTACAATCACAGAAGGGCGAATCGTCCGTGCAATCACTGGTGGGCCGATTGCGTAAGCCGCCGCTGCGACAGCAGAGGCTTTCAAAAAACCGCGACGCGAACAATCGATTTCCATAATTGCGCTCTTGAAAAACAACGGTCCTTTAAGAGGAGCGTTGCCACTAGTATCAGCGTCCGCATAGACCTAACGAGTATTCGGCCCCAAAAATCTGCAATTAAAGGCAGATAAAATCTGTATAATGGGACTGCTTACGAGGGGCGAGGCCGGTAAAAAGCCCTTCATGGGACCTCCACCTGTATAGCGAATCGCTGCCTCGCAGACAAGCCAAAATGTAAGCTTCTTAAGCAGCACATGGCCGGGCATGGGTGTTCGTAGTCCGTTCGAGGTCGGTGCAAAGCGACAATCGCCTTAACCTGCCCGTCGCGGCGAGCGGCCCGCTGAAGGCGGCAGTGAAATAAATTGTTGACAGTAATACGTCACGTCGATTACCATATTGTAAATGACGGTTAATCAATGACAGCTGTTGCCTCATCAACGTTAGCTTTACAAGCGCGGCCGGCGGATCGTGCGGCGGCGCGCGCTGAGGCATATGCGGAGTTGCAGGAAATGAGCAAAGCGATGGTTGAACAGAAGGGGCTTCTGAACTTCGCGCAGGCTGGGTTGCTTCTGGATGTAAGTACAAAGCGCATTAGCGAACTCGTCCGACTTAGAAAGCTGAGACGATTTGATTTCCTCGGCCGCACTTATGTTTCAATGCGAGAAGTTGGAGAACGGTACCAGCAAGAGTTAAAAGTCGGGCGGCCACGGCGTAGTTTTCCGAAACGTGCCGTGGCCTCTGTTAAGGCGGCTTTCAAGACCGATGGAGCACAGGCAAAGCTCGGCGGCTACGTTGGCCCATATGTGAAAGCACGACATGGCGCTGCGAAGAACAAGAGTCGCGAAGATTTAAAGAAGGTGTGGCGGACAATCATTGGGGGTGCCACGAAATGATCGCGTCGGCGACCAAAAATGACGGCGACGTCTTGATCAGTCTAGAACGAGCGGGTGAGATGCTGGGCGGTATCAGCAAAAAAAGCGTTTGCCGCCGAATTGCTGGGGGGGTTCTGCCGCCGCCGGTGAAAGAGGGAAAATTTTCGCGATTGTTTCGGTCAGATGTGATTCGTGTCATTCAGGAAATGAAAGAGGAGCGAGACAAGAAATATGGAGTACGTAATTCCGGGTAAGAAGCGCAGGAACGGCAAGCGTTCTCCGTATCGTGGACGTTTTCGCCTGACACCGCTGGAAAAATTTAAAGAGGTTCCGCTTCACACGACTGATAGGCGCATTGCACAAAAGCGATTGCGCGAAATTGTCCAGGAACTGCAAGATGAGCGCGCTGGTTTTATTCGCCCAAAGAAACAGCGCGAAGCGGTCCAACGTGCAGTATCGGAGCACATAGAAGCGTTTATTGCGGAACGTTACGCTGTCGGGCGCGATGAGAAATACGTGCGCGAACTTAAAAAAAAGCTGGCGGCCTTGGCTTCGGAGTGCCGGTGGAAGTTTATTGCGGATATCACGCCGGAGAGTTTCTGTGCGTGGCGCCGCAGGCAAACCAAATCACCGAAGACTCTTAACGAGTATTTATCTGCTATCGGCGGATTGCTGAATTGGCTGGAGCCTGCAATCGGACCAAATCCCTTGCGGTTTGTGGAGCGGACGCAAACGGCCATTGAGTCGAAGCGAAAGCGGCGGGCGTTTTCGGTGGACGAACTGCGGCGGCTGATCGCGGCCGGGGGAGAACGCGGCATTATTTATCTGGTGGCGGCGTCGACAGGAATTCGACGTGGCGAATTGCGCAGCCTCGAATGGCGCGATGTCGTTTTAGACATGGCGCATCCGTTCATCCAGGTTCGAAAGTCCGTCGCGAAGAATCACAAGGATGCAAAACAACCGCTGCCGGAATACGTGGCGCGTGAGCTGGCGAGACTACGGCCGGTCGACTTCGGACCGAATGACCGGGTTTTCAAACGGAGCATGCCGGATATGGACACGTTTCGTAAAGATTTAAGCGCTGCCGGCATTCAGTACATCGACAACGAAGGACGGTTTGCTGACTTCCACGCGCTTCGGACAACGTTTTCAACATTGCTTGCGCTGGTGGGCGTGGCAGAACGAATTCGAATGGAGCTCAATCGCCATTCCGATCCGAAGTTGACTGCGCACACTTACACTGACGCAAGTATGTTGCCGCTGTCTGCAGCCATCGGAAGGCTCCCGGTGCTGGTTAATCAGGCTTCACGCTCACACCTACACTCACATCAAGTGGTCCCGGTGAGTCGAAACGTGTCTTCGACTGTCCCGATGGAAAGCCCAAAGCGAATGTTGCTAACTGCTGAGAATAACGTGGTTAGTCTCGCAGAGAGTTCATCTGTCCCGCAAAGTCTAAAACCAGGAGAAAATGCACCGTGCAGGAATCGAACCTGCAACCCGCTGATTAAGAGTCAGCTGCTCTGCCAATTGAGCTAACGGTGCAAACTGCTTTTTCCCAGGCAAATGCTGTTCGAACGTGTACATTCATGCGGCCAAGATCAGTAGCAGAATTGGTAGCATAAAATGACACGTCTGGTGACATTTGCTCATAAAGGATCGGAAATTACTTCGGTCTGTTCGCTCTACAACGCGGAAGTTTTATCTGCATCCTCCGCCTGCAGGCCGGCTGGAAGTGATGCTCGACGACCCCTACAATATCGCTGAGACGATCGCCATTGCACAGAAATTAGAAATCCCCATTCGCGATCGGCTCGTAAAATCGCAGCGCCTCGATGTTGCTGCCAAGCTCGCGGAGCGGGTAGAGACCTTTCGCAGAGCCGTCGCCGGGATCACGCACGAGATAGTCGAACCCGTCTTTGCCGGCGATGACGACAAAATGTGTGACGCTACTTGGCAGCCGCACCCGCACGATGACGGGGTTTCGACCGGCGAGGTTCGAATCGATGAGCTGATACGAGGCCAAGTCTTCGTAGGTGTGCCGGATGTGGCTCGGTGTATCCACCAACGGATGTTAAAAACCAGTTTAACTGCTGCGGATCGGTCTTGACGCCGTAAAACTTGAGCACCATCGCGACGGCGGCCACGGCGCAGCCTTCGTCGCCGAGGGTGCCGTTGACTGCGATCCCGCCTAACGGATCGTCGCGCCATTTTTCATCGGACTGGCAGAAGGACGGCACCGCTAACTCGACGCGATGGATAAAATAACGCCCGCCGCGCGGCGAGAGTTTTCGTTTCCAGTTCCAGTGGATGTACACGGCCAGCGCGTTAATGAGCAAAACAAGAAGGAAAATGACGAAAGGCAACCGCCGCTTCAAAGCACCAAACCTAAGCGCACGCCGGGGGCGGTTTCAACGCGCCGTCAGAGAGTTCCTTTACTTGTTAGGCCCGATTGTTCTTTGCCGGCGAGAAGCTATTGGAATCCAGGATCCTGGCAGCGTTTTCACGATTGATCTTGCGGTCGAATTGGGCGTTTTCGCGATTCCAAGAAAGCTACCAACGCGTCAACCTCTTGCGGTTTGAGCGAGCTGCCGAACGCCGGCATATTGTTCCCACCATTGACAACGCGGATGACCATGTTGTCGTGCGTCAATTTGTCTGCGATATAGGTGAGATCAGGACCGCGGCGACCACCATGACCCTGGATGAGGTGACAATCGAGGCAGGCTTTGTCGTGGAAAAGTTGTGCGCCTTGGAAGACCGGTCCGCTCGTTGCTCCAACAACTTTTTCGCTAAGGGGTAACGCTTGAAAATTTGGCGACCACGGTGATTGCTGTCCTTCTATCCAGAGCGAGCCAATCATAATCACCGACAAACACACGACCGCAATAGCCCATGGGCGCCGGGATGCGGCGCGTTCTCCCTTATGATTTAGGACAGGAATCATTAGAATCGTTAGACCGATAAGGACTGGCGCTAGAATCATGACGTAGCCTTCAATTCTGACCGGGATCAAGGCGAGGAGCGCGAAGTACCAGAGAAGATACCAGTCGGGACGTGGGTCGGCATCAAGCACGCTCGGATCAGGAGGTTTCTCGAGCGCGGGCGGGCCGATGATGAACGCCAGCAGCACGATTGTGAGAATCAGCGCAGTGCCAAAAATAACATCACGCCATGCCAGATCGGGCCAAAATGGACGGCCGCTTTTTTCGAGTAATTCTTCATATTCCTTACGATAAGTTACCGGGTTAACCGGTTTACCCGCAGTCGGTGGCTCCGAAATACCGTGGCGCAAGACGAGCCACAGGTGCAGTCCGATAAAGCCGAACATGATTCCGGGAAGAACAAAGACATGGATGGCAAAGAAGCGGCTTAAGGTCGCGCCACCGATGGTGTTGCCTCCCAAAATGAAGCGCGCCAGCCAATCGCCGATCAAGGGAATGCGACCGGCTTGTTCGGCTGCCACTACTACCGACCAGGCCGCCGTTTGATCCCAGCGCAACAGCTGGCCGGTAAATCCCATGGCCAGCGTGAAACCAAGCAGGAGCACACCTGTCGTCCAGGTCATCTCGCGCGGGAATTTGTAGGAGCCGAACAAGAAGGTTTGGGCCATATGCGCCCCGATCATCAGCACCATGGCCGAAGCGCCGTAGTAGTGGAGCCCACGCAGAAAACGACCAAACGGCGCGCTGTTGGTGATGAAGACAAGCGTCTCGTAGGCCTGCGAAGAGGAAGGAATAAAGGAGAATGCCAACGCCACGCCGCTCGCCACCTGTACGATGAATGCAATCAAGGTGGCGGTTCCGAAAACGTACCACCATTTTGCATCCTGTGGGGCAATATGCTTCATCGGCTTAAGTAGCACGCTGATCCCGATCCGATCGTCGAGCCAAAGCCAGACCGTCTTGAAGAGCCGCTTCATAGCGTCGTGACGATAGGAACCACGACCGATTTAATTTTTACTTCGCCATTCTCAACGCGCACGTCGTAGCGAAAAAGCGGACGCGGCGGTGGACCGGCAGCCACTTGTCCATCGTTGTAGTAGACGCCGCCGTGGCAGGGACACATAAACAAGTCGGCGCCCTCCATCCAGCGCACTGGACAGCCGAGGTGAGTACAGTTAGCCGAGAATGCGATAAAACTGTTCTCGCTTTCCCGTCGCAACCAGACCGCGCTCTTTGCCGTAACGCCGGCCCACGGCAATGACGATGGATCTATAACGGTAACGTTGACGGTCTTGCCGATTTGAAAATCGTTTACTTTGCCAAGAGTCACCCATTCCTCGGGCGGTTTGCGAAAGAATGGCGCGATGATGAAACCAACGAGTGGCATTCCGACGACGACGGCGCAAAAGCCAGCGAGGGCGATTGACAGCTTCTCGAAAAAGCGGCGGCGGCTGATTTCCGCAGGTGCATCAACGCCGAGCGAAGAGTGGTCAGCGATGTTTTCGTTCATAACGAATTTCTGTGATCCATCCGGCGAGCGATGCGGCGAAGAGGACAAGACCGACAACGAAAACGACCCACGACGTGATCAAACCCCAGAAGAGAAATGCTGTTCCCATTGCCAACCCGGCAGGGAAATAAGTGGGATGCGGCAGAGATTCCGGCGGCAAGGGCTCCCAATCCGGATGCGCGCTAGGCGATGGTTCCTCAGGCATGAGATTTCTCCGGCTGCGCGGCAGAATCCGATTGCCAGCGAGCGAGCTGGGCCAGAATTGCCGTGAGATAAATCAAACACATTGGAACCCACATCAGCAGCCCGCCGATTTGCTGGTCCCTCTCACTCGTTAGGCCCCACCGTCCGCGGATAACATCGAGTATACCCAGCCGATCAACCGGTTGCAGGTAGGCGGGACAAATCGAAACCGGCGCAAACGTCAGAATAATTCCCAGAATGCTGCAAGCGGTGCAGGCGGTGAACAGATAAACAATCCCCGCGAGTGGTGAAAGCCGGTCTGCCTCGCGCGGAGCGAGGACCTGCCACCAGAACACGCTTCCCATTAGCAGTAGTGAGACTGTCTGGACGACGGAGACGGCTTTCAATGTCGTTGCCGCGTTGCAGAGCGTCGGCGCGTGCCAGAGCCACATCGCACCAACACCCGCAACCCAACCAATGAACGGATGAGCAAGGGGTTTAACTGGGCGTGGAAGGGAAAACGAACGGGGTAAACTTAACAAGAAGAACGCAGGAATGATCAGCACAAGCAGGATGTGCTGGACCATGTGTGCGCTGAAAAGGTAACCGTCGGCCAACGCGCTCAACGGCGACATCAGAGCGACGAGAAATACAATGAGCGCGGCACCGAGATAGAGGGGGCGACCCCGTAATCCGAAGGCGAGAAAATATCCCATCAGAACCAGTGCGCACAGAAGCAGGAGCGTGAGATTCGATTCCCAGGTGGTAGTGAAGAACTGATAAGTAGTCATCGAAGCAGCGGAAGGATGTAAACGGTGAGCAGAACAAAAACCCAAACGACATCGACGAAATGCCAGTAATAGCCCGCGGATTCGAACGCAGATTCGCCGCCCGACGCAAAATCACCCCGCCAGGCAAGCCAGAGAAAAATCAGGAGCGCGACTAGCCCGAGTAAAACGTGCAATCCGTGAAAGCCGGTAAGAGTAAAGAATGTGGTGGCGAAGAGATTTGTGCTAACATCCACTCCGGTCTTAAACAGTTTCCAATACTCGGTTCCTTGCCCGACAAGGAAGATACCCCCGAGCACCACTGTGAACGCGAGCCAGCCCAGCATCGAGCCGCGCTGCCGCTTACTCATGGCAATTTCGGACCGCCAAAAAGTGAAGCTGCTCGCAAAAAGGCAAACGCTGAAGATTAGGGTCCGCGGGACATCGAGTTCTCTCGGTGTTGGTCCGGGCTGCGGGTGGACATAGAAAAATAAATAGGCGAGCAGGAGAACCGCAAAGAAACCAGCTTCGGAAAGAATGAAGGTAAGAATGCCGGTCTTGCTTTTATCCGGAGTCTGGATGGCCGAGCTGTTCTCGCCCACCACCGGATCGGGGCGGTCAGGATTAGCGATATCCCACAATGGCCGCCGGCTGCGGATTGGCGGCAACCTATCAAAATTTTCGTGGGGCGGCGGTGAAGTGGTGGCCCACTCCAGCGTCCACGCGTTCCAGGGATTATCGCCCGCCAGTTTTCCTCCGAAAAACGAGGCGACCAGATTCCAAACCAGGACGAGCGCGGCCGCGGCCATGAAGAAAACGCCGGCAGTCGAGAGCATGTTCATCCAGGTAAAGTGCGGCAGGTCCGGATAGGTGAAGACGCGTCGCGGCATTCCAAGAAGACCCAAAAAATGTTGGATGATGAAAGTCATGTTGAAGCCGATGACCATGAGCCAGAACGTCCACTTGCCCAGTCGCTCTGAGAGAAATCGCCCGCTCATTTTCGGGAACCAATATTGAAGAGCCCCGAGGACGGCGAAGACGATCGCGCCCACCGCGACGAAATGAAAATGCGCGACGAGATAATAGCTGTTCTTCGTTTGCCAGTCGAGGGGCACAACCGCGTGGCTGATCCCGGTGATTCCGGCGCAGAGGAACTGGATGAGAAACGCGATGCAAAATAACATCGGCACTTGAAGGCGAATCCGGCCACCGAGCATTGTCGCCGTCCAGTTGAGCACTTTTACGCCGGTTGGAATCGCGATCAGCATCGAGGCAATTGCGAAAAAGAGATCAAGTGGCCGACCCATCCCGACCGTAAACATGTGGTGCCCCCAAACACCCAGGCTGAGCACCGCAATGGCCATGCTTGAAGCGGCCACGAATTGGAAACCAAAAATCGGTTTCCTGGAAAAGACTGGGATCATTTCCGAAACCATTCCGAAGGCGGGAAGCGCCAGGATGTAGACTTCGGGGTGACCGAACGCCCAAAAGATGTGTTGCCACAGAACCGCCGAGCCGCCGCGGGCGGGCAGGAAAAAATGGCCCTCGAGTAATCGATCGATCAGGAGCATCGCCAGCCCGGCGTTTAAGACTGGAAGAACAAAGATGATGATGAAAGCATTGACGAAATTGATCCAGGTAAAGAGCGGCAGCCGCCGCATCGTCATTCCCGGAGCACGACATGAAATGACAGTCGCGATGATATTGACGGCCAGGCTGATCGATCCGATGCCAAGGACGAAGATCGCGATCGCCCAGTAATCGACACCGAGATTTGAGGAATAAGGCGTCTCGCTCAAAGGCGCATAGGCAAACCACCCGACCGCGGGAGCGCCACCGGCAAGCACGCTGAAGTGCAAAAGAATTCCGCCAAGGGGGACCAGCCAGAAACCAAACGCGTTTAAACGCGGGAAGGCCATATCGCGCGCGCCGATCTGCAAGGGGAGGACGTAATTTACGAACCCGAACACTACCGGCATGACAACAAGAAAAATCATCGTCGTGCCATGCATGGTAAAAAGCTGATTAAACGTATCCGGATGGAGAAAATGATTGTTCGGCAGGGCCAGTTGCAGCCGCATGAAGAGCGCTTCAACCCCGGCGACGACAAAAAAGAACAGAGCAGTCAGAAGATAAAGGACGGCGATGCGTTTGTGATCAACCGTGGAAAGCCACGCCAGTCGATAGTGTGCGCGCTTGGCCGGATCGAGAATTGCCGCGCGGAACATCGCGGTGGTTGTGGTGCCGTTCATCGTAGCGTCTCCAGATATTCTGCAAGCTGGTCGAACTGCTCGTCAGTGAAATTGAAGTCCGGCATGAGGGCGCCCGGCTTGATGTGCTGCGGACTCTTAAGCCAGAGGCGCATGTTGGCCGGAGTATTTTCCAGAATACCAGCGCCAAGCTGTTTGCGGCTGGCGACGTGTGTGAGATCCGGCGCGACACCCGCATCAGCACCGGTCACGCCGCGGATGGCATGGCAGCTTATGCAGGTCGATGTCTGAAACAATGCGAGTCCCTTGACTGCGACATCACGGGTCGGCGCTTGACTTGGTTGTAATTGAGCCTGTTGCCATCGCTCAAACTTCGACGGCTCTTCCGCGACAACGACAATTCGCATCCAGGCGTGCTGCGTTCCGCAGAACTCCGAGCAAGTACCGAGGTAAACGCCGGGCTTGTCGGCTTGCAACCAAATGTGGTTGTTCTGGCCGGGCACGGTCGTCATTTTGCGATTTAATTTCGGCACCCAGAATTCGTGAAGCACATCCTTTGAATCCAGGCGCATCGACAAAGCTTTACCAGCCGGAATATGGATTTCGTTTGCGGTCACAACTCCAGACGCCGGATAATTGGCCTGCCACCAGAATTGGTGCCCGGTCACGACCAAATCAGGCGAAGGCGGCGGCGGTGGATCAGCCAGATTCATCGCCCGGATCGTTAGCCCGAAAAGGAAGACCACGATCAGGAACGGGATCACCGTCCAAGTGATCTCGATTGCTTTGTTCTCGGCGATTTGCTTCGGGTCAGGCTCGCCCGCGCGCCCGCGGAATCGAAAGAGCGCGTAGAGGATCGCGCCCGTTACAATGACAAAAATAAGAACGAAGATGACTGTGGAAATGACACCGACCCCGCCGATTACGTGTGCCTGCGGCGACTGCGGATCGAGCGCACTGGAGTTGTTCATGCCGAAACCTTAGCTTTTCCTTACTTGATCTGCGCGATAGCTAGTGAATCGGTCAAGCTTCTCTTTTCACGGTACGCTTCATCTTGGTTGCCAAAGAAGGCACAGACGTGTCAGCAACGACCCAAGGATGATCTGGCCAATCGGATTGTCTTTGGTTCGCTGTGACCGGTCCCCCTTTGTCGTTAGCGGGGCTCGCATCACCTTCTTTTAAGTCGCGATATTACTCCGAAACCCGCTGGCGGTTTACTGCTTCGCTGGGTTCAGAAGACCCTTATAAATCAGTAGCGTATCTGGTCGCGGTGCCATCTTGCGCTTGGAATGTCATAGTTAAGAGTCAGCTGCTCTGCTAATGGAGCTAACGATACGGCTTCGCAATTTTAGATTTTAGATCGCCGATTTTCGATTTCCAGAGAAACCAGAAAATTACGCCTGGGTGTGACGCGCGTAATGGTTCTCCACACCTTTGGGCAGCAGACGCTTGCGGCCACGTTGTCGCCGGCGCGCGAGAGTGGCACGGCCACCCTTCGTTTTCATGCGCGCCCGAAAACCATGCTGGCGTTTGCGCGTTCGTTTTGATGCCTGATAGGTGCGTTTCATGCAGCGGACGGGAACACTAAAAGTGACGCTTTAATTGTCAATGTCCGCGTCTTACAGCCGCGGTCTATGACCACAGGACCTCGACCCGACAACAAGAAATCTTCGGCGGTCGTAGAACGCCGCTACAGAAGAGAATCCCGCGCTCCAGAGTCATACGTGCTCCCAGTTTGTCATTCCGAGCGCAGTCGAGGAATCTGTTGCTCCTGATTCGCGAATCCGCTCGACATGACAAAAAAAGAAGCTCTGGATGACCGTGCGGTCGTGAACGCGGTTACAACGTCCCCGGCCAAAAACCGCGAGTTGCCACTGCCCCCATTTTCGATGATAAGACTTGCGAGATGAATCATGTCGTCATTGAGCCGGCGACGGCCGAAGACTTGGACGAATTGTCCGATCTGCTCGGCGAGCTTTTCAGTGAAGAAAGCGATTTCCGGCCGAACAAGGAGAAGCAACTACGCGGGCTGCGATTGATTTTCGAGCAGCCGAACCGCGGACGTGTTTTTGTTCTCCGACGCGATCATTCCATCGTCGGGATGATTAATTTGCTCTTTACCATCAGCACGGCGGAAGGCGGCTTCGTTATTTTGCTGGAGGACCTTGTCATCCATAAATTGTTTCGCGATCACGGCTACGGCTCGCAATTGCTCGAATACGCCATCGACTTTGCCCGCAAGAAAAACTTCCTTCGCATCACCTTGCTGACCGATCGACCCGAAATCAAATCGCAAGCCTTCTTCAGACGCCACGGTTTCTTCGAATCGGCCATGATTCCGATGCGCCTGCTCATCACGCCGGAAACTCCGCAAAGCGACGTAACACTTTAGGCGGTTTGCAACGGACTCAGTTTCGGCGGAATAACTCCGATGCGGAGCGGCGTAATTCGTCTTTTTCGTTTTGCGGGGATTGAAGTTTTCCTGCATTTCAGCTGGTTCCTGGTGGCGGCGATCTACATCTCCGGATACATCCGTCGTTACGAATTGCCGGTCTGGGGCGTGCTCGAATATGTCTCGGTGTTTGTCATCGTGCTCATGCATGAATTTGGACACGCGCTTGCTTGTCGCCAGGTTGGGGGAATAGCAAATCGGATCGTGCTCTGGCCGTTGGGAGGCATTGCGTTCGTAGATCCGCCCCGCCGGCCCGGCGCTTATCTATGGAGCATCGCAGCTGGTCCACTCGTAAACGTCATCCTCCTTCCCGTGCTCGCCTTCGTGTCGATGATGGCGCAGGCCTCATTGCCTGGGAGCGACGTCGCGGTTTTCTTTCGCGATTTGAACTTCATCAACGCCGTTCTTCTCGGGTTTAATCTCCTGCCGGTATTTCCACTCGATGGCGGACAAATCGTACGGGGTTTGCTCTGGTTTCCATTCGGTGAAATTCGAAGTCTGCAAATTTCCAGTGTCATTGGTCTCGTCGGCGGAGCCATTCTCGGGATCGTGGGATTAATGGCCGGGTCGGTATGGTGGGCCGTGTTGGCGTTTTTCCTTTTAAGCCGTGCCTGGTACGGCTGGCAGCAAGCCAAAGCGATGATTGTTGCGTCAAAAATGGGAATTCCAATTTCACCTTCGCCAACCGCGCCAGAAAATCCGGTGCCGCGGTAGGTCATCCCGCGCGCAGTCGAGGGATCCCGCGATGAAACCTTAAAGCTCCCGCGACGGGATTCCTCGGCTGTCGCTCGGAATGACAAGAGGGCGCATCCCTCGGCTCACGCTCGGGATGACGTTATTGCAGTGTGTGCATCTGCTCGATCAAGCGTTTGCGGAAATCTGCGCGGAATAGAATTTCATCCGAAGCAATCTCAACCGGTTTCCGGCTCGGTCCCGAGAGATTTTTCTGTGCAAACGCTTTTAATTCCTCGATTCGGGCTGGATCGTAGAAAAAAGTGAAAAGACTTGGCAGATAGCTGTTGGCATTGAGGGCATCGACCTTTGCCACTATCGCTTTCAGGTTCTTTTCGGCGAATTCCCAGGCGAGGTCTGGCCGGTCGCTTTCACGGGCAACTTTGGAGACCATGAAAACAGCGCGGCTGGTCGGGAGCTCATCCGTTAAGGCAATGGCTAACGATTTTTGGATCAGCTTCGGATCGCTGGCAAAGGCGAGCGCATCGTAATAATTTTGTTTTTCTTCGGTGCTCGTCGTTTTCAAACCGAGCTCGTGCAACTTCTGCCAGGTGGCTGCGTCGCCGTAGCGCATCGCTATGGCAAAGGTTGGCGCCCGCAGATCGGCCGGAACGCTCGATCGGTCCTTCAAATAGTTCTCAAAGTTCTGCCGGCACATTTTGATGACTTCTTCGTCCCCCAACCATCCCAGGTCCTGGACTAGGCTTGCGCGCAACAACGAAGCTGTCATCGGTTCGCCGGGCTTTGGCTGCAAAGTGAGCGTATCGAGAGTGGGTCGCAAAACTCGCCGCGCATAGCCCCGGAATTGTTCCTGCTCTGGTGCGCCGGCAAGCAGATGATCGATTGAATTAAAGGCGCTGATGATTTGTTCGCGAACGGCAAGCGCAGTGCTCGGCGGCAGCCGATCAATCAGACCAGTGTAGAAGGTGAAGGGTTGCCGGCCAGCCTGAAAAAACGCCCACGCATCGCTCAGTAAATTTACCTGATCGGGCACGTTCATCCCGGGCAGACTCGCGAGCAGCAGTTTCCACGACGCCTCATCGTAGGCCACGCGATAATTGCCCGCCCCTTCGACGTTCAGTTTCAGCGCCCGATCAGAAGGAACATCTTCAAGCGTCGCCATTTTCCCCGACATCAAAAGCGTGGCCGGCGCGCTCTGGCCATCAATGAAATAGGTGAGGGGAATTTCCCAAGTGGCGTCCGTGTTATCGCGAAAATTAACGGTGAAATGCTCTTGTGAGAGCGCGACTTTGCCATTGGATTCGCGGCTCATATTCACGACTGGAAACCCGGGCTGCTCGGTCCAGCCGGCCGCAATTTCGACAATGGGTTTGCCGGAAGCTTCGCTCAGCGCATTCCACAAATCAGCCGTGGTCGAGTTGGAATATTTGTGGGCCTGCATGTAGCGCCGAATCCCATCGCGGAAAGGTTCTTCGCCGAGAAAACTTTCGAGCATCCGCAGAAAAGACTGCCCTTTTTTGTAGGTTATATCGTCGAAGGCGCTGTTGGCCTCGGCTTCGGTGGCGACCTTCTGCTGGATTGGATGGGTGGTCGCGCGAGCGTCGCCTTCCATTGCCTGTTCCTTGGCAATCCCAATCCGCCGCGCGGGATCTCGTGGAATCCCTTTCTCCAGCCAGACTTCCCATTGCGGATTAAAACGAGCGGTGCATTTCGTGCCCATCCAGGAAGCGAACCCTTCGTTGAGCCAGAGATTGTCCCACCACGCCATGGTAACGAGATCACCGAACCATTGATGGGCGACCTCGTGTGCGATCACTTCATAAACGCGTTGTTTGGTCGCGGCCGATGAGTTTGCCGGATCAAATAATAATGCCGTTTCGTAGTAGGTGATCCCACCCCAGTTTTCCATCGCGCCGCCGAACCCGCCGGGAATCGCAAGTTGGTCAAGCTTTGGCAGCGGATAAGAAATCCCAAAGTATTCGTTATAATAATGCAAAATCTGGGCAGTAGCTTCCAATGCGTAACGCCCGCTCTCAGCCTTTCCCTTTGTGGTGGTGATGCGCAGCTTTACTCCGTCCACTTCGGATTCGATCGCGTCGAATTCCCCTGCGCAAAACACATTCAAATAGCTGGACATCGACGGCGTCGGTTGAAATTCCACCTCGCGACCGCCCGCGACTTTTTTTTCACTGACAATCGGCATGTTCGAAATCGCCATCCAATTTTCCGGCACGACCGCGGTTAACTGAAAACGCGCACGAAAAACGGGCTCATCCCAGCAGGGGAAAAGTCGCCGCGCATCAGTAGCCTCGAATTGCGTTCCGAGGAACATCTTCTTCGCGCCTGTCCCTTGTTCCTGATATTTGGCGTAGAAGAGGCCGCGGCCAAATTGATTGATTTTGCCAGCAAACCTAATCGCCAGTGTGTGCTCTCCCAGCGTTAATTCTTCAGGCGTCGCAATTGTCAGCAGCTCGTTTTTGACATCAAATTTGATTGCCGTTTTTGGAACCGTTTTGCCGTCAATCTCCGCATCAGTAATCGTGAGATCGAGCGCATTCAGAATAAGCTCACGAGTCGGTTCCGCGACATTCAGCTTCACCGTCTCCCGGCCAGCGAAGGCGAGCTTTTTGAGGTCGGGTTTAACCCAGATCGCGTATTCAGTCGGCCGAACCTGTTTGGGCAATTTGCCGGGTGTGCTGGCGAAATCGAAAGGTTTTTCGGCGTGGAGAGAAGTCACAGAGGCAAAAAGGTAAATCAGAAACGCGAAGCGCATCCGCTCACTAAACAATAGTGGCAATAAATTGCATCTTCCGCGGTAGAACCAATCTCATACCAATCTGCAGGGGCGAGCTCCTGCGAGCCCCTTTTATCGCTCGAGCGTCGCAGGAGCTCCGCGCTCCAACTCGCCAAACGCGTTCCGTAGGATCCGAAATAGCCCGATTGGGTCTACTGTACGACCAGCACGATGACAAGCTGGCCATCGCCTACCTGCGGGCCGCGAATCACCAGCGGGCTCGCTTTGCTTAACCTGGCTTTGGTTTCCAACAACAGCTTTTGTTCCTGAAAAAGTTTCAGATTCAGAACATAGGCATCGGCCTTTTCACCCCGAGAGTCGACATGCAGCGAAAAATATTTACTAGTCGCGAGCCAGTCTTCTTCACCGGTTTTTAACGTCTTGCGCGCTTCTCCGATGAGTTGAAACTGGGAATAACCAAAGAGTTTCCGTAACGTTCCTTCAATTTGCGTTACTTCCGCGGGCGTCGGTTCGGTCGGTGGCGAATTGGTCGCGATAATTAATCCACTCCAGACCGTTTGTTCCGGAAGTGATGCTCCCCCGATACTAAACGCGACGGACAGGATCGCGATTAGCAACGGGAGACGGAGTCTCATTTTTATTTTGCCGCGTATTCGGGCGGCAACGATTGCAGACCATCCACCCAAAGTACAGTCACGTGATCGTCCTTTTTCTCGAACATCGAAATGGTCGCGTTCGGACTCACGGTCGGATCGACCCGATACTCTAAAATCTGGGTCAGATACTGGGACTGACTGGACGGCGTTCTGTCGTGAAATACCAGCACTGTGCAAATCGCGAAGACCGCGAGCGAAGTGATGCCGCCCCAAAGTAGCCGGCGAATGGTCCACCAGCCGGCCTGCATCGCGTCAACCTCCGATCGTACCGGCACGTTCTCACGATCCAAACGTTCCCGTAATTGATGGCTGAAGAAATCAGCGTTGCTTAGCGCCATCGCTTGGTCGCGCAAGAGGGAACCAACTTGTTTCGCATTTTGCTTTTCCGCTTCCGCTGCAGCTCTATCCGGGAGCGAGGCCAGGAACTCCGAGAGCTCACGACCCGTTAGCTGGTCGTCGACCCAGGCTGTCCACTTTTCCTCAAACGTTTTCATAAACATCTCTCAATAGGTTCTGCAGTTTTTTGCGCGCGTAAAATAGTCGCGACATCACCGTGCCGATGGAACAACCGAGCGCTTCCGCGATCTCGTGATATTGCATGTCTTCGGTTTCCTTCATCAAAATTACCGCCCGATGTTCCGGCGAAAGTTGTGCAATCGCCTGATCGATCCTGGTCCGCACCTCGCGCCGCTCCATTCGTTGGTGCGGCAATGGCTCGGCTCGCGGGACGGTTTTCGAGGCCGGATCGATTTCTCGCAGCTGAACATTGTCATCGAATTCCGTCCCGCCTCCTTTAACCTGTTTTTTGCGGAGCCAATCGATCGTCACATTCATCACGATCCGATAGAGCCAGGTATAAAATGAGGACTTCCCGCGAAAGCGATCGATAGATTTCCACGCCTTCACGAAGCTGTCTTGAGCAAGATCCCAGGCATCCTGCTCGTTATGGACCATGTTGTAAATCATTCCAAAAACTCGGGTTCGGTAGCGTCCTACGAGCTCATCAAATGCCGCGCTGTCACCTTTCTGGCACCGTTTTACCAGCTCCAGTTCGGAGACATCGGGTTGAGCCACAGACGCTTCCGTTTGCATAATTGGACGGAGGCGGAGCAATTTAATTCATTCAACCCCGAAAGCCTTCGGAGCCGAAGCGCCGCCGCCATTCGCAGCGATATTCCCCGATCAGCGTGATAATTCCATCGCGCACCTGGAAAAGCCGCTGCAAAAGAACCGCATGCTGGGGGGCGGCGATCCGCTTCTCGCGCAGGAGCGCGGCGGCCGCATCCATCGAAAGGGTGATCGCTTTCAGCGCTCGTTTCAAATAGGCGATCGTCATTCCGATTTCATCGACGTCTTCGCCGCTCAAGGCAGCAGCCAGTTTTGCGCTGGCCAGCGCGGCGTGAGTGGCCAGTTTCACCGCCGAGGGCTCGTTTTGCAGGGTCGCGTCCTGATCGAACATATGATCGATCCAGACAGTTAAGGCAAAGGCGGCGCGATAAAGGCTGTGGTCTTCGAAGGAATCCGGCGGCGGCGGTTTTTCCTCCTCCTCTTCCTCCAGTAACGCGTCTACCTCCTGGGTCCAGTCGTGCCCATCGAGCAGCTGGGTCCAACCCATTTCACGCGCGATGATTTGGTCGCGATTTGGATCATCCAGATACCTCTCTAGCAATTCCATATATTTCTCGGTCTTATGATCCTGCTGCTGGAGAAAACGCTCCCAATCGTATTCGTCCCAAGCGCGTTCCGGCTGGTGATCGAATCCGGCCATGAAGAAATAAACGCCAGCTTGCAAGGCGGCGCAATTGATTTAGCCGCTTGACTCGAGAACAGGCAAACCGCGTTCTGTTTGCAAGCGCAATTGCCCGCAGGCCGCGGCGATGTCATCGCCTTTTTCGCGGCGAAGGGTCGCACGCACGTCGGCCGAACGCAGAATGGCAAGAAATTTTTTCTGACGATCTATGGAAGGCTTCGTCCAATCCAGACCTTCAACCCTGTTGTATGGGATCAAGTTGACTTTTGCTTCCAGTGCGCGCGCATGCTTTGCCAGCTGGCGCGCTTGTTCGTCCGAATCGTTTACTTGAGCGATTAAAATATACTCGAACGTGATCCGCTGCTTCTTCCGTGAAGTAAAATAGCGGCAGGCATCAAGCAGCGCGCCCAAGTTGTACTTGCGATTGACCGGCATGATCCGGCTCCGTATCTCGTCGCTGGCGCTGTGCAATGAAACCGCGAGCCGGATTTGCAGTGGTTGGTCTGCCAATTTGCGAATTTGTGGAACCAATCCACTAGTCGAGATCGTAATGTTGCGTGCACCGATCCCGATTCCCCACGGCGCATTGATGATCTGAATCGCGCGCAGAAGATTATCATAATTCGCCAGCGGCTCGCCCATTCCCATAAAAACAATGTTGTCGATTCGTTCGCCGCTTTCTTCTTCGACCGCCATGATCTGATTTACGATTTCATTCGCGCGGAGGTTTCGCTTCCAACCATCCAGCCCACTCGCGCAAAATTTACAGCCATAGGCACAGCCGACCTGAGTCGAGACGCAAATCGTCCGACGATCCGAGGGCGATCCATAAAGCGCGGGCGATGCCGGGATCAGGACCGATTCGATGAGATTGTTGTCGCTTAATCGAAAGAGAAATTTTCGCGTTGTATCTTTGGATCCGAGGACGCGAACAACCTCGATTTTGCCGAAGCAGAGATTGTCCGCGAGCTTCGTGCGCAAGGCGTGCGGCAAATTGGTCATTTCGGCGAACGAGGTGACGCGCTTCTGGTAAAGCCAATCGACGATTTGACCGGCACGATACGATGGCTGGGCAATCCGGCGCAGCTCGTCGAGATGCAACGATTTAATGTCGGTTAGGGGAACGACGTGCACAGAGAAATCTAGCTGATTACCGGCGAAATGCAGCCGGACGAGGATTTCCTGGTCTCGTTCCGAGATGCGTACGTGTTTAGCTGTGCTATATCCCTTTTCATTAAGGTGCATGGCCGAGTCTGCTACCACAACCGCTTTAGCGGTTTACTCGTTGGCTCACAAAAAACCGCTGAATCGGTTGCGGCTCGCTCGGCCGTCGTTAACACCCAGCTAAAGCAGGGTGTTAATGAGTGGGTCAGTCGACGCTAAACTATATCTAAACTCAGTTTTCGCCTTGAAGCGCTGCGCAGGCTCGCCAGTTTGCGCGCATGTCGCGTCAGCGAACGCCATGGCTGATTGGCTGGGAAGCGGCCAAAGCAAACGCGGCGCCGGCGTTTGTTCTACAAAGCATGATGCTGGCGATCTTGCTCGCCTATTACTTTCATCCGCCGAGCGCAGCGTTCCTGAATGCGCTGGCTGGTTTCAAGGAGCGGCACGGGCTCGCTTTTGTTTTGATCGCGTCGGCAATCGTGGGCGCGATTTTACCCGAGCTGTTCGTTATCGTCTTTTTTCAGCGCGGTCCCATTCGGCTACAAAATGCGCGCAATTTTGTTTTTAACGCACCATTCTGGGCGTTTGATGGCTTTCTCGTTAACCTGATGTATCGCGGCCTGGCGGAGTGGCTAGGTGATCGCACAAGCGTGCCGATTGTGGCCGCTAAAATCTGTGTCGACCAGTTTGGTTACAATCCGCTTTTTGCCACGCCCTACGGGATCTGGGGATACGCATGGAAAAATAGTGGGTATTCCTTCGCGAAACTGCGCTCACTGCTTACGTGGCAATATTATCGCGAGCATGCTTTGCCGGTCCTGATCGCGACCTGGGCAGTTTGGATCCCGTTAATGGCGGTTATCTATTCGCTGCCATTGGCGCTGCAATTTCCGCTCTTCGCCCTCGCCCTTGCTTTCTGGGTTCTGATGATGACCTATATCACCAACCGGTTCGCCGGAAAGATCGAAGCTGACGCAGAGTTGCCGATTTCTGTGGTAGGTGATGTTGAAGAGTTAAAGAGTTGAAGCGGCAGCGAACCATTGTGTGCCTACTCTCTTCAATCCTTTAACGGTTCAACGCTTCAACCCATTTCCGTTCAGAAAATGCAGCAACGCTTCGTGAACACCGGCACCGAATTCGCGCGCGGCTACGTAGCCACCGGCGGAGCGCACTGCGTCTTTCACCTGGTCGATCGCATTCGCGGGGCAAGCTGGCATCGCAGCGAACCGACCGTCAAGCATTGAAACGTCATTGTGATGATCGCCTGCCGCGAAAATCTCTTCGCGCGGAATATTGATCAACCGCGACAGTTCGGCTAGCGCAGCGCCTTTGTGGTAATCGGCGTGACAGAAACGCAAATAGATCGTGTTGCGCTGATAATTAAATTCCGGCTGTCGGGTTCGCACCCACTCGACGAATTCCGTGATTCGATCCATTTCTTCCTCGCTCGTTGCAGCCACGCCTTCGGCCGCAGTGCCGAGGTAGATCACGCGTGCTTTCGTTTTTCGGTTTACGAAATCGATGATCTCGGTGAGAACGGATTGGGCGGAATTGAACAACTCCGCATGAGCTTGCGCACAACGATCGTTCCAATCACCGAATGGCTCCCACTTGCCGCCATTGCGCGATGGGCGGAAGACATCGCGTTCGCTGGTGAGGATGAAATCGGGCCGAATGGGAAATTCGAAATCGAGCAAACCTGATTCGAGCAGTTCCACCGAGCGACCGGTGTTGATGGTCCAAAGCGCGCCGTCTTGCTGCAACTGCCCGATCAGCTCGATGCAAGCCGGGTCGAGTACCGGATCGTTGTCGTGAGCGACGAGAGTGCCATCGAAGTCGGTGCTGATCAAACGAACGTTTTGGTCCACAGGCTAACTTAGAAATTGATTTCGCCAACGCAACGCGCAACGGTTTTGATGATGAAGTCCGCTTACGAGTTAGCAATGGAACGGCTCCAAAAGGGCTCGCCCAGTGTGATCTTGACGGCCGAGCAGAAGGCGGAGCTGGCGGAAATCGATTCCTCATTCAAGGCAAAGATTGCGGAAAGGAGAATTTTCTTAACCGACGAGATTAGGAAGGCTGTTGCCGCCGGAAAATTTGATGATGTAGAGTCGCTCGAGAAACAATTAACGGCGGACGTAGTTCGGCTTCAGGAAGATT
>Ga0209058_1001164_pt1 | contig 22489 bp, 23 predicted proteins | sample GraSoiAngelo_147_FD_185904 | JGI IMG/M metagenome (GOLD analysis project Ga0209058, IMG submission 185904) | Grasslands soil microbial communities from the Angelo Coastal Reserve, California, USA - 14_1009_05_40cm (SPAdes) (version 2) | ecosystem: Environmental > Terrestrial > Soil > Grasslands ... | reverse complement strand
CTCTGCATCATCAACGTAGTATTCCGTGAGGTAACCATGCCGAAGGTTGATGCCGCGCTCGTAGTAAACGTCATCGGTTGTCATGTCGTTCGTGCCGATCCGGTCGTAGATACTCGTGCCGGGGCGGCGCACAGTAGCCACCACGTAGTCCCCTGGCTGTAATTCATTCACGTTTGATCCTACGGCCTCGACTCGTCCAAAACTTTCATGACCGAGCACGAGGAAGTCATAGCCTGGAGGCGCCGCGCCATATTCGGCGGCATTGATTTCTTTGTCGGTTCCGTCCACGCCAACGCGCAGCACTTTCACAAGGACGCCACGGCCATTCGGGATCTCGTCGAGTGTGGGCCTGTCGAGTTCGGCAAGGTACACACCGCCCGCCATGCCGGGCCGCACGGCGATGGCCTTCATGGGTGTTGGCTTGGTGTTTGGTTCCAATGTAACGGCGGTTTGGGATTTCATATGAATTCTCCTCTGTAGGCGCGGTTTATGACCGCGCGTTTTCTAATAATGTTGAACTCTCTGCGCGGTTATTTTCTGAGGCTGCTCGCTGTCGCTCTTCCGCTTCGCGGACCGCGCCTACAACGCTCTGCTGGAGGAGCTTGGCAACGACGCCAGTCCATCCTGTCTGATGACTCGCTCCGACACCGCTCCCGTCGTCTCCATGAAAGTACTCGTAGAAGAGAATCAGGTCCTTCCAGTGCTCATCCTGTTGGAATTTTTCCGAGACTCCATGGACCCGCCGAACTCCGCCGGCATTCCGAAGAAAGATCGACGCGAGGCGGCGCGAGATCTCCTGAGCCACTTCCCACAGCGTGAGGAAGTTTCCTGAACCTGTCGGACACTCGACTTTGTAGTCTTCGCCAAGATAGTGGTGGAATTTCTGAAGCGACTCGACAATGAGGAAGTTCACCGGAAACCAGATTGGGCCGCGCCAGTTCGAGTTGCCGCCGAACAGGCCGCTGGTCGATTCTCCCGGTTCATATTCCAGGCGGTGTTCCATGTCACCGACGCGCAGCGTGTACGGATGGTCCTTGTGATACTTCGACACTGCGCGGATTCCGTAGGGCGACAGAAACTCGTTCTCATCCAGCATGTATCGCAGCACGCGGCGAAGCTTGTCGCCATCGAGGATCGATATCAGGCGGCGTTCACCCATACCGGGTGTGAACATGCACGCCTGGCGTTCGGTGTAGCCGGGACGATTCGCGACGAACCAGTCCATGCGGCGCTTGAAGGCCGGCAGGCGCCTCAGAAGCTCAGGTTCGAGAGTGTCGACGGCGTAGAGCGGAATCAATCCGACCATCGAGCGTGTCTTCATCGCGAATTCGCCCATGTTCGGAACGTGCAGCACGTCGTAGAAGAATCCGTCCTCGTCATTCCAGAGACTGACGCCGTCTTCGCCGCGATTGTTCATGGCGAAGGCGATCTGTGTAAAGTGCTCCCAGAACTTGCTGGCAACGTCTTCGTAAGCCGGATCCTCGTATGCCAACTCGAGGGCCATGGCCAGCATGTTGAGGCAATACATCGCCATCCAGCTTGTCCCATCGGACTGTTCGATGTGGCCGCCCGTCGGCAACGGCGCGCTGCGATCGAAGACGCCGATGTTGTCGAGTCCCAGAAATCCGCCCTGAAAGATGTTCTTACCTTCGGCGTCCTTGCGATTCACCCACCATGTGAAGTTCAGCATGAGCTTGTGGAACACGCGCTTGAGGAATTTAAGATCTCCCCTTCCCCTGCGCTTCTTCTCGATCTTGTAGACGCGCCACGCAGCCCACGCGTGAACCGGCGGATTCACGTCCCCGAACGCCCACTCGTACGCTGGAATCTGACCGTTGGGATGCATGTACCATTCGCGCAGCAGCAGGATTAGTTGCTCCTTTGCGAAATCGGGATCGACGAGAGCCAGCGGAATGCAATGAAATGCGAGATCCCAGGCCGCATACCATGGGTATTCCCATTTATCGGGCATCGAGATGACGTCGGCGTTGAAGAGATGGCGCCACTCATGGTTTCTTGCCTTGCGCCGCTCCGGAGGTGGTGGTGGAAAATCCGGATCGCCGTCGAGCCAGGGAGCCACCTCGTAGTGGTAGTACTGTTTGGACCACAGCATTCCCGCCAATGCCTGCCTCATGACGTTCCTGGCATCATCGGAAAGATCCTCCGGAATGATGCCGGCGTAAAACTCATCGGCCTCTCGAATGCGTTCGGCGAAGATCCGATCGAAGCTCTTACCGAAAGGCCGGCCTCCCGCTGCTGCCATCTCTTGAGGCTGCGCGCTGCCGCGCTTGCGCTCCGCGTCGGTGGAAGTCAGGCGCAGATTGACGCGCACGGACTCTCCTGGCCCCAACGTGAGCGGATAATGAGCCGCGGCTTTCGTTCCAATATTAGACGGATTCACAGCAGCGGCATTGTGCTCGACGATGGCATCGTGGATACCATCCTTGACATAAGGTGATGTGCTCCCAACTCCGTGCAGCCGGCGATAGTTCGTCTCATTTTCTGTGAACAGCAGTTGTGGAGTCCCTTCGAGGTACAACCAACGCTCACCATATCGCGGGTGATTGAGCTGAATCACATGCTCGTGCCCGCCGGCGGTTGGGCCGGCGGTTGGGCCGGCGGGGGCTCGCATGAAAGGACGCGGCTCATTCTTGTTCCATGCCCAGGTGTTTCGAAACCAGATGGTCGGGAGCAGATCCAGTGACGCCAACTCGGGTCCACGATTCGCGACGGTGATACGAATCAGGATATCCTCCACATCAGCCTTCGCATACTCGACAAAGACGTCAAAGTAGCGATTCTCGTCAAAGACTCCGGTACTCAGCAGCTCGAATTCGGGATCTTGGCGTCCGCGTCGGCGGTTCTCTTCGACCAATCGTGCGTAGGGATACTCCTGCTGCGGATACTTGTAGAGATACTTCATGTACGAGTGTGTCGGCGTGCTGTCGAGATAAAAATAGTACTCTTTGACGTCCTCGCCGTGGTTGCCTTCGCTTCCAGTGAGACCAAACAGCCGTTCCTTGAGTATGGGGTCCCTTCTGTTCCACAATGCAAGCGCAAAGCAGATCAATTGATGACGGTCGGAGATTCCGGCGATGCCGTCTTCATTCCAACGGTATGCCTTCGAACGCGCGTGATCGTGCGGCAGGTAGTCCCATGCCGTGCCGTTCGTGCTGTAGTCTTCGCGGACGGTTCCCCATGCCCGTTCACTCAGATACGGTCCCCAGCGTTTCCAGTGCGCCGCGCGACTGCGCGCTTCAGCTAATCGTTGTCTTTCGGCATTCATGATGAGCCTCACTTAATTTCGTTTTGTTTCTCAATGCAAGAACGCTTCGGCCAGACGGTCGATGCGCTTGCCGATACCGGTGTAGGAAATGATCAGCGACAGCGCGAACGCAGCCAGGCCGGTCAGCGCTGCCTCGGTAAATTTGCCGGGATAATGCGAGCCATGGATCACCGCGTCCGCGAAAAATGCGCACGTTCCAACGAGCACAGAGGATGTCCAACGGTTGGCGAGATATTTCGCGTGTCTTGTCCACGTGATTCCCAGCAGCGGGAAGACCGTCAGCGCGCCGGTCTTCGAAGCCAACAGAAAGTGTCCCAGAGTTGCTTCTGCAAGTTGCCCTTGCAGCATGAGAAGAAGACAGGCCGCGCCGGTCTCCACCGCCTTGTGCCCGAAGAGCACAAGGCGGAACTGATGTTTCCTGTCGATGACACGCCTTGCTTCCATCTCTCGTGCTCTTTAGTTCGAAGCCATCAGCGGAGCTGTGCCAAAATTCACATTGAACCGGGCGCACCAAATCGTTACAGCCTGGTAGGTTGCGAGGTCTAGAGTGGCCGGCACGTCGTAGTTTTGATCGCCGGTATTGCCTTTCATCGAACCAAGGTCGACAAAGCCTGCCTTCTTAACGGTGGCGTCGTCTTTCGCATCCGGAGCGGCAACAAGGTACACATGGACATCCGGTCCATTCGAGGTCTTGAAATTCGTGAGCCGCAGGACGCGCCGTCCGTCGACGTCGTATACGGCCGCAGTACCTTGAGTCTCGTGCGCATAGCCTTTGAACTGTCCAACGGCCACTTGTTTTGGCCCGGGGGGTGTCGCACTTGTCAGTGGCGCAGTTCCGAAGTTCACATTGAAACGTGCGCACCAGATGGTCACAGCCTGATACTTATCCAGATCGGCGGTGTTGGGAACATCATAATTCTGGTCGCCCATGTTGCCCTTCATCGAACCAAGGTCGATAAAGCCCGCTCTTTTGACCGTTGCATCATCCTTTGCGTCCGGCGCCGCTACAAGATAGACGTGGACATCAGGTCCATTGGAAGTTTTGAAATTCGTGAGGCGTAACACACGCTTCCCGTTGACCTCGTAAACATCCGCGTTGCCTTGAGTTTCATGGGCGTATCCTTTGAACTTCCCCATTGCCAACTGCTTCGGATCAGATCCGGCGTCCGGCGTAGTCGCAGCGACAGAGGCCACAGGGAAGCTTTCGGAAACGGATTTATTGATAAACAGCAATTCGGGCCGAAATGCGTACCACGCAATTGCCAGGACAACGAGACCAATACCAATCCAAACTTTTTTCATTTCATTTCTCCTCTTGCCGGCTTGTACTCAAGCCATGCGAATTAGTCTGCTGAAAAGGCCGTGCGTTACAGGCGCGGGCTAGTTATCGATCTTCAATTCGTTTCGTACTTCAAAAATGCCGGGCACCTGGCGCGCGGCGGTGTATGCAATCTGGCTCTCGAACTGAGAAGCGACGGCGCCCCTCAGGGTCGCGCGGCCGTTCTCAACGAGGATGTGAATTGGGGGCATCGCGCGTGTCGCGTACCGGAAGAGCGGCGAGTCCCAGTTATAGATTGCGCGATACAAGGCAATGCGAAGCTCGTTGTCTCGCGAAGAGACGGGAAGCACTTTGATTTCATTGACAACCCGGGTAACGCTCTCGAGCCCGCGTATCCGTGTCTCTGCGTCATCAGACGTTGTCGGCCTGACGACTTCGCCTCGAAGGACGACAGTGCCGTCCGAAAGCAACTCCGCTTCCAGCCAGTCAAAGACATCGTAGTAAGGAAGGGTCACGAGTTCGTGCCGAACGGCTGCGGCCAGCATCTTCTGCAACCGCGTAGTACGCTCTGCGTCTGTTAATGCATTCTTCTCGAGTGTGGGTTTGTTCTGAGGCAGCGGCATCGCGTACGTCACCGCGCTGCTTGCGGGTATGAACAGCCACAGGAAAGTCAGGCCCGCCGTTATAAATCGTTTCAGCATGGTTCAATACCTCCGCACGAATAGTCGAAGTCACGGCGAGTTTGTTACAGGTTTTGATCGAAGTCGGCGACGGTTAGGATCACGTCAATGCAGGAAACCGTCAGTTTCTAATACCCTCTTTGCTTGAAGGAGATGTCTTCTCTCATGGGTGATGATGATTCTGTAGGCATCCATCAAGGTGTCACCAGATGGTCAAAACATTGGGCGATACTCCACTGGTCTGCGCCTGGCTTCCAGTTAACCTGTTGTGTAGCCAAACCACCGAAGCCCGCTCGTGTTTCATCAGTGATCGCGTTTGCGGCGGATCAATGCGGCCAAATCTTCACTTATCATGTTCGCTTCCGAATCTCGCATAACTCCAAGACCAACTGCGGGGAAAAGGCCGCCTCCGTTTCGATGTTCCTCCGTAACGCCCTGAACGATCAACGGTGCGGCCTTTCCTGGCCTAGACCGGCCTGCTTGCGGCGGCCGACGGCGGAGGTCAACGGCCCAGGACCTTGCGGATGCGTGCCAGATGGTGCCAGCTATGCCGCAATGCGTGGTCTTCAATGACGAACTGTGCGGTGACCGGCGCGCCGAAGCTTAGCGAGAAGGGCGCGGCACGGTCCAACTCGTCATCCGTGAACCTGCGGACTGCGGCGGCTGCCTCGTGACTGTTCCGGCGCAACAGTTCAAGCGCGGCTGCCTTGGTTACACCCGCGTGCTCGCGAGCATGGTTGGCATTCAACTGGGCTACAACCTCCCACGTGACGTCCGTAACGGCCCTGCCGTTAGCGATTGCTCGGGCCAAATCAACTTCAATTGGGTAAACGGTGGCCACATGGTGGACGATGAGGCCGATCGAACGGTGGTCCGTCTCCGACACTCTTGTACGCCACTCCGCTTCTGACAGTCCCCCGGCAAACGTGGCCAAGCCGGCAGCGCCTTCTTCGATGCGATCTGCTAGTGATTCAGCACGACGCCCCATAGGACCTCCCATTCTTTGAGTAGCCGTGTTCTGCGGCCGTCTCTCGCTCTATGCTTCTTGCGTCCAACAGAAATTTCTTAAACCTATTCATCGTTTCATCCCTTTTTTCAAGCGAATTTCCTACCTGTAGACAGGATACACGTTTCAAAGCAGTTGCTATGCAAACTGTCTAGAAGGTGCGTGTAGCGGCTACTCGCAGAACAGGGCAAACGCGTTTTCAAGCGCGCCCACAGTCGAAAAACCGAGGGCTGAGGCCGCCGCATGAATGTCGCCAAACTGGTGAGCCAGCGCCGAGATACTCTGTCCATGGCAGTTCCGTCGTCCGGGTGTTCCGGCTTCGGGAACAGTCTCACCGGTCAGGGAAAACGCCATGTTGAACGTGGGCGGTGTTCCGCCGTCGATAATGTCGGTACCGATTCGCAGCCAATCCGGCGTCAGATTCGCATTTCGGATCCAGGCTTGCAGATCGGGCGACAACGGCGTGCCCGGAATGGGCCTTGGGCCCGACAAGTACAGGAAATCCCCGCTGGTCAGCAGAACCTCTGGGCGGAAGAAATAATGACCGGACGGCAGAATGATAGGGCTCGTGAACGTGATTGTGATCTCCACCTCGTCGCCTGTGAATGACGGCTCACCGCCGGTCCTCACATTGATGCCGTTCACCACAGTGGTACCTGCCGTGAAGCTTGTGTTCAGGACTCTCGCCGAGACTGCGAGCGTTCCCGCAGTTCTGGCGCGCGTGGCTGTATCAATTTCGCTATCGGAGGGCGAATTATTGCGCGTGGGCACGGCAGAAGTACTAAAAGTCGGGGATCCGGAGGTGCGGCCTACGTCGGAATCCATGGGGAAGACGTGATAGACCTCAACCTCGACATCCCTGATATTCTCCAGTGGGGTTCCCGCGGGGATCAGCCCAAAAATAGTGGCATGCGTGATGACCGTAGTTTCTTGCAGGAAGAAGTCATCCGCCGTCTCAGTCTCGACCTTCCCGGGGCTCGAGCGCCGGGACAGCGCCCCGAGCAGAGTATTGGGGCTGCCTGTTGCAAAGAAAAACGGAGCTGCCCACAGAGGCGTGGTGAGACATGCCGTTAAGGCCAACGCAGCCCCGATCAAGCTACCTCGCGATATCGCAATTCTTCTCGGAGTCCTCATTCCGTCTAAAAAAGTTTTAAACCTGTTCATATCTCATCCTTTCTTTCAACTGAATTGAAATTTACTGTCTGGTGACAGAGATCAAATTGTTCTGGCTTCAAAAGGATTTTTCATCCTGTGTACTGAAGAGAGCAGCAACCACAAAGCGAGGTTAGTCGTGGCGGCTTGCACAAGTCATAATCTTCCCGTTAATGTACGGTAACGTTTTGGTAATGCAGGCGAGGCCCGGTATCAAGGGTGTCTGATTCTGGCGAGTCCCGATTAACGTGGATCTGCGTCGTCGCGGACTTCAGTCAGCGCGTTGGCGATGAACGTGAGCAACTCGTCCAGTGAGTGAAAGCGCGTGGCCTTGGTCGATGCAATGTGCTCAACCCTGCCCTCGAATCGCCCAGCCTCAATATCGGTTTCCGGTCGAAACTGGAGGACGAAAGCCCCCTTATGTTGCCATCCTTCCATCAAGAATGGACAATAGTCCGAGCGGGCGTTGCGAGTCATAAACCTGCCGTAAAACTTCTGTAATTCCGGTGAGCACGGTGAGGAACGAGAAGCGCATCAACTTCGATCCCTTTTGCCTGGACTTGAGCAATGAGTGCCTGTGGGAAGGCACCCAAGCCATAAAGCTCAGACCGAAAGCCTTCGCGGTGCTGGACTATCTGCTTGGGCATCCGGGCCGGCTGGTCACAAAAGAGGAACTGCTCAACGCCGTTTGGCCGGGGACGTTCATAGGCGAAGCCGTGCTCAAAGTTGCCATTCGTCAGCTGCGAGAGGCTCTCGGCGATGATCCAAAGTCTCCACGCTTCATTGAAACCGCCCATCGTCGAGGCTATCGCTTCATCGGTGAGATCGCGGAGAGCGAACCGATGCACGTAAGAAATCAGGAAAGTAAAAGCACTGATGCGGTGTTGGGTTCATCGAAGCGTGTCGGAGATTCCGCTCAGCGAGTCGTTGGGCGCGACGGAGTCTTGTCGCAGATGCAACGGTGGCTCGAGAAGATGCTTGGCGGAGAGCGTCAGATCGTATTTGTTACCGGAGAAGCCGGCATCGGCAAAACCGCTCTGGTCGATACGTTCGCCCAGCGCATCGCTTCGGATCGAAACATTCGGATCGGTCGAGGACAGTGTCTGGAACAGTACGGGACAAGCGAGGCCTACCTGCCGGTTCTGGACGCCATCGGGAGGTTGTGTCGAGAGCGAAAGCAGGTTGTTGATGTCCTTCGCGCTCACGCGCCGATGTGGCTGCTGCAAATGCCTTCTCTGGTGAGCGCTTCAGATCGCGAGGTGCTCAGTCGAGAAATGTCGGGAGCGACACGCGAGCGAATGCTGCGAGAGATGGGCGAGGCTTTGGAGGCGCTCGCGGCAGACCTGCCGCTTGTGCTGATATTGGAAGACCTTCACTGGAGCGATTACTCGACACTGGACCTGATCTCATACGTGGCTAGGGAACGCCATCCGGATCGCCTCATGCTGATCGGGACCTATCGGACAGTGGAGCTGATTGTAAGCGGTCATCCGCTCAAGGCAGTCAAGCAGGAGTTGCTAGCCAAGCAGCAATGCCAGGAGTTGCCTCTGGACTACCTCACCGAAGATGCAGTTGCCAAGTATTTATCCGTTCGATTTCCTACCAATCAATTTCCTGAAAAGTTTGCGGCGGTGGTCCACGAACGAACAGAGGGGAATCCGCTGTTTATGGTCAACCTCGTCGATTACCTTGTGGCAGAGAGGTTGATTCGCGAGGACGATGAAAGTAGGAAGGTAGTTGTAGAGATCGAAAAGCTTGGTGTGCGGGTGCCCGATAGCATCAAGCAGATGATCGAGAAGCAGATCGATCATCTCGATGCAAATGCACAACGAACACTCGAGGCGGCAAGTGTCGCAGGGGCCGAGTTTTCAACGCTCGCGGTGGTAGCTGGATTGGAAGAGGATGAAGCGGACATAGAAGCGCGGTGCGATCAACTCGCCCGCCAGCGTCAGTTCATCAAGGAATGTGCTGTTCAAGAACTATCGAACAGAGAAGCGGTAAGCCGGTATAGCTTCATCCACGCTTTGTATCAGAACGTGCTCTACGAACGTGTATCCGCGGCGAGGCGCGTTCAACTCCATCGGCGAATGGGGGAGCAGGCGGAAGCGCTCTTTGGCGAGCGTGCCACTGAAATTGCGGCGGAACTCGGGATGCATTTTGAACGAGGCAGGGACTATCAGCGCGCGGCAAAGTATCTTCAACAGGCGGCAGACAACGCCATTCGCCGATTTGCGTATCGCGAGGCGGTCCGGCTCTCACGCCGGGGGTTGGAGTTGCTCGGGAAGTTGCCCGACACTGCTGAGCGCGCCCGGCAAGAACTCTGTTTGCAGCTCACCCTAGGTGTGCCCTTGATCGCGACCGAAGGTTATGCGGCTCCGGATGTAGGAAGCGCTTACACGAGAGCTCGCGAGTTGTGCCAGCAGCTAGGCGAGACGCCGGATGTCGCTGAAGTTCTCGGGGGGCTCTCTGTATTTTATACCTTGAGGGCAGACTTGAAGACTGCCCGCGAGATCGGCGAGGAACTTCTGCGCCTGGCTCAACGACTCCCGTACCCAGGGCTCGCGATGCGAGGTCACTGCGCTATGGAGGTCACCTTCATGCATGCGGGAGAGTTTACGTTAACCATGGAGCACTTTGAGAAAGCCCTCTCGCTTTACGATTCTGAGCAGCATCAAAATGATCCGTTCCGCTACGTGCAAAAGCCAGGAATTGCGATGCGGTGTTTTGCCGCCTGGACGCTGTGGTTTCTCGGCCGGCCCGATCAAGCTTTGGACCGGATGCACGAAGCCCTTGTCCTGGCCCGCGAGTTATCAGAACCTCTCGCTTTGGCGCACACCTTGTTCTTTGCGGCGATTCTCCATCAGCTTCGCCGGGAAGGGCGGATGGCGCAAGAACGAGCCGAGGCGGCCATCGCCGTCTCTCGCGAACATGGGCTGGCATTGCATCACGCCCACGCAACGATTACCCGAGGTTGGGTGCTGATCGAGCAGGGGCGGCAGGAGGAGGCGATTGAACAAATGCGCCAGGGGCTAGCTGCCCATCAAGCAACCGGCGCTAAAGTACTACGTCCGCACTTTTTGGCTCTGCTGGCCGAGGCGTTGGACAAGGCACACCGGGGCGAACAGGGGCTCCGCGTGTTGGAAGAGGCGCTGGCGGCGGCCCATCGCACGGGGGAGCGATACTACGAGGCGGAGCTCTATCGTCTCAAAGGCGAACTTTTACTGATGCGACCTGCAAGCCGGAGCGTTTCGCAAGCGGCAACGGGCGGGAAAGCGATGGTTGGGGTCCAGCCGACAGCAATTGCCGACGCCGCAGGGTGTTTTAATCAGGCAATCCTGATCGCCCGACAGCAGAACGCGAAGTCCCTGGAGTTGCGCGCTGTGATGAGCGTTGCCCGCCTCTATCGAAATCAGGGCAGACCGGAAGAAGCTCGCAGCCTCCTTGCAGAAGTCTACAACCGGTTCTGTGAGGGATTCGATACGACAGACTTACGTGAGGCGAAGGGGCTGCTCGATGCGTTATCGTAATCGAACGTGACATAAATCGTTCACGTCAAGAAATACAGACTCCATGCAAGCTCCCAAGACTTAGCCCAGGGTTAGGCGCGGAGTGATTAGCGTCCATAATTACAGCGAAAAATGCAACGCTCCTGATTTTCGTGGTGAAGCTTGGCGCACAACACACGTTGAGCGCCGTGGGATCTTATGTAAAGTTCTGCGGCGGTAAGCATCCCCAGCGGAGGTGCTGTGAAGTAGATCCAGATCGCCGTCCAGTTCCAGGCGGAAAATGCCGATCCGGCAGTGCGGGCCGGATTCATGCTCATGCCTGAGACCGGCGCTTCGATGCTGATGTAAATCATCACGAGAAGGCCGGCAGCCAGGCCCGTGTATCGATTGAGCTTCGGGATATTGCTTATGCGAAGGATGACCGACATCAACAGAAACGTAATGGCGAACTCGGCGGCAAATGCCCAGCGGTAACCATATCGCCCAGGCAGCGTCACCACGTACCCCACTTCAGGATGTGAAAGCCACCCGCCAAGCGCAATGCTCGCAACGTACACTCCCGTGACCGCACCAGCGAACTGAGCGGCAGCGTAGAAGATGGCATCGATAGGCTCGATCTTTGCCAGCCTGAAGAACGTAAACGTCGTTGCCGGATTCATGTGAGCGCCCGATCGTTTACCCAATTTTGAATAAATCAGTGCAACAGCCGTTGATCCCATCGCCAGACCCATCAGGCAGCGACGCAGCGTTGCGTCGTCTATCAGCCGCACGACGGGTGAGTCCGGGTGAGCGAGCAGAGTGCCAAAGGTGCACGCGGAGATCATAAACAGCCCGAGACCGGCGCCTTCAGAGGCGTACTCCGGCCAGTGTTCTGCGAGTTTCTGTTTCCATCGAGACGCAACAGGAGCTGTCTTGGTTGAAATCAACATAAGTCCTCTGAGAATGGTCTTCGCTCACAACGTCCCGGGTAGCGCCGTGCTTTTGGAGTCGATTGCGATGAGATTTGCGGGCTCCAAGTCCGTCACAGCGATATCTCCTGCCAGCAGATATCGCTCGCCGTCCTCGAGCAATCGCGCCAGTTCTCGATCCAGCAGTTTGAAGCGTCGATTGTAAGCATCGTATTCCACTCGGATCAGCACCATCTCACTGCCCCTGGCTGTAAAACCAATTGTCGCCGGCATTATTCCAGGTGCGCCCTTTCGATTCAATCAAGCGTGGAATAGACGAATGATGTTTCGCTTTTGTATGGACATCAAGATCGCATTGATCATTCTGTCTGTTGGGGCGACGACCCTCTTTGGACAAGACGAAAATACGATGATCGTTGAAATGAAGACCGGCGTTAGCGCAACGCTCGAAGGGGGAGAGATCTCGCACCACGGCGCCTGATCCATTTTCGAAAAGACAAGTTGTTTACCGCCAGATCGAAAGTCGACCTTAATGACAGCAGCGTTTGCCGTCTGTTTCGAAGCAATCAGGTTGGAAAGTGGAAACACGAGGTGCCGTTCGATCGCGCGCTTGAGATGCCTGGCTCCATAGGCGGCATCGGTCCCTTCGCGAAGCAGAAATCGTCTGGCGCGCCGGGTGTATTGCAACACGAAGGGCTGCGATCCAAGGGCAAGAACACGTTTCTGTACGGCGCTCAGCTCGATGTCGAGAATCCTATCCATTTCCTTCGGAGGGAGATTCTCGAACACGACTACCTTCTCCAACCGGTTCATAAACTCTGGGGAGAAATTTTGTTTTGCGGCGTCCAGCGCGGCACGGTGCAACCTTTGACTGATGGAACATCGTTGTTGTGCCCTCAGGCCGGTGACTTCCAACGATTCTTTGGCGCAGTTCGGATTCGAATTCGAGCACTTCTGCACTGCGCGTCCTGGGATCCAGATAACTATTAGTTTTTGCCGTGGAAACCGCCAACATGTGAATCTCCTTTCCTTCTTGCCAATAGTTCCATTGCCGGAACCAATTCTTAAGAAACGGCGCGCGCTAACGCTAAGCCGGGATAAGGTGTCAAGGCAGCTCGCGAATCAAGATCGGTACGAGCCTCATGCAGACGCGAAACAAGTGTTTTCCTGTCCACATCCAGCGCGGCACACGCTTCGGGGTAGCGAAAACCCATGCCATCGACCAGCAAGATTGCTTCGCGAAGAGGCAGAGGAAGGGCATTCAGCGCCCGGATGATCTCCGGTTCGTTGGTCACGTCCGAGAACGCCGCGCTGATCGAGCGTTCCCACCAGCAATGCGGCCATGAATTGGCCTGCCGTCCGCGTCGGATCAGCGCCCGAAACAGAGAAGTCTTTGGATTCTGAGTAGACGAGATCCGAGTCTCGTCTTGCCAGACGTCGGTGACAGCGTCTCTCACCATTCGCGCCGCTCTAGACCGATTTCCGGCTGTGAGGTGGATCGCCGTCCGGTACAGATCGTTGATGCAGGAATTAATATTTTGATCCGCGTCTTTCATTGTTATGTCCTCCTGGGTGCCATATAGGCACTCCCCATACCAAAGCTCATCGCATGGCAAATCAACACGATAAACTGAGAATCGCTTCAGATCAGCCACGGCATCCGCCCCGCCGCCGTGGAAAACCACGACCAGAAGTGGGAGTGATACAATCGGTCCACCCACGAATAAGGGAGGTGTGCCTTTGCAACCGATGCCGGCATTTGAATCGCGTGCAGAGGACGTTTTACGGGCCGTTATCGAGGGGACTGCTTCGGTCACCGGAGACGAGTTCTTTCGTTCTCTGGTGAAAAATGTCGCCTCCGCGCTTGGAGTCCGATATGCATTTGTAACGGAGTGTAAACAAAAGCCCATGGTTCAGACACTGGCGTTCTGGATCGGTGACCGTTTTGGACCAACTCCGGCTTTTGATGTCACCGACACTCCTTGCCGGGACGTCATCAACAATGGCGAAATCCGATGTTATACAAACGGGCTTCAGGAACTGTTTCCCAAAGACTTGCCCCTCGTCGACCTGGGGGCCGTAAGCTACCTCGGAATTCCGGCGTTTGACGCATTCGGCCAAGTCGTGGGTCACATCGTGATACTGGACACTAAGCCGATGGAGGAGAACCTGAGGACTCAAGCCATCCTCCGAATTTTTGCCTCCCGTGCCGGCGCCGAGCTGAAGCGTCAACAGGCCGAGGATAAGCTCCGCAAAGCGTTATCTGAGGTTGAGAGATTGAAAAACCAGCTTTATGCGGAGAATCTCTATCTTCAGGAGGAAATCCGGACTCACCATCATTTCAATGAGATTGTCGGAGAGAGCCCCGCCGTCAAAGAGATGCTGAAGTGTTTGGAGACGGTGGCGTCAACCGATTCCACTGTATTGATTCATGGACCGACCGGAACTGGCAAGGAACTCATTGCAAGAGCACTTCATCAATATAGCGGCCGGAAAGATCGCCCCCTCATAACGATGAACTGCGCCGCAATCTCCGCTGGACTGGTCGAGAGCGAGCTGTTCGGCCATGTGAAAGGAGCCTTTACGGGGGCGATTAGCAATCGCGACGGGAGGTTCAAACTTGCCGATAACGGCACGCTGTTCCTCGACGAGGTGGGCGAGTTGGCATTAGAGACGCAGGCGAAATTGCTGCGCGTTCTGCAGGAACAAGAGTTCGAACCGGTCGGCAGCAGCAAGAGCATCGAGGTCGATGTTCGAATCATCGCCGCCACGAACCGGGATTTATTGGAGGAAGTCCAAAAGGAAAAGTTTCGGTCCGATCTGTATTACCGGCTGAACGTATTCCCGATCCGGGTTCCGTCGTTGAAGGAACGGCCAGCTGACGTGCCGCTCCTCGTGAAGTTCTTTGTACAGAAATATTCAGCCAGAATGGGCAAGCACATCCGGATGATTCCTACAGAAACGATGAGAAAGTTGACAGCCTACGAATGGCCCGGCAACGTAAGGGAGTTGCAGAACCTCATCGAACGAGCTGTGATCCTCTCCAACGACGTTCTAACGCTCGCCACAGATTTTCAAATTTCGAAACCAACCGCGCCCGAACAGCTCGAAGCCAGCGCAACGTCCAAACTCGTTTCACTGGAAGAGGCCGAGCGGCGGCACATTGAGCGCATTCTGAAGCAAACTAACTGGCGCATCGAAGGAACACGCGGCGCCGCGAAAATTCTCGGCGTCCATCCAAACACCTTGCGCAGCCGTCTTCAGAAACTTGGAGTGAAGCGCTCCGATTGACGCGTGGCTGAGACTATTCCTGACTCGACAGGTTCATCGGCTCGATTGCGCCGTGACCAGCCCCGCAGCGCCGGCTTTGGCGATGTCCTCATCTTTCTGAGGAGGCTAACTACGCTCTTGCCATTCTCTCGCGACCCTCTATAATAACGATCCTGTCCGAATGAGAGTTCGTTCACCGCTAATTTATAAATGACCGAGATCGAGGTCAAAGTGATGATCGCTTCAGTCCCGTCAAAGGAAGCCCGCACCGAACTGGAACCCCTGCAAGCAGCCGAACAACTGCGGGGGCTGAGAGAAGAGATGGAGGTCCTGCTCGCCGTGAACCGTGCGATCGGCCGCCACCTCGAACGCGATGAGCTGTTCGGAGCGCTGGCCGCGTGCCTGCGAAATGTTTTCGAGACGGACCGCTTTGGCATCGAGCTTCCCATCGAGGGCGAGCGGCTGCAAGGACACCTCCTGACGCCGAGCGGCGAGAAGAAGCAACCGACGCGAGTGAAGGTGTTGCCGGCCCAGGGAACCGCGTGCAACTGGGTTCTGCAAAACCGCAAGTGGCTGGTTTCCGCCACACGCGAAGAATTGCGGGAGCGTTTTCCCCTTACCTTCGAGGTAATGACCAACGAGAACATGGAATCGCTGTGCGCGATGCCGCTCGTCAGCGACGATCGCGCACGGGGAGTACTTTTCTTCATGGCGGCGCGGAAAGAGGCCTACGGCGGTCTGCGCCGTGGTCTGCTCGAACAGGTGACTGGCGCGGTGGCGGTGGCGCTGGATGACTGCCTTGCGCACGAAGAAGTACGGCGGTTGCGCGATCAGTTGGCGGCGGAGAACGCGTACCTGCAAGAGGAAATCCAAAGCGAACACAATTTCCAGGAAATTGTCGGCAATAGTCCCGCTCTGCTCGCCTTATTGAAGCCGGTCGACCAGGTCGCTCCGACCAACGCCACTGTGCTCATCTACGGCGAGACCGGGACTGGAAAGGAACTGATCGCTCGTGCGATCCATGACCGCAGTGAACGGCGGGGCCGTCCGCTGGTGAAAGTGAACTGCGGCGCCATTTCGGCGGGCTTGGTCGAAAGCGAGCTCTTTGGCCATGTGAAAGGGGCGTTTACCGGTGCCATCCAGCGGCGCACCGGCCGGTTCGAGCTCGCCAATGGCGGCACATTATTTTTGGACGAGGTCAGCGAGTTACCCCCTGAGACCCAGGTGAAACTGCTCCGCGTGCTTCAGGAAGGAGAGTTCGAACCAGTCGGCTCCAGCCATACAGTTCGGGTAGACGTGCGTGTCATTGCGGCCAGCAACATCGACCTCGCCGGGGCGGTTACTGCAGGACGGTTTCGCTCTGACTTGTTTTACCGCCTGAACGTCTTTCCGCTCCGAATGCCCCCGTTGCGCGACCGAGGATCCGATATTTGCGACCTGGCAATGTTTTTCCTCACTCGTTTTGCGAAGAAGTTTGGAAAGCGTATCGAATCCATATCCGAAGAAACCCTGAGCCGTCTCGCAGCTTATTCTTGGCCCGGAAATGTTCGGGAACTGCAAAACATTATTGAGCGAGCGGTGATTCTATGCACGGGTCCGGTACTGAGAGTAGATCAGGAGTTGCTGTCCGTCGCGCCGTCCGCCAATTCCGTAGGAGTCCAGGCCATGGCCGCGACGACCCTACCAACATCCTACTCAAGCGCGGCCCCATCTGATGTTCCGCCAGAAACGGCCCCTCCGATGACGCTTGAGGATGCCGAACGGCGCCATATTTTGACGGCACTGAAGCAGACAAAAGGCGTCATTGACGGGCCAAACGGAGCAGCAAAAATTCTCAGCGTCCACCCCAACACTCTCCGAAGTCGAATGAAGAGGTTGGGTATTCATCGTCCCAGCCACGAAATGGCGTGAGCATCTAAGAGCACCGACCGGCACGACAAATAAAATCCAGTCCGCCCGCCTGCTGTCATTCGCTTGCCTACGTCGGCGACACCGAATTTGGCAGCCAGCTTCTGGCATGGCAGCCACGGCTGCGTCACCATCAAGATATAAGACCCAAGCGAAACTGGTCCCCGATATTCAAAACGTGCTCGTCCATGCCTTCGGTCGTGATGTTCTCCCCCAGCATCCCCATGGCATTTCCAGCCACGGGTACACATGCTTTAAGGATCAGCGTTTCTAAGCATCACCGCTGGTGCTATTGCGAAAATCGATCCACTCGACTTCTGTATCGTTTCCGGAGTCAAATACCGCGAGTAGATACGCGTCGCGATCCTCAAACGAGGGCTCCACTTCTTCGTCGAGAATCTTTATGCGGCGGCTGGAAAGATCATATCGGACCCGAACCACAATCATGAAGCCTCCATTCCGGCTTTCTTCACGAAACGCCCATCCAGTTTCATAAAGCCCCAACCTTGTCGAAATATTCCGTTTCTCTTACCGTGCTACGGAATATTTCAATTGCGTGACCGGATATACATGAAGAAGGGGAGGACCAATTTGGACTATCTGGTTTCTGCACGGTCACTCGTTTCAAAAGTAACGTTCCACGAAGCGGTGTGGCTTTTTCCGCCGAGTTTCATCCTGCATGTTCTCGAAGAGTGGCCGCGATTCACAAGCTGGGCTCAACGATATGCATCCCCTCTGTACAGTCAGCAGGATTACGAGACGATCCATATCGCCGGTATCATCGGCTCCATCGTCTTTGCGACCATCGTATGGATGTTTCCAGTAAGGGCGGTTGTTTTCGTATTTTTCGCATTTGTTTTGGCGCCGGGTCTCTTCTTCAATGTGCTTTTCCATGCCGGAGCTACTGTTGTTACAAGCGAATACTGTCCAGGCGTGATCACCGCATTGACGCTGTATCTCCCGGTGTTCCTGTTGCTTTGCCGTCTGGCCTGGAGTGAGAACCTGCTCAATGCCCCAACTCTGATCTCCGGCCTCGTTATAGCCGGCGCGTTCCACACGTGGGAAGTTGGCCATAACGTCTTCAAGGCTTGGTGAAGCAATTTTATTTACTCCCGCTCTGGACTTCGTCGAATCCAAGAGGACGGCTCCGTGGATTCGACGTAAACCCTCTCGACATGAATCCCAACACGCTCAGCAGCCGGATGAAGAAGCTCGGCATTCAGCGTCGCGCCACGAAATGCGGTGAGCCCACGAACCTCCGTGGGGCGATATTGGATCCCGGTCCCCACCTGCCGTGGGTGACGGCGACACCAACGCGCCTTTGATCACGTAAGCACTAGCCATTTCAATCAGTTGATGGGGGTCCGCGGATTGCTCGCTGTTTGGCACCTCCGGTGCCTTAACCGAGACCATCGGGAGTGAATGAACACTGTGTTGAGAATTTCTGTAAGAGAAGAGAATGACGCCGAAAACGTTGTATTGATCCTGGAAGGGCGCGTCGTTGGGCCATGGGTGGAGGAGCTCCGCGCGACCTGCGCTCCTCACTTGAAGGACGGGCATTCTCTGATTTTGGATCTTACTGGAGTTTCCTTTGCCGATGCCGCAGGAATCGAACTGCTCGCTGGACTGATCGAGCGACGGATCATTTTGGCTAACGCTTCTCCGTTTCTCCGGCAGCAGCTTCAACTAAACGACTCTATATCTTTCCTGGGAAGGGCAACAAGATGACTCACAGCCGGTCGATCACTGTCGAAGAATTCGAATCCGAAGCTTTGCCGCACTTGAAACACCTCTATCAAACCGCCGCACATGTGATCGGCGACCGCACCGAAGCGGAAGACCTGGTCCAGCAGACGTATTTGCAGGCATGGAAGGCATTCGACCGTTTCCAACCTGGTACGAATTGCCGCGCCTGGCTATTCCGGATTCTCTTTAACGTGATCCGGCATCACCGGCGGGGCTGGTTCTCCCGAAGAGTTCTGGTTGACTGCGATTTCTTCGAGGATGTTCTTCCCGGAGAAAATCCTGTTCCGGACACGCTCACAGACGAGGATATTCTTTTCGCTCTGGATCGCGTCCCTCAGTCCTTCCGTGAAGTCCTGCTGTTAGTCGACGTTCAGGAGTTTTCCTACAAAGAAGCTGCTGAGACATTAGGGATCCCAATCGGTACAGTGATGTCCCGCGTCAGCCGCGGCAGAGATTTGCTCCGCAATCAACTGGTCAAAAACAATTCGTCAGTTGTCGTTCAGTCAACAACTGTAGAAGCAACTCGCGAGGCGCAACGCGATTCCGCGTCGCCGGCGCTCCTACAGTCATGAGGTTAATTCACCACGGCTGCTCCTGCCTTAGCGATAGTGAATCCATTACGTCCGTGGAACCAAGCCGTTGAATGGCGATGATGGTCTCGTCGTCGGTGAAATTGCCTCTACGGAATTCATTGAGGCGGGACAACAGGAACTCGCCTACAGAGGTAGGACTAGCGGTGGGTGCCGTGCGCGCCCACGCCATTAAGCGGCTGCGTCCGAGCATGTCGCCAAAGCCGTCCTGTGCTTCAGTGATTCCATCCGTGTAGAGGATGAGAATGTCGTCGGGTTCGAGTTGAATCACGGTCTGACTGTATGTCGTTCCTCGTATGAGGCCGACCGGCAGCCCGTCGATCCCACAGTTGCGTTCGCAGGCTTTTTCGTCCAGCCATTGCCAGTTGTTTGTCTTCGAGCGATACCACAATGGTGGAAGGTGGCCGGCGCTAGTGAATGCGGTTTCCCCAGTACCTCGAAGAATCCCAAGAATCACAGCCGTCGCATACTTACCTCGCGCGACACAGCCGCGGAACGCCCTGTTCAGTTCGCGCACAAACTGCGTCTGGTCCCATGTGTTGACGTGCTCCCGCATGAGTGCATGAAGCAGTTGTGCGGAAACGCTGACTTGCGCCCCGTGACCGCTGACATCGGCCAACACAATGCGGGATAATACCGCCTGACCGCACACGGAGAGGTAATGAACATCGCCGCCATCTTCTGCGCCGAGAGGTTTGGAGTATACCCAGGCGGCCAACTCGGGAAGTTCGACGGTGCGAACGACGTTGCGATTGCCACCCCACACCTCCATACAGGCCAGCGTGTGGTGGCGTTCATTGACCTTGATCATGACGAAGGCCTCCCTTCGGTCTACTTCTCAACGACTCTTATAGCGTGGCCATCGGGATCGCGGACGGACAATGCTCGTTGGAACCTGGCTTGTCCGTTAGAGATGTCTACAGTTCCAGGCGAGATAAATGCGAACTTGCCGCCACGCAACCGTCCTTCTGCATCGCGGACGTGCGTCGAAACGAAATTCGTCTGCCATTGGAATATGTCGCTCGCTCGCGTGTCCGCCGCGTAAGGCCGGCCGTCACGGGGGGCAATATATTCGAGGAACTCCACTCCGGGACCGGAGGCTGCGCGCAAAGCCGTGATACGGAGACGCGCGCCAAAGACGTTATTCAGATGCTCCTGTTCGACGCCGTAGTTTTCGCTTTCACCAACCTGCTTCAGTCCCAGAAAATCTCGATAGAATCGCAGGCTCGCTTCGGTGTCGCTGACGACGATCGCAGTGTGGTCAATTCCTAAGAACAGCTTTTCAGTTTCGCGATGCCACTTCGCGTCGCCCTTTCCGGGCGGAAACCAGAGGATTTCGAGCGCGTGCTGATCGGGATCTTTGAAGTAGAATGCCTTGATTCCTCCGGCATTCTTGTTCCACTCCGGCAGCGTCTGAGGTCCCGTAGATGCGAGCTCGACTTTGTTTTGACGCAGCCACTGGTACGCCTTGTCCATATCCGAAACAATGATCGCAATGTGCTGAAACCAACGATCATTGCTGCGTGAATCGACCGGCATCGGCCGGCCTTTCGGCGTGAGGTATTCCGTCAGCTCGATCGACTCGTCGCCGAGCTTCATACGGACGATACGCGCACGCATTCCGAATAGCCCGTAGAGGTGCTCATAGTCGGAGCCGCAGACTTCGATCTCCGACGTTGTTTCGAACGATAGGACCTCCGAGAAGAAATCCACGGAGCGGTCGATGTCGCTTACGGTGATTCCGATCGAGTCCAGGGCATCAACCGCAGCCGCGTCGCCCGGTAAGGCCAAATAATGCGACGGCGAAGTGACGCAGAACAGAATAACGATAAGCAAAAGCATTCGGGTGAGCCGTGGCTTCATTTCAGTCTCTCCAGTAAGTGATCGCCGACGCGGAGCGCGTTGGCCATAATCGTTAGCGCCGGATTCATCGCCCCGCAGGACGGAAAGAAGCTCGCATCGACAACATAGAGATTGTCGAGATCGTGCGCTTTGCAGTTCAGGTTCAGGACGGATGTTCTCGGATCCAGTCCAAAGCGGAGAGTCCCATTCTGGTGCGCCACGCCCGCCAGCGGAATGCGCTTGCCGATATAGGCATTCAGGTGGATGACTTCTTCCGTGCAGTTCACGTCCTTGAGCAAACTCTTGAGCTTTGCCTGCAGACGCCTGTGCCCTTCTTCGTTATTCGGTTTATAGCTGAGCTGGATTTGGCCATCTCGAGAGATCGTGACGCGGTTGTTTGGATCGGGCAGATCTTCCGATGTCATCCAGAAATCCAGCGAGTGCTTCGCCATAAGCTCCAACGTGAATCCCGGAGCAATCTTCGGAGCTCCGGCGGCGAGGATCTCGGCGTCGGATTTACCCACAAACGAGATGTGGCCCATGGGAAAATCCCAATCTTTCGATGCAAAGTAAAAATCATTCAGGCCGAAGGTTTTCTGGAAAACTGTTGGGTTCTCACACCTGGACAGGGCAAGCATTACCGAATTGATGTGGCACATGTAGTTTCGGCCGACCTGGCCTGAGCTGTTCGCCAGGCCGTTCGGATGAGTGTCGTTGGCTGAGCGCAGCATCAAAGCCGCTGAGTTCACTGCGCCGCATGACGAAACGACAATGTTCGCCGAATACGTTTCCTGCACACCATCGTGATCCACGTGAACCTTGGTGATGGTGCGGCCGGAGGAGTCCGTCTCAAGTCTGGTAACTTTGCTCTTCGTCAACAGCGCGACGTTCGAATGCTGGAGGGCCGGCTCAACGCAGATCACATGCGCGTCGGCCTTTGCCTGCACGAGACACGGAAAGCCATCGCACGTCGAGCAACGGATGCACTTGCTCTTCTGCGGATTCTGTTCGTCGAGCAGGACACCAACGGGCAAGTGAAATGGGCGGTGGCCCAGTCTCTTTAGATCGTCGCTCAGTTGCTGGATCCGCCACTCGTGACTGACCGGCGGAAATCGATATGGTTTGCTGGCGGGAGGCTCTGTCGGATCTTCGCCGCGGATGCCATGCACCTGATATAAATACTCGGCCTCGGTGTAATACGGCTCCAAGTCTTCGTAGTTCAACGGCCAGTCCGGCGAAATACCGCCGTGGTGGCGCATTTCTCCAAAATCCTGCTTGCGCAGCCGGACAAGCGCTGCGCCATAAAACTTCGTATT
>Ga0209058_1001161_pt1 | contig 22500 bp, 15 predicted proteins | sample GraSoiAngelo_147_FD_185904 | JGI IMG/M metagenome (GOLD analysis project Ga0209058, IMG submission 185904) | Grasslands soil microbial communities from the Angelo Coastal Reserve, California, USA - 14_1009_05_40cm (SPAdes) (version 2) | ecosystem: Environmental > Terrestrial > Soil > Grasslands ... | reverse complement strand
AATCACCGTAACATGGACAAACGGCAACCCAGAAACAGTCAGCCTCGCCTGCACCAACGGACTACCAAATGGCGCAATGTGCTTCTTCACACCCACATCAGACACACCATCCTACAATAGCAACCTAACAATCATCACACTCGGAGAAACAACGCCAGTCGGCTCATACGTCATCACAGTCACAGGCACGGGCGGCGGCATAAGCCACACAACATCCTTCGGCCTCGTAGTAGGACCCCGAGCACCACCATCCCTAGTCGGAGCCAGCACCAGCCCCATCGACAAACTCGCCCTCATAACACCACTCATCGCAGTTTCCCTCATAGTCGCCCTAGGCGTGACACTACTATACGTGAAACGCGTCAGGCCCAAAGAAGCCACCAAGTAACATCTCCCCCATCCAACGTTTTTTCCCTATTCTAAACGAAAAATCAGACGATTGAACGCCGAAGATGACCCGGACCTCCACACCGGGGCCGAACAAGGCCAGGAAAACATAGACAGGGTTCTAAACTCGTCCCTGCCCAATCTCCCAGGCAGAGAAGAGAAGAGGCAGAGACTCGCCGCGCGTCGAAGCCGGACCAAGCGGCGCAAAATCAAAACCGCCATCATACTAATCATTCTCATCGTAGCCTCCACGACCACAATCCAGACAGTGTGGGCCTGGTCGCAGTGCGGCGGCCCACTAGCGCCGAAAGACAGCCCAGTCCCAACCAAGGGAATAGCGTTGATTGACGAGCTCCAATGGCAACATCCAAACCCTGAATTCGTCCAGACAGTCCGAGCGGCCGCGGCCCAAGCAGGCTACAGCTTCGACTACTACCCGCCAAACACGGCGACCGTGGACTTTTTCGCAAGCCTTCCACGGCAGGCCTACGCGATGATCATCTTCCGCACCCACGGAAGCGCTGACCTAGTGCCTGACAGGACTTCGCCTTCAATCGCCACCAACGAACCCTACACACAGTACAACCATCTCAACGACCAGCTGCTCGACAGGGTAACAGCGCTGAACGTCAATCGGACAAGGGTCTTCGCCATAACTCCCAGCTACATAACAAGCGACATGTGCGGACGCTTCCCAGGCACACTCATACTCGCAATGTGGTGCACCGGGGGACAGTGGACCAGTCTCGCAGACGCGTTTATCCAGAAAGGGGCGCGCGCCTACATAGGCTGGAACGGACCAGTAACAGTTACCCATACAGACCAAGCTTTCGCAAGACTCGTCGGGCTCCTCGCCCAAGGCGACGGCGTGGACAGCTCGATCCGAAACACAATGGCCCAGACGGGACCCGACCCTTTCACAGGAGCAGAACTAACACACTACCCTGCTTAACTCCGGACTTTGCACACACTAGAATAGTTTGAATCTCGACAAGAGAATTAGCCCGAAAATAATCCCGCCAAGAATGAGAAAAGCAAGCATCTGGGCGAGCATTCTACGGAACAGCTTGTACTCGCCAAACTGCATTGACTGGCCAACTCTCCTTTCCGCAAAGAAGGCTATGCCACCGATCAGGAGGCCAAAGATTCCGAGAAAGCCAAGCGGACCATACGATATGCCAATAGTCACAGCCGCGACAGCCCCGAACACGATAGGCAGAGCCATCATGACGATAATGATGCCTTGAAAAGAGTCAAGCGGATCCGTAACCCGTCCGAGAAGCTTCTCCAAACGACCCGCAGGCTTCAGCGCTGCAAGATGTGCCCTGCGAAACTCCTCAACGTCATAGAATCGATGGTGTTTCCTTTCCGAGTCCTTTGTCAATACCTAGACGCTCAGACCTCGCCCTCGCAGTCCGCGAACCGATTGTTGACCGTCACCATAGTCTTAGTCAAATGGCGAGTTAAGGCTATCCGTCCTCGAGACAAGAAGCAAAAGTCACCCGTTGAGGTTATATCAGAAATACGAAAGTCACACTCCGACGCGTTTGCAGGTGGACCACGCCGCGACAGGTATCTTCTTGCTGGGCATCTTTTTCACTGGTTTCGGGCTCTTCGTCGCCTACGGTCCCTGGCAGCTGGGTTTCATCGCAGTCCTAGGAATCATTCTAGCCTTCATCGGCGGCCTTCTCTCAATCCTGATCCTCGTCCTAGTCCTTGCCGACAAGTTTAGAGGAATCTAGCATCTAGCCTCGGCTCGCTATCCAGCGACTAGCCGACAACAACCGTACCGGTCATCCAAGTGTGGATGCGGCAATAGTAGGTATAGGTTCCCGCCTTGGTGGACAACTCGAAATTGTAGATTTCCCCGGGGTGAATAATCCCCGAGTCGAAATGTGTCCCTGCCGTGCTAGGATACCCCGTCGAGGTTACCGTGTGGTTCAGCCTACCATTGTTCGTCCAGAAGACTGGACTACCAAAGGGTACTGTGGCAGTTCTCGGAGAGAAACCGCAAACAGCATTGTCATTGGCCGGGCAGGACTGAGGCCCAGCGTCAAAGATCGAAATTCCCGCAGTAGGACTCCTAGCCACAACGTAATAGTACATTGGCACAGCGACCGCAGAGCTCACGACAAACGCGACTAGTATCCAGACGAGATAGCGCTGAGGGTTATCCGCGCTAGGAGCCTGCTCCAAACCAGTGGCCGACTTCAAGAAAAAGAGCTGAATATATGAAGGTTCCAGATAGACAATGAACGGCAGAGGGAAGAGAGACGAGACAGCCCGCGCCCGCCCAGGTTTCCTATTCCAGCCAGCAGAAAAATGTTCTAGAAGAACAGTTGCAAAACCGCAACGACAATTATCAAAGCGACCACCAGCACTGTCAACAAGTTGACTCTGAACCTGAGAGCTTTGACATCATCACTTCCACTCATGAAAAATCCCACTGAATGATTCTTGTGGCCTCTCCTGATAAGGCCTCTCCAACGCCTCCCGGCTTGGCTTAAAGCTGCTAGCGCCCGCGAACCTTAATTGCTAGCTACTCGAACTCCCTAGCGGGGAGACCGGTCGGGTACGAGTAGCGCTAGAATATCGAGACGAGGACTGGCCTTGGTCATCCTCTCACTGACCGCCTTAGTAGCAGGCGCATACGGAGCTACGATAACCGCAAACTACTACAAGTTCTACTCGTCACTCCACACTATCACCGTCAATCTTACCTCTTTCTACTGGGTTGCAGACAACAGATCGCTCAACGGAACAGTCACCTTCAACCTGGCAAACCCCTCAGATTACAAGGGGCTTGGCCTTGCCTTCTTCAAAATGACATGGGAAATAGACGGACTAAACGGGAAAGAGAAGATGCCTCAGGGAGCCCCGAACCTTCCTCTCTACATGCCAAGAACACTGGACCCCACCAAACCGATCACAATTGACCTCCAAGGTGGAGGCGTGGCCCCCCAGAGGGTCACTCTGATCCGCAGCATCAGTGGAGACATCGAATTCCTCTTCAGCGTAGACCTTGGTATCTCGTCGTTCCTCAACAGTCAAGCCACATCAATAGATTCTTTCGACTGCGTCAGCTCGGGAGGCCCGGGCACGTGTCAACTAATAGGTACGGAGATAATCCCGGTTCCCACCGCCGGTGGAGGCGGAGGGGGAGGAGGAGGGAATTAGCATCGAAACGGCCATCCTCGGAGCGATACTTCAAAGTGAAAACCGCAGAATAGGACTTACCATTCTTTTCTGGACTGTCGCCCTGACCGCCATCTACGCGCAGGCCCTTTACCAAAACGCTCATGTGGGATTGACGGACCAACTAATAGCAATGGCAATCTGCGTCTTAGCAGCCGCGTCGATTCAAGACGTCGGGAAGGCGATACTGGGATACGTGGCTTCGATATTTGCTGCTGTAGTGCTCGTGTTCCTGATCACGATTATCCCGATCATCATCTCGCCACTGTCTTCTGTTACGATGCAGCTGCTGTTCCAACTTTGGATTACAATCTTCTTCCAGTCGCTCTTCCCGATACCCTTCACCATCTACCTTGCAGGTTCAATCATAGGAGGCATCGCTGGCGAGCGGTTCCTTTGACCCTCTCAGGAAATACCGACCTCAACACGCGGCATGTGAGAATGCTCCCGTGCTGTGAATGCTAAAGGCGCATTACCGCTTTGCGGCAGTACTCAACCCGGCTCGTCATCCTTACCCTTCTAAGCTGCCTAACCGTGTCATCCCCTTTGTTCGCAGTTCTGAACGAAGTCGGCGCAGCTGTCACTTCAGACTTCACCTGGTCACCCAAGTTTGTCATTGTGGGATCAAGGATCAACTTCACGGCCTCTCCGACGGGAGGTTCTCCTCCATACAATTTTAGTTGGAACTTCGCTGACGGGTCGACGAACGCAACGGGCAATCCAGTCTCGCATACCTACCAAGCTAACGGCATCTACAATGTGACCCTCGCGGTCAAGGACTCGACCAGTTCCACAACTATGGCAAGCCATAGCGTCACAGTTCAAGCATGGCCGATCATCCGTGACGGTTGGGTAGTTTACTGGAATGTGACATCTGACGATGGAATTAACATCTGGAACGTTACCTACAATGGAAACCTCGTCGTCAGGGACGCGAGGCTCCCAGGGATCCAGGTCACTTACATAGACAGACTGTGCGGACCATTCTACGATGAACCAACGACAACGTACCAAGACGACATAGTCGCGGGACAAATGTCCTACCATAACTCGTCAGATCCCTCCAACCCGTGGTGGGAGATACTCGCCAACTACAACGTTCCCGGCTATTCCTATCAGCAATTCTGGCGGTTCTTCCCAGACGGTCGATGGGACGCAGGCCTAAACATGAGCACAGGCTGTCCATTCGACCATGTCTACCAGCCTCACTGGAGGATGGACCTCTCAGTGGTAGACGATCAGAACAATTTCATGAGCCAGTTCACGCGCAGCGGAGAGTGGCAGGACCTGATATGGGAAGGCCAGTTTGCTGACAGTGGAAGCCGCGACCCAGCTCACAATAACACCGTCTGGAGTTTCGGCGGCCACGGAAAATCGTACTACCTGGCTCCTTCAGTGACCCAGGCTGCCTCGGACCTTCCTCTCACCCCATCGAGCATCATACTCCTTCGCAACCATCTTAACGAAGTGGAGTCCAACCACGTAGCACCTTATGAGACCCCGGAGCAATGGTCGAATGGAGAGTTAGCTTTCAGACGCAACATCGTCTTCTGGTTCCTCTCTGAAATTGCAGACCACGGGGGAGCCGGACCGGCCAATCAGGCCGTCCTCTCTTTCTATCCAGTCGGGTTCTGAGAACGTGAGTACGAAAACAGCTCACAAACTAGCGACCCTCCCGACTAGGGCAAACGCGCATCCTCCGCGGCCCAGAATAGTCCCAGTGTTGACTCTGATTCTAGCTCTTCTCGCAACACTAGTCCCTGGACCTCCAGGTTTGGCCATTCCACCTCGATTAGCGGCGAATAGTGACCCCGTTGGAAGTTTCGGAGGAGCAGGCTCTGCAGCGCCATTGTTCTGGACGGGTGGTGGGCAGCGAATCAACAACACCTCCTTCGAAAGTGGCCTTCAGCCTTGGGCACAAATAAAGATCAACGCTGCAGTGGGCTCGTCAGCGGCCGTCAGTTCGACCGGGTTCGGAGACAACAAAAGCGCCATCATTACCGTCCTCTCAGGAAACTTCACACCAGACTCCAAAGTCTCACTGCTCAACGACCTTTCAGGGGAGCAAGTTGGCTTCGGAGGAGCTCTCAGGTTGAGGGCAACAGTCTTCGTTTCGTCTATGACCGGCAACACATCTGCCGACAGAGTCGAAGTTAGCACCACCCTTACAACCTCTCACGGCGACCTGCGGACAATCCACTACTTGTTCGCCGCGGGCACTTCACACGACCTGCACATCAGGTACACTGACTCCAACAACAACTCGCGCTGGGACATTGGTGAAAGTGTAGTATTCAACGCCCACCTCACTGGCACCTACGATGCCTCCGATACTACATTGAGCGGGAGCGTACCTTCTATTGGAGCTCAACTGAATAATGACCCCAAGCTCGATTATGTCGACCAAAATTCCAACGGTTTATGGAACGTGGGTGAGCCGATAGTCTATGACGTGAATAATGACAGTTTCTACGAGTTCGGCGAGCCATCAGTATACGGTGGCAAATCTCAAACCGTCACGGACATCTACATCGACGTCCCAGCCTTTGGCACAACGGGGCAGTGGATTGTCTTAGACACGAATGTAGCTGCAGACGCTCTAGCTTTTTCCAGCGTAGACTATGCAGGCCTCAACTCGGTCCGCAGCATCCAGCTCGTCGTCTCGACGAAGACGTTTGGAATCCAGAACCGCGATCCTCACCTGAAGTTCTATGACTCAAACAGCGACATGGCGTGGGAACCGTCGGAACAGGTAATCTATGATGCGAATCTGAATGGAGTGTACGACTCCGGGGAGCCGGTTCTGTGCGCGTGCTCTGCTCCAGGCATTGGTGCGCCTCTCAGTGTGGACCCGAAGATCAAGTTTGTAGACCCAGACAACAACGGAGTCTGGGATTCAGGCGAGACCATCGTCTACGACACTAACTACAATGGAGTCTACGACCTCGAACCTATGATCTACGGCCCACCACCTAGAGGTGGAACCCTCCTCATGAGGGGACTTCAGAGAACGACCATTGCCTCGTTCGACCAGGTGGAGTTGTACTCAGCAACGGGAAACTATGACTGGGTCCGCAATGGAAGTTTCGACACGGGAACATTGGCAGGCTGGGGCCAAAACTCAACGTTCACAACCTCGACGGCCGCCTCGCTGTCGCCGCCCTATAGTGCAGAGGGAAATGTCACAGGAAGCGCGATGGAAATGGCTCAGAGCATCGACTCGAGACCTAGAGTCGAATCATGGACGAGGTTCAAAGCCTCCGTGGAGGTCAGAAATATGACCGGAGACCTACCTGCCGATTCCGTGGACCTCTGGCTCGGGCTTATCGACAGTCGAGGAAAAGCCGTTTCGGTGTATTACTACTTCAAAACCGGCGACGGATCCATTCCCTTCAACACCACCGACACAATCTATCACAAAGCACCCGGATTCGGAAAACTCACCGAGTGGCTGTCGGTTGATGCTGGCCTCTTGAACGAAACCGTTGCCTTCAATCTTCTCGGATACTCTTCGCCATACCGTCTAGAAGTCATTGTCGTCGAAGGCGTAGCTCGTGCAACTTCGTCAACCACAACCGCCTTTTTTGATGATATTTCGGTGTACCAGCCGTGGAAGCCAGGTTCGTCCCCTTCGCAGATCTACGCGACCAAGGGATCGAATTCGACCTACACCTACACCGGGGCGAACATTCCTTACGGGAGTTTTTACGTTGACATCCCTGGAGCTCAAACGATACTCAATGTAACTTCGCCGGAGGGTGCTCCTCTCCAACCGGGAGAGTATGCAACGCAGCCTGCGCAAGGCCTTCTGCGAATAACTGTTCCATCCTCGACGATGTTCAAGCACGCTCCTCTAGGCATCTGGCGCGTTACCGCAACCTCAACGAATGCCCTGTCCACTTTGTATGTCGAGGATTCAACGGCTAAGATTATGAAGGCGATCTTCAACCTCTCCGCACAAGTCAACCTCGTCTCAAGGACCAACGACCCATTGGGAATTCCCCAAGCAGGTGCCAGCGTGAACTTGACTCTCATCCAAACATCAAGCGCCACCGTCGTAGGCGCTTGGTCGGGAAAATCAGAAGCTCAGGGCTGGTACAATATCACCGGGATGACTCTCCCATCAAGACAAGGAGACTACCTACTTCAGGCAACAGTACAGGCTGCCTACGTTGGGGTGCGAATCTACTCCCTAATATTAACCTCTCCCCGTGGCCCAGAACCTGGACCACAGTTCTCTCCGGTGTTGCTGGCATTAATTGGCGGAGCATCCGCCGTGGCAATCTTGGCCATCCTGACTGTTTTTCGGAGGCGGCGAAGAGGGGAGTCTCCGACAAAGACCACCCTATCATCAGAGTACGGGGACTCCTCACGCACGTTGACTTACGGTGAGCTTGTCGTGAAGAACCTTCTCCAACAATGCCACAACACCATCCCGTTTCAGACTAGTTGACAGCTCAAACTTGTCATCCTTGGTCAAGAGAGTAATGTGTGTCACCGTCCCCCCTCCGAAAACATCGACACTGACAACATCGCCATAACTCACCGGGAAGTTCTCCTTATTAGCAGCCAAAATTTCGTCGGGTCCGAGAGCCTCCAATCCCCGCTTCGTCAAGGCTTCCCTACCGCCCTTGAAGAGGTCCTCTAGCCCGCTTCCTATCTTTCCAAGGAAGGAAAAACCAAGACCGGCTCCCCTCTTTCCAAGGGGAGCGATGATGATCCTCCTATTTGTAAAGAAAAACCTCAGCCTCTCTGAGCCGATGGCCAACCGTGCGAATGCGGAGATTTCCCCCAAGACTCTTTCAGGTTCCTCAACCATCGGGTCAGTTCCCGCCTAGACTCTTCCTGGCGAATGATACCAATAAACCCGTCCATCGTCACTAGGCGCACCAGCAGAGCAAGCCAGAAAGAATTCCCGCGAACTCACAAATTGTGATTCAATCACCGACAATGAAGGTCCGAGAAAACCGACGGGGAAAAGGAGAGTCATTCAAAAGTATTCAAACTACGAAACTAGATATCCCAAGGAAGTTTGGGAAACCCCCAGCTTTTTAAATGCGAGAAACTCTCTTGATTCGACTGTCATACTGAATGAAGCTGACACTCGCTGCGCTAGCAGCTCTAACTCTGTTCGCGATCACGTTGGTCAGCAACCTCCCTCCCCCGGCCGCGGCAACAACAACCAGCTTCACCTTCGCCGCTTCGGGCGACCACGGCCCACTAACAAACCCAACTGGATCGGCTAACCTCAACTCACTTCAGAGTGTCGGATCTGACTTCTACCTTTCCCTAGGAGACATGAGCTACGACCCGTCAACCACCGGAGACGCTTGGTGCAGCCAGTTCAAGTCCAAGTTCAACAACATCGAAATTCTTCCAGGCGATCACGATACTGGCGGACATCCGGCGGGCTTTCCTGAAACCCACAGCTATGAAAAATATCTCGCTGGCTGCCCGTTCAACCTGAACACTCCAATAACCTGCGGGCCAATTGAGGACAACTGCTACGGAAAAGAGTACTACTTCGACTATCCATCCGGAAATCCGCTCGCCCGCTTCATCCTGTTGTCACCGAAAATCTTCAACGTAACCGGAGTATGCACATCACCCCCCAACTGCAGCTCGCAGACGGGACAGTCGTGCACTGATCAATATGGATGCTGGGCGTACGACAAGAATACTCTTCACTATAACTGGACTAGAGGCGCGATAGACGATGCTAGAAACAGGGGAATCAAATGGGTAATCGCGGCCACCCACAAGCTCTGCATAAGCTCCTCCGACGCTACATGCTCAATAGGAATCGACCTTTTCAACCTCTTGATTTCGAAAAAAGTCGACCTGATAATTCAGGCTCATGACAACGCCTACGAGAGAAGTAAACAGCTCGCGCTCAACCCGAGCAATTGCCCCAGCATCAACACCAACGGCAACGGGTTCACGATTTACAACTCCGGCTGCATAGCGGACTCTGGGTCCCGTGGCTATTACACACCGGGAGCTGGAAGCGTTGTCGTTGTGCAAGGAGCCTGGAAAAACGACCTGTACGGTGTCAACGAAAATGCGACCCACACGGAGAATACTTTGGAGGCACCCTATTTTGTCAAGCTAATGGGAAAGAACTCAGCTGGCGCCGGCCTAGGTTTTGCCAAGTACATCGTATCGGTTGATAGAATCGACGTTCAAACATACTTCTCGGGAACTTTCCAAGACAGTTTCAGCATCTGGGCCGGCCCGGTCCCCGTACCGTACGCTTCCTGGGGACCTTCAAACCCTCGAGTTGGCCAAGTTGTAACTTTCAATGCGAGTGCTCAGGGCGGTACGTCCCCCTACTCTTTTGCCTGGAACTTTGGAGATGGAGTCACGAGTACGGGCGGTACGGTCAGACACTTCTACTCTCTTGCCCACACGTTCAACGTGACCGTCACAGCTACTGATTCGGCAAGCCTCGTAGGGACATCGAGAAGAACGATTGCCGTTGGGTCCTGGAACCCGTCTGTGGGCTGTAGCCCTACGGTAACTACTGTGGAGACGATCGTCGGAAACGTTGGGGTTCTGAGAAACTCGACTAACCCCAACTCAGTGGGTCCTGACTATAATGGAGGAGGCTTTAGGCTGGATGGACCTCTCCCGAGGGGCTCTAGCCCCTCCATCTGGCCTTTCTCGAAGAGAAACCTGCAGCCACCTTGCTCAGTTGATGGTATTCCCACTTTCGTCGAAGTTCACAGTGTCCAAGTTCTCTCCACTCCCCAACCCGGAATAGCGTCCTACGACTGCACGACAAGGTTCGACTCATCCAACGGAGGCGGCCCATTCCCGAATGGAAGAGACTGCGACTATGTTTTCAATACCGGAAACGCCTCCATAACCACTTGTCCAGATTGTAACTTCCACAGAATATACTCGGAGATAGACCATGACTGGAACGCTTCAGGCGTCGCCCCAACACCGCCTCCTCAAGCTCAGATGCTTGACGTCCAAGGCTTTGTCTTCTGGGACCCAGAGAATCTCAATTCTACACAACACTCTTTCACTGGGTGGGAGATACACCCTATCACCGCCTGGCGAATACACCGCGCCCCATTGTCGGTCAGTTTCAACGCCAGCCCCACATCACCTGTAGCTGGACAAACAGCAACTTTCACAGCTACAGCAACTGCAGGAACAGCGCCCTACACCTACGCATGGGACTTTGGAGACGGCAACACAACAAGAGGCACCTCAAACCAAGCCACCCACACCTACTCGACGATCGGTCCTAGAGTCGTACAACTATTCGTAAATGACTCCTTGGGAGCCACAGGCATTTTCTCGAGAAACGTAACAGTGGTCGCTCCGATAATTGTCAACGTGACCTGCGGTACAGCAACCTCTGGCAAGCCGGTCACATGCAACGCATCTGCAACAGGCGGAACTTCACCGTTCACATTCTCCTGGTCTGCACCCGGTGGAAGCCCTTCCACCGGCACAGGTTCAAGCTACGCAACCACGTATGCGACGAAAGGCACCTTCGTCGTCAATGTAACTGCTACTGACGCTAACAATGTCAAGAGATCGCAGACTGCAACTGTTATCGTTACACCTCAACCGCTAGCAGTCGCCATCACCTGCGGTGCCGCGACAGCTGGTAAACCGGTCACCTGTAACGCATCTGCGAGCGGTGGAACAGCCCCGTACACGTTCACATGGGCCTCGAAGGGTACCCCTGCAACAGGCACAGGTTCCAGCTACACAACCACTTTTGCAACGAAGGGCTCTCAGGTAGTCAACGCGACCGCTAGAGACAACAACGCAGTAACTAGGCTAAGCCAGGCAACAGTCAACGTCGCAGCTCAGCCAATCGTCGTCGTAGTTACGTGTGGAACAACCACAGTTAACCAGCCAGTCACCTGCAACGCATCCGCAACAGGCGGAACCGCTCCATACACACTCACTTGGGCCTCAACAGGTACACCTGCAACTGGCGCGGGTCCCAGCTACACGACAGTGTTCGCCACGAAAGGTCCTCAAGTGATTAATGCGACTGCGAGCGACAATAACGCTGTGACCAAGCTAGGTCAGACAACAGTCAGCGTTGTCGGCCAGCCAATTGTCGTCACGGTAACCTGTGGCACAGCAACAGCAGGAAAGCCAATCACCTGCAACGCATCCGCAACAGGAGGCACTGCACCGTTCACCTTCTCCTGGTCTGCACCCGGCGGTAGTCCAGCTATAGGAACAGGCGCAAGCTTCACTACAACCTACGCGACGAAGGGCAATCGGACAGTCAACGCGACTGTAACAGACGCTAACAACGCCAGGAAATTCGTCCTAACAACAATCAGCGTCGGAGGACAACCAATAGTCGTAACGATCTCGCAAGGCGCAACCGCCACGGTTGGAAAACCTGTCACCTTCACAGCTTCAGCCACAGGCGGCACAGGCCCCTACACTTTCGCATGGTCCGCACCCGGAGGCGGCCCAGCGACTGGAACAGGCGCTAGCTTCACCGTCACATATTCGACATCAGGATCTAAGACGATAACAGCGAACGCAACGGACGCCAACGCAGTCAAGGCCTCTCAGACCCTAACCTTCAACGTTCAGACTCAAAGTCTAGTCATTCAGGCCAACTGCCCAAGCGGAACAGCAGGCAAGCCCATTACATGCACATCAACCGTTTCCGGTGGAACCGCACCCTACGCGGTCACGTGGACCTCTACCGGAACCCCGGCCACGTTCTCCAGAACCGGAGCCAAAGTCAACTACACAGTCACATTCGCCAGCAAAGGAACATTCCCAGTAAACGCCACCGTCGTTGACTCGACCAGCCCAACTCACCTAAGGTCGTCAAGGGTCGTCAACGCTATCATTACGGCCCAGCCGATCGTAGTCACAGTAACTTGCGGCACAGCGACAGCAGGCAAACCAGTCACGTGCAACGCTTCAGCCACAGGCGGCACATCGCCCATCACGTTCTCCTGGTCCGCCCCCAACGGAAGCCCGGCGACAGGTTCCGGAGCAAGTTTCACGACAACCTATGCGGCAAAGGGTACGTTCGTCGTCAACGTCACTGCAACTGACGCTAATAATGTGAAGAAGTCTGCGACCGCGAGTCTAACTGTTGCGGCTCAACCACTAGTCGCGGACTTTAGTTTCACGCAGCCAGTCGTTGCCGGGAGCCCTGCAACTTTCACCGCGACCATTACTGGGGGAACCCCCCCTTACATGTTCAAGTGGAGCTTCGGAGACGGCTCGCCCTTCCAGTCAAGTAACCCTGTGAGCCATATCTACTCGGTCAAGGGCTCCTACTCCGTAACACTGAACGCTACAGACGCCAACTCGGCCATTGTCACCGTCAAAAAGACGGTACTCGTTACCCCTCCACCCTTGTTGGCCAACTTCACCTACAGTCCGTCAGCCCCGACTGTGAATCAAACAGTGTTCTTCACGGCAACGGTTTCAGGCGGAACTGCTCCCTACTCCACTGGATGGGATTTCGGTGACAACACCACAGGCATAGGAATCACAGTTTCGCACATGTATAACGTCTCCAAAAGCTACACAATCACATTGACGGCTGCCGACGCAAACTCGGCCTCAGCGACTTATAGTAAGCCCATTACCGTAGTACTCCCGATCAGCGTTATGATGCTCATCTCACAGGCTCCCGCCGCAGGCTGGCCTACCAACTTCATCGGAAATGCAACAGGCGGAGCCGGAGGATACAGCTACGCGTGGAGTTTCGGGGATGGGGCAAACGGAACAAGTCAGATCTTAAGCCACGTTTACAGCTCCAACGGCACATACACGGTATCACTCACGGTGACCGACTCTTCGGGAAATACGGCCTCGAAGTCCAAACAAGTCCTAGTAATGCTCGATCCGGATATCGATGGGAACGGGGTCGTGGACATCGGCGATGTTGCGAACGTAGCGTTGGCCTTCGAGTCGGTCAGCGGCGATGCCAGGTACAACTCAAGGCTCGACCTGAACTTTGATGGTAAGATCGACATATCAGATGTGGCTGGTGTGGCGATCTACTTTGGAAGAACCATTAGCCCCTAAACCTAACAAGCCCTAATCGCTAGCGTGAGTTTCTTTTCATGGTACGAGCGTCCTTGAGGCGGTTTCGAACCCGGAGGTACAAAACTGACATTGAAGCCATCAGAGCGAACAAGCCCCCCGCGACAACAAGCCAGAGGTTGGTTCCGAGCGAGCTTGTGAGCTGGCACAGTACACACGTTCCCTGGCCGGCTGGCGGATTGGACGGGGACGTAGGGCCGGCAACTGTCAGGAGCTTGGAAGAACCGCTGCTAGCTCCAATAGCATCGGTAACTGTCAAACTAGCTGTGTAGCTTCCACTCGTTGAGTATGCGTGCATCACCGTCTGCCCGGCACCATTTGACCCATCTCCAAAGTCCCAGGAGTAGGTGTACGGTGCGGATCCGCCAGAGGCTGAGCCGGTGAAGGTAACCGATTCCCCAGATTGCGGACTTGAAGAGCTTGCGGTGAAGCTTGAGGAGAGAGTGCCTGAGGAACATCCTGAAGTGCATGCGCCGAAGAACTCGGTCATTGCAGGAGCACCGGCGTCGTTCGAAGTAAGCGAGGGCAATCCCCAGACTGTTTCCAGGGTGCTCAAGTAAGAATAGTGGCTGTAGGACCCGCTGCCGACATAGCCCGTTTTGACCACTGGGCCCGCCCACGTTGCGTAAAGCCAGTCAGACGGAGGGCTTCCGTTTCCCTCATCATAAACGATGAAGAGAGCTGTTTTCTGGGACTTGAACAGGTTGCTGTTCAGGATTTGCGGAACTAGGGCTGCGACATACGCGTCGCAGGTCGGTATTGAAGTATCATGACAGTTGTCGCTGTCGTTCGGCGTAAGCCAGATGTAGTTTGCGGGACTGGCTGAGTTGAGCGCGTAGATGAACTCCGCATCGCCTGAGGATGTTGTTGTCAGGAAGTGGCTACATCGTGCAGGGGTCAGATTGTCTGTGAAGGTTGGAAATGCAAAGTGGTCTGTGCCTCTTGGCGGCTGGAAGCTGCAGGTGGCTGATCCGGACGCGTCTTCCGCCCAAGCCTGCCACGTTCTCCCGGACGCTTCAATCCTGTCGATGAGGTTCGGCGCGTTCGTTCTTCCCGGGCAATATCCACAATCGCCTGTAAATCCGAAAGTGTCCCCTCCGATCAACGCAACATAGTTGCCCTCGCTTGGATGACTGACACCGGTGTAGCCTGTCTCCTTCACAACCGAGTAGGAGTGGGCGAGCGAGGTCATGTAAGTCCCAGAACCACCACACGTCGTCATTACGTCACAGTAACCGTTGTTCTCCATGAGAATGGTGACAACGTGGTCGAAGGCGGGACTAGCTGCGTGGACGGTGACTGAGGGAGGAGAGAGAACCTGGGCCGTGCTAAGAGCTAGCAATAACATAATAGCCGCGCTCAAAAGTGTTTTCGCAAGTCGTCTGCTCAAGTATCGACTCATCATTATCTAACGACCTCCATTTTGGACTGCGGAGTTCTTTCCCGGAAACTGGCAAACTAAGAGGGTCATCTTGAAACTCGATCCGCTTCAACACTTGGACATGCGCGCTTTCAGCCTCGACCTAGACTACGCGGTTTGTCGGGAGGATAACCTGGCTCTATTGGGAGCGAGTTCCTCCGCAACCCCGCTTAATGGGCTGCGCCCAGTATAGGCGCTACCGAACTCATTGCCTCAGCAAATGGTTGAAGTGCCCAGTCACAACGTGAAACTAGCGTGGCCTACTGAAGATGAAGAAATCGGAGACTTTGCCGTGCACCCGAGATGTACTGACAAGAGAGGGCCGGACTCTCTTGTTCCCCACCGTCTCAATGGACCATAGCCATGAAAAGCATACTCTTTTCACAATCGGAAACTTGTCTCTTCTAAGAATCGCTTAGAATCAGCCCGGATTGGCCAACGAGCCCATGATTTCCCGGGTCGCCCATTCCACCGCTAAACCTGGAAAATTCCGATTGTAGCCATAAGAGTGGGGCCTGGGCCCGACCGGCCTTCTCACTTTCGCTTAGCAAATGTTTTGGCAGTTTTGTTGACACCTTTGTTGACGGGTTTGACAGTTATTTTGCGGGTTCTGATAGGGACACCTGCGATCTCATACTTCGGGACTCGACCTGAATCCCGATGATATGGGACAGGGGTAAGTTCCAGAGGCCATGGCTGCCCAGCCCATCCGAGCAAATACGAGTCGAGTCGTTATGCCTCCTCTCAGCCTACCATCACCCAAGATTGCACCCCTAGCTGAACCGCCCCGCGAAACAGGTCTCTCAAGCCTCGTGTGGATTCCTCCAGATACCCATCGGAGTCCACTTACCGAAAATGTTCTTATGAGAAGAACAGCTCAACCTCCATCATTCTAGCAAGTGTGAACACAAAGACGAAAAAACTTGGAACTCTCAGTCTCACGCTTCTAATCGTCTTAGCCCTAACGCTCAGCCCGACAAGCCCACGGCTGACAAAGGCGCAAAGCCTGAGCCCGCACGATCCGATCTACATCTCAAACGATGCAGGCTTCACTCCTGCCAACGGTGTCGTAAACGGTTCCGGTACCTTAATGGACCCCTACGTCATTGCAGGCTGGGACATCAGCAACGTCAACAACGCTACAATAGGGCCTCCTCCTGGCTCCGCGATCCACATCGCCAACACACATGCCTCTTTCATAATCCGGGACAATTACATCCACAGCCCCTACTCACCCGCCCAAACCTCCGGCATCCTGCTGGAAAACGCACCGCACGGCATCATTGCCAACGTCCAAATCACAGGTTCCTACTACGGCATCTCAGTCTCCACGAGCCCTTCATCCATAATTGAGAACAACAATATCTGGAACACTACGTTTGGAATCTCTCTTGCTTCAGGCTCAAGCTACTCGCTGGCGTCAAACAATCTAGTACGCAACATCACCCAGACAGGAATGTTCATCAGCGGAATCGACAGATCCACTATCTCTGGCAACAACGTTACCTGCGTCGGTCCGAACTGTACAGTCTTCCTCGTAACGGCCACTAACAGCATATTTGAAAGAAACTCCGCCGTAAACGGGCCGAGCTGTCTTGATACGACACTTCCATTATGCTACGGTTATCGAATAATTTCAACCACCGACAGTATTTTCAGGAACAACACAATCCGGGGCAACGCCTTCGGCTTCATCCTGAACGGCGCCGCTGATCGAAACATTGTGCAAGGAAATCAACTCAGTGGAAATCAGTATGGAATTGGCCTAGAAGGCGCCAAAGACTCGAATGGGACAATCATTTTGACGAACGCCGACAACACCGTCTCGGAGAACATTGTCACGGACAACACTCATGGAATCTATCTGTTTGCAAGCGTCCAGAACAAGATCTACAACAACTATCTCAATAACACTTCACCAAACCCTACCACGTGCCCGTACTCGTGTGAAAATGCCAACGCAGACAACACGCTGAACTCCTGGAACATCACCCGGATCCACGGCAGAAACATCCTCGGTGGCCCTCTGCTCGGGGGAAACTTCTACAGCGACTATCAGGGAACTGACTCGGACGGTGATGGCATCGGCGACACGCCCTACAGAGACTCGACGGGAAACGTGTTAGATCTTCTCCCTCTCGCATTCGCCCAGCCCCCCCTTCACGACATTGCAGTCCTAGGGCTAACGGCAGACTCCTCCTCAGTCAAGGTCGGAGCAACGATAGCATTCACCGTAGACATCGGCAACTTTGGAGCCTATGCCGAAACCTTCACAATCAACCTGTACGCAAACCAGACAATCGTTGAGACCAAGACTATCCTAAACATGCCGCCTGTGCCTCAGACGAGTGCCACCATAACGTGGAAAACAACCAACCTCCAGGCGGGAAATTACAACATTATCGCCAAAGTCCCCCCGCTCAATGGGGAAACCGACGTCACCAACAACAACTCACCAGAAATAATTGCGAAACTGAACCTCAACAAGCCACCCGTGATTGTCCTCGCCAGCAGCACCAACAGTACAACTGTTCGAAGCTCAGTGAGCTTCAATGCTACCGCAAGCTACGACCCTGACGGTACCATCTTCTCCTATTCATGGAACTTCGGGGACAACACAGCCCCTGAAACCGGCGCCATACGAACACACACCTACTCACAAGCGGGAAACTACACAGTGACCATAACAGTAACGGATGATAACGGCACAACTTCCAGCGCCGCCAGAGTCGTCAAAGTATCAGCCCTAGCGCCAACCTCGCCCCTGGCGCTTCAAGTGGGCTACGCTAACGGCACGATAAGTCTTAGCTGGAGTCCGCCTAGTGACTTTGGAGGAGCACCTATTACAGGGTACAGGGTCTACCGCGGAGTTAACCCGACAAACCTCGTTTATTATCGGACCGTCGCAGGCACTGTCACAACCTATGACGATGACTTTGTCTCGAATGGCCAAGTCTACTACTACAAGATCACAGCCGTGAACTCTGGAGGAGAAAGCCTCGCGTCCAACCAGGAGAACCTAACAGTACCGCTTCCCACCTACCCAGCACCGAGCCAAGACAACACGCTGTTATACGCCTCCATTGGAGTAGGCGTAATCCTCCTTGTAGGCTCGCTAGTTTTGATTCGAAGAATAGGGTCCCGAAGAAAACGCGCAAAACAGACCACGAACCGAGCTCTACGGGCAACGCGGGCCTTTCTGACCGGCAAAGGCCTCGACACGGTAATCCCGCATAATACGCGGATATCCAGAGCACCCATTGGATCTGAAGGATTTCACTCTTCCACAAAGTGAGACATAACGAATTTGGAGTTGATTCTGTAAACGGATAAATAGACGCCGACCACTAGTTTGCTAGAAGAGTGGCGAGAACAGAACAGTAGACCCGTATCAGGCAGCAAATGCAGAAGGCGGTAGAAGAATAATTTTGACCCTGCGGAAAAGCCTCGGGCCATTCAGAGCTACGGTTGCCTTATCGATAACAATCCTAGCGGTCATGGCAACCATGCCCCCTGCGCCCGTCCACGCCGGGGCCTACAGCGTCAACTCAGTTAGAAACGGAAATTTCGAGGGCGGGGTCGACACCTATGGCCTACCAATCTACTGGCAGAACGTCACGAATGAATGTCACTGTCAACCCGCACCAACAATCACAGTTAACAACACCGAAGCAATTTATAACAACGCTGCAAGACTGGACATAGGCAAGGCCTCAAACGGCTTCATGGGGGTTCGGCAATTCTATCCTCAGAACACCCTGTTCAGCAATTTCACACAGAGGCAGGACGAACTCGACTTTTGGTTTCGATTAGACCCCAAGTATGATGGGCTAGGGGACTTCCGAATAAGATTACAAGCCCAAAACGGACAAGAACTCAACTATGTCATAGACCCGGACACCACGTTCCTCACCTATCCCAACGACACCTTCACCTACGGAGACCTTAACGGCCAACCGAGCCTGAAGTATATTTTCCTGGGAAGACTCGGCAGCGACCTCTCAACCCCTTTGATGGCGCCCCCAAGCAAATGGGTACACTTCACGCGCGACGTTACGGCGGACTGGTTAGCACCGATGAGATTTACGGGCAACAGCACATGCACCGTAGCTAGCCCATGCACGCTTCCAGGCTTTCCCCTCGATGACGTGTTTAGCCGATTGGAGTTTGGCCTCCAAGGGTATCAGAATTCCGACCTTGGAACGCAGTATGGAATGACCGCCTGGATTGACAATGTGAACTTCTACTGGAACAGTAACTACCCCGCCCCACCACCTCCAATGCACTTCCTGAAGTTCAACTTCACAGACCTCAGCAAGACCAACGTCGACCAGTCCGTCAAGTGGAGGATATTCAATGCAACATCCGATATTGCCTCCTATACGAGAGGAGCGCAAACATTGCCCGACGGCGATTACACCTTGGAGGCCTACTACCCCACTATTACACCTCCCTACTTGATCTACCGCGCCAGAATCCCGTTCGACACAAACATCACGATTACGCTATCGTTGCTAGCAGAGCCCATGTCGCCGGGAACGTTCGTCGCGTTCTTCCCATCTGTTCTTAACACCACGAGGATAGAACAAGACAGTACTCGGCTGGCTGTTGATGTCAAAGCGACTACGGGAACATCCTATGCCATGTTCGCCAAAGTTCCCTACTTACCGAAAGCTATCGTGGAGACTACATCTTCGAGAGTGGAACTGGTCCCAGGCGTGGACTGGACATATGACGCTGCCCAATCAATAGCTACTCTTACAAGCGTAACACCCGCACTTTACGCCATCTACTTGCAGGAACCTGTCCGGGTCCCAACCGTCACATTCACAGACCGGGCCGGGACAAACGTCAACAACCTCCTTGTTTTCAACATGACGAACTCCCGAGGAAAACTGATTCCAATAGTGCAGCATCAGATCACTCCGGACGAGAACTACCCCTACTACCTTCAGGCATTCTATCAAGGCCACAGAACATACAGAGATACTGTAGACTTCAGCCGAACGAGCCCAATACAGCTCCCGATGCTTCCCCTCTCGAGCGGCTACCTTGTCGTGAACTCGACCGTGGTTGGCATTAACATAATCGGTCAATCCGACAATTCTTTGAAATTCGACCTCACTGGACCAGGCCCATTTCTCATTCTAGTTGGAGTCCCACAGAAACCGCTCTACATAGAACTGAACGGGGCAAAAATCTTCTGGAGCTACGACGCAACGAGCCGCACGGTCATCATAGAAACTCCAACCCAAGGAACAGTCTCGCTTCTCTACACAAATCCCCCCCAACAACCCCCGCCTAATTCTGCTTCAGACTACACCAACTACTACATTGCCGGGGGCATCCTTGCGGTCGCAGTATCTGCATCCCTTGGCATCGGAATATTCTTCACCCGCCAGAACAAACATCGAGTCGAAACCCCAACGAACCGGGCAGATAGAGAACGAAACAGGGAGCCATCTTTAGGACCAATGAGACGAGCCAACATGAATAGATCTGCTGGAGGAAGGAGCTGATGCAATTCGAGAAATCTCGAAGATTGAGGAGGAGTCTCCTGGCAGTTACCGTTCTCTACGTTGTCGTTTTCGCTCAAGTCCCGTTCTTCACAGCCCGCTCTGCACCGCCGCCCACTGTGAATTTTGACTGGACTCCCAAGTCTGCGGTAATCGGTAACCTTCTCAACTTCAACGCCACAGCAACTGGCGGAACTCCCCCCTACACCTACTCCTGGAATTTTGGAGATGGACAAACGGGAACAGGTGTAACTGTTCTACACCCGTACAACAGACCGGGCTTCTACTCCGTCGCCCTCAACGTCAGCGACTCTTCCGGGGCGTTCAACGTCCTCACCCAGAGTGTTACGATCTACGACTGGCCTGTCAGAACATACAACTGGCTCATCCACTGGAACGCAACAGCCGATGACGGTTTCAATATCTGGGATGTTTCTTACAAGGGCGTACCGCTGATCCGTGACGCCCGTCTGGCATACGTCGTAAACGATTATCTTGAAAACTTCTGCGGACCCTTTCAGGACGAGACCGCTTCATCAGGGCTGCAAGGAACTCTGGCCTCAGGAAACCTGAGATATGAGAACTTCACAACAGCCTCTGACCCGTACTTCCAGATCCGAACTGAATATCCCGTCGGGGGCTACAACTATCAGGAGGTCTTCAGGTTCTATCTGAGCGGGCGCTGGGAGCCAGAGATTCTCATTGGACGCGGAGGATGCATAGCGGATCACATCTACAAACCAATGTGGCGCATAGATATCGTGCTGGGCGAAGACTCGAACAATTTCATGAGCCAGTACACACCCTACAGGACTTGGGAGAACCTCATCTGGGAAGGAAACTATGTCGACAACGGTTTCCGAGACCCGACACACAACGCGGCGCAGTGGCGGATGGGTCACCAAGGCATGTACTACTACATGATACCCAAGATTTTCAGGGTCGACACAGACCTGCCCAACCTACCGACGAGCATCTACCTTGTTCGCGCACATCCTAACGAAATCCAATTCCAGCATTCACTAGAGTGCTATCCTAATCCCTGCGAGGACCCCTCGGAATTCATAAACGGAGAGCTGGCCTTCCGCCGAGATATTGCAATCTGGTTCATCCCACGAATCTGGGACCATGGACCCATCGACACTACGTCTCCGCAAAAAGTCGCAACTCTTTCCTTCTATCCGGGGGGTAGCTGGCCGTGACAGGCAGCTCTTCTAATGGACGTTGGAAATGGACGAGGCTACTATCCCTTGTAATGGCGGTCCTCGTTGTCGTGGGCGTCCCGCTCGCAATGGCTTCCGCCGGCTCAGCCGCGAGTGCTGTGGCTCGGAACGCGGCTGCGGGTCCAGCCACGATAGTTTGGGGAAATCCGTTTGCAGTCCCAACAATTGCCCTTGGTAACGGTTGGGAGAAAGTCACTGTGCGCGGCTCAGTCGAGCCTGTTCCGGGGAAAAGCGGGTACTATGCATTCCAATCTCCCAGGTTAGTGGGAAGTCTTCATGCTGAGTGGACCAACGCCAGTGACAAGTATGTTCTAGACGCATCTTTCTCGGGAATAAGCCAGTACGAGGAATACTCCCACTACTACCCGATCAGAATCATTCCCGCGGCCAACGCCCTGGAAGCAACAGGCTTAGAGATCACGGGAACCCTAACCATTAACGGAAAGACGACAACTCTCGACGCGTTGGCTGCACTATCCACTGCCATTCCCGGATATTCAGGCTTCCAAGGAGTCTCCCCCTCAATCTACGTCGTCTTCTACATTTCCTCAGAACTCATGATCACTATTGGCTGGTCGCAGGCCGACCAGACCATTCGCGGAATTTTCCACCCAGCATGCTCGAGGATGATTCACGCGGTGAGATTAGTCTCCACGGCGAGCTGGTGGTAGACAATAATCAGCGTCGTGCTCAC
>Ga0209058_1001157_pt1 | contig 22556 bp, 24 predicted proteins | sample GraSoiAngelo_147_FD_185904 | JGI IMG/M metagenome (GOLD analysis project Ga0209058, IMG submission 185904) | Grasslands soil microbial communities from the Angelo Coastal Reserve, California, USA - 14_1009_05_40cm (SPAdes) (version 2) | ecosystem: Environmental > Terrestrial > Soil > Grasslands ... | reverse complement strand
GCAAGGAGACGGTGCAGATCGCCGCCAACGACCTGGTCGTCATCGAGACGTGCGGGGGCGGCGGCTACGGGCCGCCGGCCGAGCGGCCCGTCGACCTGACGGCGCGCGATCGCGCGGAGGACTACAGAGGATGAAGCTCGCCGACCGGATCGCCATCGTCACCGGCGCCGCCAAGGGTATGGGCCGCGACATCTGTCTGACGCTGGCCCGCGAAGGCGCGCACTTGACGCTCGCCGCGCGCGAGGCCGCGCCCCTCGAGGCCCTCGCGCGCGAGGTCGAGGCGCTCGGCCGCCGCGCGCTCGTGGTGCCGACCGACGTCACCGACGAGCCCGCAGTGGAGCGCCTGGTCGCCCGCGCGCGTGAAACATTTGGACGGGTCGACATCCTCGTCAACGCGGCCGGAATCACCGGGCCCATCGAGACACCGGTCTGGGAGATCAAGGCCGACGACTTCGATCAGGTCATCGCGATCAACCTGCGCGGGACGTTCCTGCCGACGAAGCACGTGCTGCCCGGGATGATCCAGCAGCGCTGGGGCAAGATCGTGAACATCAGCGGCACCTCGGGCCTGCGCGGTTACAAGAACCGTGCCGCGTACTCGTCCTCGAAGTGGGCGCTGCGCGGCTTCACGCGGACGGTGGCGCTCGAGGCGGGTCCGTACAACGTCAACGTCAACGCGCTTCATCCCGGGATCGTGGGCGGCGACCGCATGGACAAGCTCTGTCGCGAGAAAGCGCGCAGGCGCGGCTGGACGCCGGAGCGCGTCTACCAGGAGTACGTCGACGAGATGGCGCTCAAGCGCGTCACGATCGCGCAGGACGTCGCCAACGCCGTGCTCTTCCTCGTGTCCGACGACTCGTCGAACATGACCGGGCAGTCGGTCACGGTCGACGGCGGCTGGGATGTCTAGTGGCCGGCGATGAGGGCGCGGCCGTCGCGCGTGGCGCCCCTCGGTGGAAAAGACTGTCGTGGTGCCAATGGTTCGGTAGCGTCCTGACGTTCATCGTCGCCGTCACCGCGGCACCCGCACAGTCCGTTCCTCCGATCGACACCTCGGGCTGGAAGACCTATCGGAACGAGTCCATGGGCTTCGAGACGAAGTATCCGAGCACCTGGAGCGTGGGTGCCCTGAAGGGAACGGCGCCCGAGAACGTGATGCTCGGTGGACCGCCCCGGGTCGAGGGATCGAATCTACGCGTGCAGTTCTGGGTCCAGCGGCAGATGAACCCCAACGGGCTGTCGATCCAGCAGTGGTATGCCGATCAGCTGAGTCGACAGACTTCGCGGCCGCTTGCGACGGCATACCCCGTGATCGGCGGCCGGGCCGCGGTGCGCATGGAGATGGTGGGGAGCCTGAGCCGAATGTTCAGTTTCTTCGTCGCGTTGAACAAGACGGATGTATTTCAGATCACGATCGACCTGCCCCCTGCTCAAACGCGACTCGACCCGACGTATGAAGCGCTGCTCTCCACCTTCAGATTCATCGAGTGAGGCAAGCGGCCCTCGGCGTCCTCGCGTTGCTCGCGGTGGGATTCTCCGCCGAACGTGCTACAAGCCTGACAAAGTGAACTGACCCCATGTCGAGAGCCCGATGCGTTCTCCATATTCTTCTGGCGGTCGCGCTTCTGTCCCCATTCGGGCGGTCCCCAGAAGGCGCCGACCCCGTGAACTGCGATCCTGAGAAGGGCATGGTCGACCTCGACCGGTGTCCCCAGCCGAAGCCGCCCTACGACCCCTTCGCCGACAAGAAGCTGACGTGCTGGGAGATGAGGCGCTACCGAGATCGGATCTTCACGGACAACGTCGATCTCGGGTGGCCGTCCCAGCTCAACATCGACATCGACTGGTCCTGCAAAGAGAACCTCGGCTCGCTCCCATTTCTTCGAAGGCTGGACGAGCTGACCAAGACCATACGAAGCGACGGCTCCCCGCGATGCACCGGAACGATCGTCCGCTATCACTGGGCCAGCTATAACTTCTCCCTCCTCGAGGCTGGGTTCGCTCCGGAAAGGCTCCTGGACAAAAGAGCGCTGATTCAGAAGTTCGCCGACGCAGAGCTCCAGCCGACCGACGCCGCGGTCTCCGACTACTTCGAGCGGTGGTCGTACGAGAGCCTCTACAACTTCGATCTCTACCAGGCCTACATGGTCGAGATCGCGAAGGCGACACCGATGCTGACGCGCCACTACCAGCGTAACTTCAAGTACCCGGAGCAAAAGGCCCGGTCACTCGCGAGCCTCGCGATCGACATCTATGTTCGGTTCGCCGCCGGCAGCTTCCCGAGAGTCTCCGTAGCCGAGACCTCGCGCCTCCTTGGCATCGCCCGTCCCGCGAGGGGCTCGCTGGACGACCTGGAGGCGCTGTTCGACCTCGACCCGGGCGAAGACGACCTCCGCATGGCCCTCAACGTCGCCCTGCTGCTGCAGCGGCCGCCGGCCCACCTCACCCTCCTCGTCGACCGCGTGGGGTCGCTCGACTACGGCGACGAATCCGCGCTGTTCTTCGCGCTTCGCAATCACCGCAACGTCCGCTTCCTGCTCGACCGCGGAGCGAAGATCGACTACCAGAACGGGTTCGGCAAGACCCCGCTCTTCTACGCGATCGGGTTCAACGACCGACCGCTCGTCGAGCTCCTCCTCGGCCGTGGGGCCGACGTCAATCATCGCTACGTGTCGAGCGACAAGAAGGACAAGTTCGACTGCCGCTACGACATCGAGCACACGGCCAGGACCCCACTGATGCACGCCGCTCAGCATGCGGACGTTGCCATGCTCCAGCTGCTGCTTCGCCGTGGCGCGCGGCTGCACGAGGTCGACGGGCTGGGCGACAACGCCACGGCCTACGCGCTGCGAGCCGACCGCCAGCCGAACGTGGCCTATCTCAAGGGGCTGGGGCTCGTCTCGCCGGACCTCGAGCGCCAGATCATGTCCGACAAGGTCGCGCGCAAGTGCCTCGAGGAAGGGACCCGACGCGGCTTGAAGGACAAGGAATACGATCGCTTCTTCGCTGCATGCTACGAGGCCGGGAAACCGAACTGACGCCATGCCCGCCTATCGCGTGATCGGCACCAGCCCCGCGCGGGCGGACGCGTGGGAGAAGGTGCGCGGCCGGCCGATCTACGCCGGCGACCTCGCGGTGGCCGGCATGCTCCACGGCCGGATCGTGCGGAGCCCGTACGCCTCGGCGCGCATCGCGCGGCTCGACACGCGCGCCGCCCGCGCGCTGCCCGGCGTGATCGCCGTCCTCACCGCGGCCGACGTGCCGCGCAACGAGCTGCGCATGGAGCTGCCCGGCCGCATGGCCGAGGCCACCGCCGGCGCCGTGCTGGCGACCCAGCCCGCGCTCGCCGCCGACCGCGTGCGCTTCCAGGGCGAGCCCGTCGTGGCGATCGCGGCCGAGACTCCCGAGATCGCCGCCGGCGCGGCCGATCTCGTCGAGGTCGAGTACGAGGAGCTGCCGGGGGTGTACGATCCGCTCGCGGCGCTGGACCCGAGTGCGCCGCGCGTCCACGACGGCGGCAACGTGCTCCGCCGCTGGCACCTGCGCACCGGCGACGTCGCGCGGGGCTTCAGCGAGGCCGCGGTGGTCGTGGAGCACACGTACCGGACGCCGTTCGTCGACCACGTGTACCTCGAGACCGAGACCGGGCTCGGCTGGATCGACGCCGAGGGCGTCCTGGTGCTGCGCGTGAGCACCCAGGTGCTCGAGCACTATCGCGACGTGGCCGAGATCCTCCAGCTGCCGCACGGGCGCGTGCGACTCGAGGGCACGTACCTCGGCGGCGGCTTCGGCGGCAAGGAGGACGTCACCGTCGAGTGTCTGCTGGGGCTCCTCGTCTGGAAGACGCGCCGCCCCGTGCAGCTGGTCTTCTCGCGCGAAGAGTCGTTCATCGGCCACGGCAAACGCCATCCGTACGTGATGCGCTATCGCACGGGCGCCACGCGCGACGGCACGCTGACCGCGGTCGAAGCCGAGCTGGTCTCGGACTCCGGCGCCTACGCCGCGCTCTCGCCCTGGGTGCTGCTCTACAGCCTCGTGACCGCGACGGGGCCGTACCGCGTGCCGCACGTCAAGGTCGACGCGACCACTGTCTATACGAACAACCCCGTGGCGAGCGCCTACCGGTGCTTCGGCTCGATCCAGACCTGTCTCGCGTACGAAGGCCAGATGGACGCGCTCGCGGCGACGCTCGCCATGGACTCGCTCGCGCTGCGCGAGAAGAACTTCCTCCGCAAGGGCGACGCGCTCGCCACCGGTCAGGTGCTCGAGACCGAGCCACGGCTTTCCGAGACGATGAGGCGCGCGTGGGCGGGGCTGGGCGAGCCGCGTTCACCGCGGCGGCCGACACGCATCGGCCGCGCGGTGGCCGCCTCGTTCACGCCGTACGGGCGCATGTGCTGGACGCGTGATTCGGCGAGCGCCTGGGTCGGCATGGAGCTGGACGGCACCGCCGTCGTGCGCTGCGCCGCGCCCGACGTGGGCGGCGGCCAGACCTCGTCGCTCTGCGCGATCACGGCGGAGGTGCTGGGCCTCGACGTGGCGCAGGTCGTCGCGGTCGGGCGCGACAGCCACTTCACGCCGCGCGCCGGCACGACCACCGCGACGCGCCAGCTGCTGATGTCGGGCAACGCCGTGCTCAATGCCGCGCGGGAGGTGCGCCACCACCTGCTCGCCGCTGCGGCGGCGCTGCTGGAGGCCGCGCCCGGCGACGTCGAGCTGGCCGACGGCCACGCGTTCGTCCGCGGCGCGCCGGGCCGCGCGCTGACGATGGCGAGCGTCGTGAAGGGCGCGATCGCCCAAGGCCGGCCCGTGCAGGCGCTGGAGAAATACGATGCGCCCTCGGCGCCGACCATCGATCCACTCACCGGGCAGGGTAAGGCCTTCAACGACTACACCTTCGGCACGCACGCGATCGAGGTCGAAGTCGATGAAGAGACCGGCCGCACGCGCGTGAGCCGGTTCGTGGCCTGCTTCGACGCCGGGCGCGTCATCAACCGGGCGAGCGCCGAGGGGCAGCTCGAGGGCGGCGCCGTCCAGGGCCTTGGGTACGCGCTCATGGAGGAGATCGCGCTGGAGAACGGCGTGAGCAAGAACCCGCACCTGGTCGACTATCGCATCCCGACCTCGCTCGACGTCCCCCCGATCGAGACCCTGCTGCTCGAGTCCGGCGACGGGCTCGGGCCGTTCGGCGCCAAGGGCCTCGGCGAGCCGGCGATGACCCCGAGCATCGCCGCCGTGGCCAACGCGGTCTCGAGCGCGGTGGGCGCGCGCGTAACGCAGCTGCCGATCACGGCCGAGCGCGTGCGCGCCGCTCTCGGCTCGCCGGCATAGCCGTGCCTCTCTTCGAGGAAGAGTTCACCGTCAACGGCACTGCCGAGACCGTCTGGGACTTCTTGCTCGACCCGAAGCGGCTCGCTCCCTGTCTGCCGGGCTGCGAAAGCCTCGAAGTAGAGGACGCGACTACGTATCGCGTCCGCCTGACGATCAAGGTCGGGTTCCTCTCGACCACCCAGAATCTTCGGATCACGATCATCGAGGCCGATCGCCCGCGTCACCTGGTGTCGGTGGGCCGCGGAGACGACCGCAAGCTCGCCAGCCAGGTCGAGGTGCGTAGCACCCTCGATCTCGAGCCGGTCTCCCCGACCGCCACGCGCGTGCGATATCGCAGCGAGGTGCGCGTGCTCGGGCGGCTCGGCGCCGTCGGCGACGCGGTCATGAAGGTCAAGGCCAGCCAGCTCGCGAGCGAGTTCGCCGCCAACGTGCGCGCCGCGATCGGGCGGCTGGCGTGAAGCTCGAGCTGACGCTCAACGGGCGTCCCTGCGTCACGGAGGCGCCGGGCCACTGGACCGTGCTCGACCTCCTGCGCGACGGGCTCAACTTGATGGGGACCAAGTACGGCTGCGGCGAGGGCGTGTGCGGCACGTGCACCGTGCTGGCCGACGGCCGGCCGATCCGCGCCTGCCTCGTGCTCGCCGCGCACGTGCGGGGCCGCGCGCTGGTGACCGTCGAAGGGCTCGAGCGGGACGGGCGGCTCGACCCGCTGCAGACGTCGTTCGCCGAGCGCGGCGCCGCGCAGTGCGGCTTCTGCACGCCGGGCATGCTGCTGGCCGCGAAGGCGCTGCTCGCTCAGAATCCGGCGCCGACGGTGGACGACGTCCGCGAGGCCCTCGCCGGCAACCTGTGTCGCTGCACCGGCTACACGAAGATCGTCGACGCCGTGCTGGCCGCCGCGCCCGGCGCGAGGTGAGCGTGCGCCTCTACCCCTTCGACCTGGTCGAGCCGGACACGCTGGCCGCGGCGCTCGACGCGCTGGCCCGGCTCGACGGCGAGACGCGCCTGGTCGCCGGCGGCACCGCGCTCGTGCCGATGATCCGGCTGGGCCTCGTCAAGCCCGATCGAGTGATCTCGCTGCATCGCCTCCCGGAGCTCGCCGAGGTCCGGCGCGACGGCGGCACGTTGCAGCTCGGCGCGATGGCGCGCCTCGCCGACATCTATACGGCGTCGACCGTGCGCGAGGGCTGGCCGCTCCTCGCCGAGGCGGCGCGCCGCGTGGCCACGCCGGCCATCCGCGTCTCCGGAACGATCGGCGGCAACCTCTGCTACGCGGAGGCCGCGTCGGATCCGGCGCCGGCGCTGTTGTGCCTCGAGGCCGAGGTGCGCGTGGCCGGCGCGGCCGGCGGGCGCACGGTGCCGGTCGTGGACTTCTTCCGCGGCTTCTACGAGACGGCGCTCGCGCCCGGTGAGATCGTCACCGCGATCCGCGTGCCGGCGACCCCGGCCGGAGCGCGGAGCGGCTACGTGAAGTTCACGTCGCGCTCGGCCGAGGACCGGCCGCTGGTGGGTGTGGCCGCGCTCGTCGTACGTGATTCGAGCGGACGCTGGGACGATGTGCGCATCGGTCTCGGCGGCGTCGCTCCGACGCCGATCCGCGCGCCTCGCGCCGAGGCGGTCCTCCGCGGTGAGGCGCCCGGCGACGCGACGCTGCGGGCGGCCGCGGAGGCCGCCGCGCGCGAGGCCGAGCCGCTCTCCGATCTGATGGGCAGCGCGGACTACCGACGGGAGATGATTCGCGTCTGGGTCCGTCGCCTGCTGACGTCGCTACGCGACGGCGCGCGCAGCGCGTGAGCCCATCGAATCAGGCGGGGCGGCGCCCGGCCCGGATACGCGCCCAGAGCGCCCGACCATCCGGCGGTAGCGCGCTGACCGCCACGTCGATCTGAGCGACCAGTGCGGGCTCGTCGGAGCCCGTGAGCAGCTGCTCGACGTCCCACGCGTCCTGTGGGCCGGCCGCGTACAACTTGAGAAGTATCAGATCGAGCGCGCCGGCCACACGGACCGCCACGTCCTCGATCACCGCGTCCTGCGCGCGTTCGGTCACGGCCCGTTGCCAGGAGCTCTTGCCGACGACGACATCGAGCGGATTCTCGCCCGCCGCGGTGAGCCTGACGACACCGGCGAGAGGATCCGCGGCGTCTCCCTTCCGGACGTAGGTCTCCAGACACTCCTGGGAGAGCGTGAAGAGGTCGATGTCGCGGGTCGCGCGGCTCACCCCGTGGACGGCCATCGCGGCCGCGCCGATCACGGCGAACGCGGTCCCGCGCTCCCGAAGCAGCGCGACGACCGGGCGCAGCAGGCTCAGCCGATGAGCTCCTCGATGCAGCGCGAGCGCAGGCGCCCCGCCTGGCGCCGCCGCTCCAGGGAACGCACGGCCTCCGAGGGTGAAAGCGGCGGCCGCTGCGCCATGCGGAAGGTCTCTAGATCGCGGGCGCCCAACGCGAGCGCCAGCGCGACGCGCTCGCTCGGCGTCAGCCTTCGGAGCGCGGCACGATCATCGGCGCGGAGCTCTTCGGCGACGCTGCGCATCGTGATTCGACTATAGCAGGTCGCCTCCGAGAGCCATCGCTAGCGCGGCAGCTGGGCGCGCGTCGCCTCCAGCGCCTCGCGCGCGACGTCGTCGGCCGGGCGCGCCCACGCCGCCGGGTTCGGCGCCTCGTAGCTCATGAAGCCGTGATAGCCCTTCCGGTCGATGAGCCCGAAGATCTCCTTGAACGGCACGGACCCGCGGCCAGGCGGCAGCCGGTCGAGCGCCTTGCCGGGCTCGAGGCCGGTCTTGGGCACGTCGCTGTACTGGACGTACGCGATCTCGCTGAGCGGCACGGCCTCGACGGCGGCCAGCGAGGCGCCGCTGCGCTGGAGATGGTACGTGTCGAGGAGCAGCCCGCAGCTCGGATGGGCGGCCTTGCTGACGATCCCGCGCATCACGTCGAGGTTGTTGAGCTGCTCGGCTTGCGAGTTGAACTCGATGGCCAGGCGCACGCGGTGCTCGGCCGCGATGCCCGCCGCCTCGCGTACGCTCGTGGCGGCGCGGGCCAGATCGCCGCGGCCGCGGTCGGACGCGCTCATCACGGTGGCGCAGCCGAGCTCACCCGCCCAGCGGCAGGACTCGGCGAACGCGTCCAGCAGCTTCTTCCGGTCGGCGCCGTCGGCGAAGATCCAGCCCATCTCGACGCCCACGCAGGCGACGCGGAGCCCGCTGGCCTTCACCAGCGACAGCACCTGCGCCGCGGTCTGCCCCTTGTCGGCCGCACGCGCGAAGTCGATGCGGCGCAGCTCGATGCCGTCCCAGCCGGCGGCCTTCGTGACGCGGAGCACGTCGGCCAGCGGCGTCGTGTCGAGCGTCCAGGTGTGGAGGGCCAGCATGGTGGTCACGGCTTCGGCGCCGGCGTCGCGGGCGCGACGGGCGCTGCCGTCGCCTTCGCGTACTCGACCGCTTGCTTCAGCTCGCCCTCGGCCTGCTTGACCAGCTCGAGCGCCTTGGCGCGGTGTCCGCCGAAGTGGTATTCGGCCTTCTCGAGTTGGTTCTGCGCCTGTTCGAGCGCTTTCGCGGCGGCGTGGATCTGGCGGAGCGGCGGCGCCCCCTGCTTCTTGTCCTGTGTGAAAGCGAGCGTCCCGTAGCCCAGGACGAATCCCAGCGCCAGCACGACGATGACGATCACGTTTCTCTTCAGCATCTGCTCCTCCTCACGGTTCGCCGCGTCCGGCTACACCGCCGCCGAGATGCCGCCGTCGAAGTTGATGGCGGTACCGGTGATGTAGGCCGCGCGCTCCGAGGCGAGGAACGCGACGAGATCGGCGAACTCGCTCGCCTCGCCGAAGCGCCCGAGCGGCAGCTTCCGCCTGTCCGAGATTTCCTTGTAGTACTCCTCGACGTCGCCCTTTGCGCGCCGCTCGTGCTGCGCGGACTTCACCAGGCCGAGGCACACGGTGTTGACCAGGATCCGCTCGGGCGCCAGCTCGTGGGCGAGCGACTTCGTGAGGTTGATGCCGGCCGCGCGCGTGACGCTGGTCGGCAGCGAGCGGGCCAGCGGCGCCTTGCCGCCGACGGTGGTCACGTTGATGATGCGGCCGCCGCCCCGCTGCTTCATGTGGGGAATGACGAGCCGGCAGAGCCGGATGGCGCCCATCACCTTGAGGTCGAAGTCGTACTGCCAGGTGGCCTCGTCGACCTGATCGAAGCCCGCGGCGGACGACGTGCCCGCGTTGTTCACGAGGATGTCGACGCCGCCGAAGCGCGCCAGCGTCGCCTTGACGAAGGCCTCGACCTCCGCGCCTTTCGTCACGTCCGCGGTCATCGCGAGGATGTCGCCGCCGGTCGCGCGCCGCACGTGCTCCACACCGCGCTCGAGCACGTCCTTGCGACGCGCGCAGGCCGCGACCTTCGCGCCGGAGCGAGCGAACCGCTCCACGCACGCGAGGCCGAGCCCTTCGCTGCCACCCGTGACGATCGCGACCTTACCGGCGAGACCGAGCTCGAGCGTGTCCATGAATTTTCCCCCGGGTCCGTGATTGCCCCGAAGATACCACCGCGGGGAAGGTTGGTGTAGCTGGCCCCCGCCGTGAGCTCAGGACGGGCCGAGGCGTCCGGCCATCGGCAGCCTGAGCGCCGGGCCCGTGCCGCTCGGCGTCGTGCCGGCGAGCGCGCCGCCGGGCAGGAAGTCCTTGCCGATCGCCGTGGGCGGCAGCGTGAGCCTGAGCTCCGCCCGCGGTCGCGAGCACGGCCAGGAGCGCCAGCGCGCGCCTCACCCGCCGAGCTCCTTGCGGACGATCCGCGCGCCCTCGACGAGCGCGGCGAGCTTCTGCTTCACGACCCAGCGCGGCGTCTCCCAGAATCCGCAATCGGGTGTGAGCCAGAGCTTCTCGGGCGCCACGTGCTCGAGCAGGGCGCGGATCCGCGCGGCCACCTCGAGGGGCGATTCCGCCTTGAAGGCCTTGACGTCGATCACGCCGGCGCCGAGCTCCTTGTCGGTCGGGAACTCGCGCCAGAGCTTGAGATCCTCCATGCCGCGGTTGGCGAACTCGAGGATGATCTGGGACGCGCGCAGATCGCGCAGCACCGGATAGAGCGCGCGGAAATCGCGGACGGCGGCGAACGGGCGGCCGTAGAGGTTGCCGAAGCACACGTGCACGGCGATCTTCGCGCGCACGCCCTCGACGACCCGATTCACGCCCTGGTCGAAGCGCGGCGCGGCGCCCGGGTACATTCCGCTGTGCGGCTCGTCGATCTGGATGCAGTCGGCGCCCGCCTCCACCAGCGCCCGGCACTCGGCGTTCACGATCCGCACGAGGTCGCCCAGCAGCGTGTCCTTGTCGCGGTAGCCGGCGCCGAGCTTGAGCGGCACCAGCAGCGTGTAGGGGCCGGGCACCGTGGCCTTGAGCGGCCGCGACGTGAGCGAGCGGGCCAGCTTGAATTCCTCGACGATGCCGAGGCCGCGCGGCGCGCTGATCGTCTCGACCACCTCGAACGGCGTGTTGGTATCCCAGAGGGGCTGGCCGAGCTTGCGCGCCGCCGGGAGCGGGCGGATGCCCTGGATGCGGTCGTAGAAGCCGATGATGAAGCGCACGCGCATCATCTCGCCCGTGCTCAGCACGTCGACGCCGGCGCGCTCCTGGTCGAGCAACGCCACCTGGGTCGCGTCTTCCATGAGCTCCTGCACGTCGAGCGCGCCCAGGCGGCCCGCGTCCATCGCCTCGCGCGCCAGCCAGACCCATCCCGGGAGCCCGTGGCTCCCCACCACCGACGTCGGCAGCAACATCATCCAGCTCCTCTCTCGCGCGCGTAGGCGCGGCCGAGGTACGCCTCGGCCACCAGCGGGTCGCGGAGCACCTCGGCCGGTGGGCCCTCCGCGATCTTGCGCCCGAAGTCCAGCACCGTCACGGTGTCGGCGAGATCGCCGACCAGCTCCATGTCGTGCTCGACCCAGAGCATCGTCGTCCGGAGCTCGTGCTTGATCCGCAGCAGGAAGCGGGCGAGGTTCTCCTTCTCCTCGCGATTCATGCCGGTCGACGGCTCGTCGAGCAGCAAGAGCGTCGGCTCCATGGCCAGCGCCCGGCCGATCGCGACGAGCTTCTGGACGCCGAACGGGAGGGTGGCGATCAGCTCGGTCCGGTGGCGCTCCAGCTCGAGGAACTCGATGATCTCCTCGGCGCGTCGGCGATGGAGCGTCTCCTCTCGGCGCGAGCGTCCCCAGAAGATCCCGCCCGCCAGCACGCCCGAGCGCATGTGACGGTGGCGGCCGAGCAGGATGTTGTCGAGCACGCTCATCCCGCGGAACAGCTCGACGAACTGGAAGGTCCGCGCGATCCCGCGCGCCGCGATCTGGTACGGCGCCAGCCCCTGGATCATGGCGTCGCCAAACCTGATCCGTCCCGCCTTCGGCGTGTAGAAGCCGCCGACGCAGTTGAGCACGCACGTCTTGCCGGCCCCGTTGGGCCCGACGAGCGCCGCCAGCGCCCCGTCGTCGACCGACATGCTGACGCCGGTCAGCGGATGGAGCCCCTCGAACTCGAGCGTGAGCCCCTCGATGGTCAGAACCACCGCCGGCGCCTCCGGTATTGCTTCACGTCGGTGTAGCTCTTGCGGCCGGCGCGGTGGCCGACGCCGAGATAGAACTCGCGGACGTCGGCGTGGGCGAGCAGCCGGTCGCGCGGCCCGTCGTAGACGATCCGCCCGTGCTCCATCACGTACCCGTAGTCGGCGACGGCCAGCGCCGCGCCGGCGTTCTGCTCGACGAGCAGCACGGCCAGCCCCAGCTCGTCGCGCAGGCGCGCGACCAGGATCATGAGCCGCTCGATGACGGCGGGCGCCAGCCCGAGCGAGAGCTCGTCCACCAGCAGCACCGCCGGCCGGCAGAGCAGCGCGGTGGCGAGCGCGAGCATCTGGCGCTCGCCGCCCGAGAGATAGCCGGCGAGCTGGCGACGCCGGTCGGCGAGGAGCGGAAAGTACTCGAACACCTGGTCGAGGCGAATCCTGGGGCGATCGGCCCCGCGCCAAGCGCGCCACCCGGGAACGAGCGCGCGCAAATTCTCCTGGACCGTCAGCGTCTCGAAGACCTTGTCGCGCTCGGGCACCAGGACGAGCCCGCGGCGCACCAGCTCGTGGGGCCGGCGGCCGGTGACGGGCTGACCCAGGAACAGGACACGGCCGCCCACGATCTGGGCGTTGTCCGCGCCGAGAAAACCTGAGATCGCCCGGAGCGTGGTCGTCTTGCCGGCGCCGTTGGTCCCGAGCAACGTGACGATCGAGCCCGGCATCACCCGGAGGGACACCCCCTGGATCGCCGTCGCGACGTGGTGGTAGACGACCTCCAGGTTCTCGAGCTCGAGCGACGGCGTCAGCTCGAAGAACGACGTCACGACGCCGAACGCAGCGGCCGGTAGCGCAGCGGCCACAGCGCGAACCAGTTGCGCACGCGGCGCCAGATGCCGACCAGCCCCTGCGGCTCGAAGAGCAGAAAGACCGCCATCAACAAGCCGAAGGCGCCGAACTTCAGCGGGAACAGATAGTACGCCGCGCCGCCCGCGAGGCGTAGCCCCGCCACCATCGCGTCGAGCACATGCGGCAGCAGCGTGACGAACGCGGCGCCCAGCACGGCGCCCAAGGCCGAGCCGAGACCGCCGATGATGATCATCGCGATGTACTCGACCGCCAGGAAGAAGCCGAACGCCTCGACCGACACGAACGCGCGATGGTACGCGAACAGGGCGCCGGCGACGGCGGTGATCGCGCTCGACCACACGAACGCCAGGACCTTGTAGCGCGCGACGTCGATCCCGACCGACTCCGCGGCGATCTCGCGGTCGCGGATCGCCATCCACGCCCGGCCGGCGCGCGAGCGCCGGAGGTTCACCGACAGCGCCAGCGTGAGCGCGGCCGCGAGCGTCAGCGCGTAGTACCAGGCGACGACGCCCTTGAGCACCCAGGGACCAAGGGCAGGCGGCGGGACCGACACGCCCGTGTTGGCGCCCCAGTGGTTCTGGAACTCGGCGCACGCGTAGAGCACCACGTGATGCAGCGCGAGCGTGCCGAGCGCCAGATAGAGTCCCTTGAGGCGCAGGGCCGGGATGCCCACGACGATCCCGAGCGCCGCGCCGACCACGGCGGCGGCCGGCAGCGCGATCAGCGGCGATCTCAAGCCGTTCTCGACGAGCAGGCCCGTCGTGAAGGCGCCGGCGGCGATGAAGCCCGCGTGACCGAGGGAGATCTGGCCCGCGAGCCCGGTGAGCACATTCAGCGCGAGGGCGCCGACCGCGGCGAGCGCCGTCTGCGCGACGAGGTCGAGGATGAACGGCGAGGCGACGCGCGGCAGCACCAGCAGCAGGAAGACGAGCGCGGCGAGCGCGCGTCGGCGCAGGCGCGTGTCCACCAGCGCCAAGTCGGCCGCGTACGTGGTCTTGAAGTACCCGCCGCCCCGCACCGTCTATCCTTCGGCGGTTGTGCGGCTCACACGCGCTCCAGCTCTTCCTTCGTGCCGTAGAGCCCCCACGGCCGAACGAGCAGCATCGCGAGCAGGCAGAGGAACGGCGAGACGTCGGCCAGCAGCGGATCGCCGTAGCGGACCGAGAGCACTTCCACGAGCGCGACGATCAGGGCGCCGGGAACGACGCCGCCCAGGCTGTCGAGCCCGCCGACCAGCGCCACCGCGAAGGCCTTGAGGCCGAGGACGCCGAGCGAGGGATCGAGGCGCACGTTGTTGGCGTAGAGGATGCCGGCCAGCGCGCCCGCGAACCCCGCGAGCGCCCACGACAGCGCGAAGACCAGGTGGAAGTTGATGCCGCGCTGGGAGGCGAGCAGCGGCTTCTCGCCGGCGGCGCGCATCTGGATGCCCAGCGGCGAGAATCGCAGGAACAGGAACAGCGCGGCGAAGAGCGCCGCGGCCGCGCCCACCGTGAAGAGGTCGAACGTCGAGACGACCGCGCCGCCGATCAGCGGCCGAGCCGGGTTGGCGAGCCCCAGCAGCCCCAGCGGGTGCCGGATGCGGTCGGTGTACACGAGCACGATCGCCGCGCGCAGGAGAATGCCGAGCGTCACGGTGACGAGAACGGCGGCGAAGATCGGATGGCCCGCCATCGGGCGCATGAGCAGGCGATAGATGAGGAAGCCGGCCAGCGCGCTCAGCGCCGCCGCGCCGGCGATCGCGCGCGCGGGCTCGCCCGGCGCCGCCGTGGCGACCAGGAACAGGAAGTACCCGCCGAGCGTCATCATGTCGCCCTGCGCGAGGTTCAGCACGCGGGTTGCGCGGTAGACCAGCACGTAGCCCGCCGCGAGCAGCGCGTACAGGCTCGCGACGACGACGGTCGTGGCGAGAACTTGCGTCACTTGATCTCGAGGCGCGTCCAGCCGCCGACCGACACGATGGAGCTCCGGGCGGGGTCCCACCGGTAGACCTTGTAGTAGGTGTTCTTCCGGTAGTGGTTGTCCGCGCTCCACTCGATGGATCCGCCGCGCAGCCCTCTGGTGTCGATGCTCACTCCGGCCATCGCCGCCGCCAGCTTGTCGCGCGAGCACGGCCAGCCGCACTTCTTCAGCGCGGCCTCGAGCACCATCGCCGAGACCCAGCCTTCCGCCATGTAGTGCGGCGGATGGGTCGTCTGGCCCTTCACCAGGCCGGTGATCTCGGTGTGGATCGGCAGGTTTTCCATGAACAGCGTGTTGCCGCCGAACGCGTGCAGGCTCGGCGCCTTCAAGCGCGCCAGCTCGTCCTGGGTCTGCTGGTGGCCGTACAGCAAGTACCTCCCCGGCCAGCCGATGCGCTGAAGCGCTTCGAACACGCCCACCTCGACGTGCCACAGCGCCCACGAGAGCACCCACTCGGCGCCGGCGTCCTTCAGCTTCTGGGCGAACGGCGTGAAGTCCGGTGTGTTGCCCGGCACCACGACGACCGGGATCGGATCGAGGCCCATCTCTTTCGCGAGCTGCTCGGCGAACTCGAGCTCGATCCGCGAGAGCGGAATGTCCTGCGCGGCGAAGCCGACCTTCACCTTCTTGCCGCCTGACTGCTCCTTGATGAAGCCGAGCGCGAAGCGACTGTCCCACTTCGAGCCGAACGACGTCGAGCAGAAGATGAGCGGGCTCGCCGGCGGGAACGCTTCGCGCGGGCAAACACCGCCGCCGAACAGCAGCGGGATCTTCTCGCTCTCCGACTCGGTCATGAACGGCTTGTAGGTGGCGGAGGTCGACGCGTTGACCATGAGGATCGTGCCCTCGCCGAGCTTCTTGGCGTTGGCCGCCGCGCGCTGGGGCTCGCCGCGGTCGTCCTCGTAGGCGATCTCGACCTTCTGGCCGTTGATGCCGCCGGCGTCGTTCACGCGCTGGAAGTAGACCTTGTAGGCCTCGTAGGTCGGCGCGTAGGTGGACGACGCGGGGCCCGTGATGGCCGCGCTCATGCCGATGCGGTACTGCGCCGCCGCCGGGGGCGCCAGCGCGACGACGGTGAGGAGCGCCACGAGCCGCGTGAGCCGGGCCATCTCAATCCTCCGTCTGGAGATCCGCCACCTCGGCGGCGATCCGCTGTTCCTCGTCTTCGGCGTACATCGACTCGACCAGCTCGCCGTAGCGCTCGGCCATGAGCCGCCGCTTCACTTTGCGCGTCGGGGTCACCGGCTCGCCCTCGAGCTCGGGATCGAGCTCGCGCGGCAGGAGCCGGAACGCCTTCACCTGCTCGACGCGCGTGAGATCGTCGTTCGCGCGCCCCACCTCGGCGTCGATCAGCGCCTGCACGTCCGCGTGCGCGACCAGCGACCCGTAGCCCGTGTGCACGACGCCGTGCTCACGCGCCCACTCGCCGACCGTCTCGCCGTCCACCTCGAGCAGCGCCACCAGGTAGCGCCGGCCCTCGCCGAACACCGCGGCCTCGCTGATGTACGGGCTCGCCCGCAAGAGATTCTCGACGCGCGAGGGGCTGACGTTCGTACCGCCCGCGGTGATCACGATGTCCTTCTTGCGGTCGACCAGCTTGAGCGCGCGCGCGGCGGTCCATTCGCCGACGTCGCCGGTCAGCAGCTTGCCGTCGCGGTACAGCGCCCGCGTCGCGTCCGGGTCGCGCCAGTAGCCGCCGAAGAACTCCCGCGCGCTCACCAGCACCTCGCCGTCTGCGTCCAGCTCGATCTCGATGTTCGGCGCGCCGGTGCCGACGTCGCCCGGGCGCGGATAGGGGCCACGCTGGCCGGTGACGAGCGCGCCACCCGTCTCGGTCTGGCCGTAGGCCTCGCAGAGGTTCACGCCCCACGTCTGCCAGAGCATGGCGACCGGCGGCGGCAGTGGCGCACCGCTCGAGATCACCAGCTCGGCCCTGGCGAATCCCACTTTCTCCAGCAGCCAGCGGAAGACGGTCGCCCGCGCCAGCCTGGACGAGAGCCGCCACGGGGCGCCGATGCCCTCGCCGCTCCAGCGAAGCTCGAGCGCCCGCCGGCCGGCCGCCATCGCCGCGCGGTAGGCCGCGCGCTTGATCCAGGAGCTCTGGTCCAGCCCGACCAGCAGGTGGGCCGCGAACTTCTGCAGGTAGCGGGGCACCGTGAAGACGAACGTCGGCTGGATCTCGTAGAGCGCGTCGGCGAACGTGTCGATGGACTCCGGGTAGTGCGGCACGATCTCGGACATGAGCGGCATCGTGATCGCGAGGTTTCGGCCCATCGCGTGACAGAGCGGCAGCATCGCGACGGCGCGATGCTCGCGCGCGGCCAGGAGCGGATAGTGGGCGATGATGTTGGCGCACGCCGCCAGGTGCGGGCCGTGGCGGTACACCGCGCCCTTCGGATGTCCGGTCGTCCCCGAGGTGTAGATGATCGTCGCGGCGTCCTCGGACGACAGCGCCCGCACCAGCTGGGCGAGCGCGTCGGGCTCGCCGGCCAGCGCGTTGCGGCCGAGGCGCTCGACCTCGGCCAGCGGGCGCACGCGCGCGTTCCGGTACATGAACAACGCTCGGGTGTCGATCACCAGCACGACGCGAACGCCCGGGCACTCGTCCAGCACCGCGAGGGTCTTGTCGAGGTGCTCCTGGTCCTCGGCCACCACGAGCGACGCGCCGCCGTGCTGGAGGAGATGGCGCACTTCGCCGGGCGCGCTGGTCGGATAGATCCCGTAGGTGATCGCGCCGAGCGCCTGCGCCGCCAGATCGGCGATCGCCCACTCCGGGCACGGGTTGCCGATGATCGCCACCGTCTCGCCGCGCGCCACGCGGTACTCGCTCACGAAGCCCACCGCGACTGCGGCCACGCGCTCCGCGTATTGGCGCCACGTCGTCTCGCGCCACACGCCGAGCTCCTTCGAGCGATACGCGACGCGGTCGGGGCGCGTCTGCGTCTGGTCGACGAGCAGCCCGGGCAGCGTGCTGGCGCGCAACGCGCTGAAATTCATGCCGGGCGGATTATACCGGAGGGGATTATCCTGAGGCCGTCATGACGCGTGAAGAGCAGGTGAAGGCGGTAGGCCTCAAGGCCGGCGCGCGCGTGGTCGGCATCGCGCCCGTCGAGGCGTTCCGGGAGAAGGTGCCCGAGGGCTACCGCCCGGAGGACATCCTGCCCGGCGCGCGCAGCGTAGTGGTCGCCGGCGGCGACGGGCCGACCGCCGGGGCGTGGCGCTCCCCCGACAACCGCGTGATGGAGATCACCGGCTACGACCTCCGCGAGAACGTCGCGGTCCACGCGATGTGCGACTTCATCGAGGGCACGCTGGCGCACCACGCGATCCAGGCGCCGTCGCTGCCGGTCCACGGCCACGAGCCGCCGATGTCGATGATGCACGCCGCCGAGCTGGCCGGCCTCGGCACCCGCTCGCTGGCCGCGCACATCATCCTGAACCCGGAGTACGGCCTGCTCTACTACGCGGCGCTCATCACGACGCTGCCGCTCGAGCCCGACGCGCCGCTGGCCGAGCCCGCGTGTCCGCATCCCGGCTGCGTCGCGATGTACAAGCGCATCGGGACCACGCCGTGCCTGCGCGTGTGCCCGGCGTGCCTCAGCGGAACCGTGCAGGACGGGCGCATCCGGCAGTCGACCTACGATCGCGAGAAATGCCACTCGCGGGCGCAGACCTACGGGATCGGCTCGTTCCAGAAGGGCCTGCTCCAGATCGTGAACGAGGACGACCCGGCGCGCCGCCGCACGATGCTCTACAGCGACTTCTTCACCAGGAGTATCCAGTCCCTGGGCTTCTTCCGCGACTCGATCGCCCAGTGCTTCGAGTGCATGCGCGTCTGCCCGGTCGGCCGCAAATACCGGAAGCTGCAATGACGGCTCGAACCCATTCGCCACGAGCCGGGCTCGCACGCCTCCATCCGACGAAGCAGGCCCTGCGGAGCCGGCTCGCATCTTTCTCAGGCCACCCTCGGTCCGAGCCGGCCTCACGGACCCCGCTACCGTGAACAGCAGCGTGCTCAAATCCGTCGCGCTCAAGTCCGGCGCGACCGTCTGCGGCGTCGCTGCCGCGAGCGCCTTCGACGTTCACGCGCCCGAGAAGCACCGCCCCGGCGATCTCTTGCCGGGCGCCCGGTCGGTCGTGGTCGTCGGCGGGGCGCAGCCGCGTGAGGGCGACTGGGCGGCGACCTCGCCGTGGGTCATGCAATCGATGGGCACGACCGAGCGCATCCAGTCGGTCGGGCGCAGGCTCGCCCAGTACATCGAGAGCGAGCTCGGTTACTACGCGCTCTACGTGCCGCCCGGCACCGCGAGCGGCGACACCCCGTTCCTCTCGTTCATGCTCGCCGCCCAGCTCGCCGGCCTGGGCTCGAAGTCGCTGGCCGGCCCCGTGCTGAACCGCGAGCACGGCTTCATGTACTGGAGCGCCGTGATCACCACCGCGCCGCTGGAGGCCGACGGCCCCGAGAGCGCTGCCGCCTGCCCGGCCCCACCCTGCCGCGAGATGTGGGAGCGCGAGGGGACGACGCCGTGCCTGAAGATCTGTCCCGCCTCGGCCGGCGGCTGTCTCTCCGGCAAGCTCGAGAACGGCCGCGCCGTGCAGACCTACTACGACGCCGCCCGCTGCAACACACGCGTGCACACGCACTGGGTCGGCGGCTTCCAGAAGGTCCTCGAGGAAACGCTGAACGAGCCCGATCGCGACAAGCGCAAGATGCTCCTCTACGGAGATTTCTTCACGCGGAGCCTCTGGGCCATCACGTACTCGTCGACCAACATCGCCCAGTGCTTCGAGTGCATGCGCGTCTGCCCCGCCGCCCACGGCCGCAAGGAGATGAGGTAGCGATGAGCGTCTTCAAGCTCGATCCGGACGTCTACAAGCGCTACAAGGACGAGGTGCTCAAGCTCTGCAACTCGTTCCAGAAGATCGACCAGCCTGGCCTCTCCGACCAGCAGATCGCCGAGCGCCTCGGCCTCGACGAGCGCACGGTGACGGAGATCCGCTGCGTCGCCGAGCGCGACTGCTATTCGCTGGACGAGTGGGAGAAGGCGATCGAGTTCAAGAAGAAGGCGACGCTCGAGTGGTCCGCGCTCGCGCTGAAGCGTCCCGACCTCAAGCCCCAGTGACCCTCTACTTCTTCGAGCGCATCGCCGATGACGACTTCATCGGCCCCGTCATCGTGGCCGCGCCGGACGAGACGACCGCGTGGGGCCTCCTCGCCGGCCGCGAGCGAGCCGACGTCGATGCGCTGAAGGCGCTCGGCTGGCAGATCGCTCAGGACCTCACCGCGGTGCCCTCGCGACCGACCATCGTCTACCCGAGCCACTATCGCCGCGCCGTCCTGAGCTGAGTCCCAGGCCTCGCAGCCCTGAAAGCACTTCACGTCGGTCTCGCGCTGCTCGTCGTCCTTACCTGGGGGTTGGCCTTCGTCGCGACCAGGCTCGCACTCGACAGCTTCACGCCCGCCCAGCTGACCGCGCTGCGGTTCCTCGTCGCCGCCGTCCCGGCCTTGGTTCTGGCGCGGCCGCCGCTCGCGTGGTCGACCCTCGTCGCGATCGGGCTGACGCTCTATACCGGCCAGTTCCTGCTGCAGTTTTTCGCCATCGCCAACGGCGTGCCGCCGGGCCTGGCGTCGCTGCTCGTGCAGACACAGGCGCTCTTCACGATCCTGTTCGCGGCGATGGTGCTGCGCGAGACGCCGACGCCGCGTCAGCTCTCTGGTGTCGCGCTCGCGTTCGCCGGGCTCGTGCTCATCGTCCTCACGGTCGGCCACGACCTGACCGGCGTCGGGTTCGGCCTGGCGATGGGCTCGGCGATCAGCTGGGGCGTGGGCAACGTGCTGCTGAAACGGATCCGGGACGTCGAGATGCTCGACCTGGTGGTGTGGATGAGCCTGGTGCCTCCCCTGCCGGCGCTGGCGCTCTCGCTGACCATCGACGGGCCGACCGCGCTCGTCCGATCAGTCGCGAGCGCGTCGTGGACCGGCGTGGCGTCGGTCCTCTACCTCGGTCTGGTCGCGACGATCCTCGCCTACGCGATCTGGGGCCAGCTGCTGCGCCGGTATCCGGCGGCCACGGTGACGCCGTTCGCGCTCCTCGTGCCGTTCGTGGGCGCGTCCTCGTCGGCGCTCGTGTTCGGCGAGCGATTCGGCGCGCTCCGGCTCGCGGGCATGGCGCTCGTGCTGCTTGGGATCGGCGTGATCGTGCTCTCGGCGCGTGCGTCGCGTGGCGCCGGGTTCCGCCACTCGCTCGGCGTCGTGCCGGCGACGCGAACTGACGCGGCCGGCGTGGTCGACCTCATCGGTCGCGTCTACGCGGAGTACCGCTTCGTCTACGAGCCCGGTGTCGAGGTGCCCGATCTCTTTCGGTTCGACGAGCACTACACGCCACCGCGCGGAGCCTTCTTCGTCGTCCGTGACGGAAACCGCGTGGTGGGATCGGTCGGCGTCGAGCGGCTCGACGGCGGCGCCGCCGAGCTCCATCGCCTCTATCTCGACGCCAACCTGCGAGGTCGAGGCACCGGCCGCGCCCTGGTCGAAGCCGTGCTCGACTGGTGCCGCGCGGAAAAGATCTCTCGCTTGACCCTCTGGTCGGATACGCGATTCGACCAGGCTCACCGCCTCTACGAGCGCATGGGCTTCGAGCGGCGGGGCGAGCGCACCCTGCCCGACGACCTCAACCAGACGCGCGAGTACGGCTTCGAGCGTCCGGTCTGACGGCCGCTGGCGTCACGATGCCGGACTCCGTTTCCGGTCCACGATCCCCGAGAATCGTTCGATGAACGCTTCTTCGTCGAGCGCGGCAGCTTTGGCCAGGGCGCGGACCCGGTCGGGCGCCTCGAGGTCGGCCCGGTTCAGCCGGATCATATACGCGGCGAGCATCCCGTACGCCTCGGAGGTGACATCGACGTACCGTACCCTGAAACGCCCGGTCTTCCGGTCGATCAGGTCGCCGAACGGTACGGGCACGCACCGCTCGCCCTGGATGGTCACCATCGCTTGGGTGCCCCCGTCGATCAGGAATCGCGTCGCCCAGTAGCCGAGGCCACGGCAGTAGTGGATGTCGAAGCCGCCCGGAGGCGCGCATCGGAGCTCGTAACCGAGGTCGTCGGCCACGATGCTGCATCCAATTCCCCGTGCCTGCAGGCTCGCCGCGACCCGATCCTTGAGCAAGCGCGAGAGCGCCAACTCGGCCAGGCGCACGTTGCCGTACGGATCGCGCTCGACCGGTCCGAGCGTCTCGGGGTCGACGCGCTCGATGAGTCCTTCCGCCAGCAGCGCGACCCCGTGCTCCCGCCCCTGAACACGCCGCTTGACGATCGCCCCCTCGAGGATGCGGGCGATCCCGTCGAGATCCACCGGCCCATCGGGAAACTCCTCGCCAATGACGGTCAGCGTCGCGCCGGCGGCGCTGCCGATCCCGAGCGCCAGGTGCCCGGCGTGACGGCCCATGACCGTGACGAAGAACCATTTGTCGGTCGTCGCGGCGTCCTTCATCAAGTTACGCACGAGATCCTTGCCGACGTCGACGGCCGTCGTGAAGCCGAACGTCGGGATGCCGGGCGGCAGCGGCAGATCGTTGTCGATCGTCTTGGGGACGTGGGCCACCGCGAGCTTGCCGTCGAACGCCAGCGCGACGGCGGCCGCGCCGGACGCGGTGTCGTCCCCGCCGATGGTCAGCAGGTACGAGACGTCGAGACGCCGCAACGACTCGGCGACGCTCCGAAGGGTCTCGGCCGATCGCGCCGGGTTCGCTCGCGAGGTCCGTAAGATAGAGCCTCCGTCGAAGTGAATCCGGGAGAGCGCCGCAACCTCGAGCTCTTCGACGTGGGAGAGATCGTTCTGCATGAGCCACTTGTAGCCGTC
>Ga0209058_1001156_pt1 | contig 22559 bp, 28 predicted proteins | sample GraSoiAngelo_147_FD_185904 | JGI IMG/M metagenome (GOLD analysis project Ga0209058, IMG submission 185904) | Grasslands soil microbial communities from the Angelo Coastal Reserve, California, USA - 14_1009_05_40cm (SPAdes) (version 2) | ecosystem: Environmental > Terrestrial > Soil > Grasslands ... | reverse complement strand
GGCGGGCCGCGCAAAACACGGCGCGCCGTTCGTCGACAGGACGATCTACACGAACTGGAACGCGCTCGCGGTGTCGGCATACGTCGCGGCCGCGGATGCGCTCGGCGACGACGCGATCGAGGAGCGCGCGCATCAGGTCGTCCGCGCGATCGCGGCGCGCATGCTCGCCCGTCCGGGAGGTCAGCTGATGCACTTCGACCGGGGCGACGGACCTCGCGTCGCCGATCTGCTCGGCGACTGGGCCGCGTTCCTTCAAGCCGCACTGGACGAGTACGAGACGGGGAAGCATCGCCCCGCGCTCGCCGGCGCCATCCAGGCCGCGACCACGATGCGCGAGCGACTCGAGGACGCCGCGGACGGCGGGTTCTTCGACGCGCCGGAGCGCGCCGAGCCCGGGCGCGTCGCGCTCCGTGAGAAGCCGATCGAAGACAACGCGTTGGCCGCTGATGGGCTCCTGCGTCTTGCGGCGCTCACCGGCGACGAACACTGGCGAGAGACCGCGGTGCGCGCGCTGCGGTCGTTCGTGGGCACGTATCGCGCGTGGGGACAGTTCGCCTCGTCGTACGCGAACGCGGTCGCCCGCGCGCTCGCGGAACCGCTCTCGATCACGGTCGTCGGTCCGAAGGACGACGCCAAGGCGACCGCATTGTGGCGGGCCGCGCGTTCGGTAGACGATCCGACTCGGAGCGTCCAGCGCATCATTCCCGACGAGGACGGCGCCCGCCTCGAGCAGCTCGGATTCCCGCGCGACCGGACGGCGGCCTACGTCTGCGTCGGGACCAGCTGCTCCGCTCCGCTGTCGGATGAGAGCTCTCTTCGTCGCGAGCTCGGGCGAGCGCGCGGTAGGTTGGAGAAGGTCTAGCCGCGTAGGCACGCCCTGTGCGGGGAGGGCGCCCTATGGCGCGGATCCGCGACACTGACGAGGTCGTCGACACGCGAACGCTCGCGGGAGCTGTTACCGTCGTTGGCGTCTTCGCCAGCGGCTCGGCTGCACGCGCGGCGATCGGCTCCCTGGAGCGTTCGGGATTTCCAGCCGATCGCGTCGGCATCGTGGACGACAACGTTCGCAACGCGCGCGAGGTGGCGGGATCCTTCAGCCCGCAGGGCGCTCTCGTCGGCGCGATGCTCGGCGCGCTCCTGACGGCGGCGTTCATCTTGTTCGGCGGTGAGTCGATCCGTCAGAACCCGGCCAGCATCGCCCTCGGCGGCCTCGTCCTGATCGTCGCGTTCACCGCGATAGGCTGGCTCGCCGGTCGCGCGCGTCTCTTCAAGAAGGACGAGTACGCGGAATTCGAGGATGCCGTCGAGGCCGGCGAGACGCTCGTCTCCGTCGTCTGTGAAAGCGAAGCGGGCGCCGATCAAGCTCGCGCGATCCTCGAGCGCTCAGGTGCCGTCGGCGTGCGACGCGAGGACTCGGGCGAGGCGGTCTAGGGAGCCGCCGCCCCGCCGACCCACACCGCCTTCGGTCGCTGCAACACCGCGAGGTCCTTCAGCGGATCGCCATCCACGAAGAGCAGGTCGGCCCACGCGCCCGCGGCGATGCGTCCGGCCTTCGCGCTGCCGACGACGTCCGCGGCGAGGCTCGTGGCCGCGATGAGTGCCTCGGTCTTCGAGAGACCGGCCTCCGCGAGGTAGACGAGCTCCAGCGCGAAACGCTCGTGCGTGTTGAATGGCGTGCCAGCGTCCGTGCCGGCGGCGATCCGGACGCCGGCCTTGTGCGCGGAACGGATCCCCTCCTGATGCTTCGTCGCGACCAGGCGCGCGCGTTCCATCACGCGCTCCGGGAGCGCGCTGCCGTTGTCGATGATGCGGCGCAGCGCGGAGAACGTCGGCACCAGCGCGACGTCCTTCTCTTTGATCAGGCGGATCGTCTGCTGGTCGAGCAGCGTCGCGTGCTCGATCGAGTCGATGCCGCACTCCGCCGCGATGCGCATGCCCTCCGCGCCATGCGCGTGCGTGGTGATCCGCACGCCGGCGCGGTGCGCCTCGTCGACCGCGGCGCGCGTCTCTTCCGGCGTGTACGCGGCGAGCTCGGGCCCGGCGCCCTCGCCGAGAACGCCACCGGTGGAGAACAGCTTGATGACCGTCGCACCGACCGCGACCTGCTCGCGCGTCGCGGCGCGCACGGCGTCCGGTCCGTCGGCGATGCGGCCGACCTCCATGCCGTGACCACCGGTGATCGTGATGCCCCGCGCGGCGGCGATGATGCGCGGACCCTCGAGCGCGCCGCGCTCGATCCGGCGCGCGAGCTCGATGACCATAGACCCGTTCGCGCCGAGGTCGCGGACCGTGGTCACACCGCTGCGCAGCGTGAGGCGTGCGTTGCGAAATGCCTTCAGCGCCGCCGCCGCTTCGCACTCCCGCGTCTCGGCTTCGAAGTTCGCGCTGCCGTCGAGCGTGAGGTGGCTGTGACAATTGATGAGCCCGGGCACCGCGAAGCTGCCTGGGGTTTTGACCGTGCGCGATTTCTCGCCTTTCGGTGTCTTCGGCGCGCGCGACCGCTTGCCGATCCACGCGATCTCGCCGTCAGCGACGACGATCGTCGCGTCGGACATCGAGCTGGTGCCGTCGAACAGGCCGTCGATCTCGATGACCGTGCGCATCGCGGGGCAGTATCGTCCACCGATGCCGCATCCGCTTCTCGAGCGTCTTCGCGCGCGTGGTTTCGTGATGCCCGATTACGACGGCGGCGGGCTCCTGAACGTTCCCGCCACCGTCCTCGACGTCCTCGGCGCGCGCGAAGCCGGCGACGCGCCGCCGCTCACCGGGCTCGACCCGGCCCTGCGCGAGGGCGTGAAGCAGGTCGTCGTGATCCTCGCCGATGGCCTCGGCTGGTGGCAGCTCGAGATGTTCTGCGACCGCGGAGACACGCCGTTCCTCGCCGAGTTGCGCGAGCGCGCGCGCCGGCGCAAGGGGGCCCAGCTCATCGAAGCGACGACCGTCTTTCCATCTACCACTGCGGCCGCGATCACGACGCTGAACACCGCGCGGACGCCGCTCGAGCACGGCAACATCGCGTACTTCATCTGGCTCGAGGAGTTCGCGCAGGTGACCGCGATGCTTCGGTGGGGCCCCGCGATCACGCGGCGTGGTTCGTACTTCGACGATCCCGCCGTCGATCCGCTCCGCCACGTCAAGGTTCCGTCGATCCACGCGCGCCTGCACCAGCGCGGCATCCCCTCGTACGTGATCGAGCCGGAGATCTTTCGGTCCGAGGCGATGACGCGGATGCACGCCGCCGAGGCGAACTTCGTCGGATATGTCGTTCCGTCGACGATGGGCGTGCGCCTGCACGCGGGACTCGTGGATGCGCCGCGGCCCTCGTACGTCTACGCGTACTGGTCCGGCATCGACACGGTCTCGCATCTCTATGGTCCGCGCAGCGAGGAGGCCGCGATAGAGGCCACCATCTTCGACGTGGCTGTAAAGCACGCGCTCGCAGGACGCGCGGCCGGCGACACGCTCGTCCTTCTCACCGCCGACCACGGCCACGCGACGACGGATCCAGACAAGATGCTCGACATCGTCGGCGACGAAGAGCTGCGCGCTCTCCTCCGCAATCCGCCCGCCGGCGAGCCGCGGCTGGTGTTCCTGCATACCGACCATGCCGCGAAAGTGCGCGAGCACATTGAACGCCGGTGGCCGGGCAAGGTCACGCTGCTCGATCGCGACGAGCTCATCGACGCGGGACTGTTCGGGCGCGGCGATCCGACGGTGGCGCGACGGCGGATCGGTGAGGTCGTGGTGCTGCTCGACGGTGACCTCTCCGCCTCGATCGTGAAAGTAGACGGACAGACGATCCGGCACCGTGGATCGCACGGCGGGATGACCGCCGATGAGATGCGCATACCGGTCCTCGCGTGGCGAGCCTGAGCGCGCTCACCTAGGATTCCGGGCATGGCCACGACGTCGTATCTCGAGGCGGTCTCCGGCGGTATGGTCGCCGCGGCCGCGTTCTCCGACGATGACGCGGCGGTCCAAGCCGTGACCCTGCTGCGCGAGTCCGGCGTGCGCGAGCAGGACATCGCGGTGCTCGCGAGCGATTCGCACCGCGCGGACCTCGTCGCGGGTGGTCGCGCCTGGTTGCCAGGGAAGGGTTGGGGCGGTCTTCGTTACCGCCTACGCCGCATGCTGCCGGGCGGCATCATCCCGCGCGACGTGCGCAAGCGCTACGCAAGCGCGATGAACGAGGGCAAGATCGTCGTCGTCGCCGCAGCGGACGGGCAGCCCCCGGACACGATCGCCGCACTGCTGCACCAGGCCCGCGGCGAGGCGGTCGATCAGTGGTGGCAGCAGCCGACATACATATTCGCGCCGCCGGAGCTCGCGGGGCCGTTCTAGCAGGGCCGGACGCTGCGCCTTCGACGCATCCCCGTCCGGTTCGTCGTTCTCGCCGTGACCGTATTGGTTGCCGTCGCCCTGGTCATCGGCGGCGTGCTCCAGGAGCGCCGCCCGGCGGTCGCCGAGCTAGAGACGACGCCACCGTCAATTCAGTCCTCGAGCCCACCAATTCAGTCCTCGAGCCCTGAGGGAACTCAGCCACCACTCAATGCCCGCGAGGTGAAGGTGATTGCCGCCCTCGGCACGCTCGGGATCACGGGACAGCGTGCGCAGCTTCCCTTCAACGAAGCATCGATCTGGGCTGATTTCGGGTCCGGTCGGCACCTCTTTGTGACGGCGTACCCGCTCAGCACCGTCGACCGTAACTACACCGTCATCGACGAACGTCAGGTCGCGAGGATCCTCGTCCAGCACGTCCAGCGCGCGAGCGGCGCGATCAGCAGCCGCTTCGAGTGCTCTGGCGACGAATACTGGGTCGCCGGTGCCGACCCCCCGGGCTTCCCGAACATCGACGTCTTCGTCGAGCGCCTCGTCAGCGTCGTCTGCTCGCCGTGACGCTCATGCGGTCGTCGCTACTCATACCGGAGCGCGCTGAGCGCGGACATCCGCATCGCGCGCCGCGACGGCAGGAATCCCGCCACGAGGCTGACCAGCAACGCGAGTCCCATTGCGCCGAGCGCGAGCGGCAGGTCGACGACGAAGATCGGCGCCGGGTTCGACTGCGGATTCAGGCTCCGGATCACGAGCTCGATCGCGCGGCCGCCGAGGATCCCGAGCACGAGGCCGATGATCCCGCCGAACGCGCCGACGAGCGCCGCCTCGGACAGGAAGATCGCGCGAATGTCGCGCGGTGACGCGCCAACGGCCTTCATGATCCCGATCTCGCGCGTGCGCTCGAGCACCGCCATGACCATGGTGTTCGCGATGCCGATGGCCGCAACGAGCAGCGCGACGCCGCCGATCCCGGCGAGGATGCCGCGGAAGACCCCGAAGCCCTTGTCGATCTGCTCGATGACCTGCTTGAGCGAGAAGGCGCTGAAGCCGAGCTCCTGGACGGCCTTCACGACGTCGGCAACGTACTGCGAGTCCTCCGACTCGATCGCCACGCCGCTGTAGCCCGTGATCTGGCGCACGGCATCGGGCGTGAGCCCGCGGTTCTCGGCGCCCGCGAGCAGCGCATCGTCGAGCGGGATCCGGACCGAGGTCTGCGACGCCTGCTCGTCGAAGACACCGACGACGGTCACGACGTAGTCGCGCGGCGTGCCGCTGCCGCTGATTCGCGTGCTGCCGAGCTTCACCGCGCCGCCCAGCCGGAGCGTCACCTTCCTGCCGATCACCGCGTCGGGCGTCGCCGCCACGAAGCGCGCGAGGTTGCCCGGGATCACCGCGACCGCGTGCTCGTTCGGCTCGAGGTGACGGCCGGCGAGGAGATCGCCGCGGTCGACCGGCGCGCCGGCCTCGATCCCCTGCGGGCGGATCGCCGCGTCCTCTCCGCCTTCGAGCAGCGTTCCGAGCGGCGCGTCGTACTGGCGGTAGACCGACTCGGCGTGCGGGATCGCCTTGAACTTCGCCACGAAGTCGTCGCCGATCGTGCGCGGCACCGCGGAGAGACCCGTGGCGCCGGGCTGGAAGGGCTGCACGGTGACGAGGCGCAGATCGCCGATCGAGAAGATCGATCGCTTCACGTTGTCCTCGGCGCCGGTCGCAAGCGCGATGAGGAGCACCACGAGTGCCGTGCCGATCGCGACGCCCAGCGTGGTGAGCGTCGAGCGCAGCCGCGAGCGCGAGTAGTTGCCGAGGGCGAGCGCGAAGAGGTCGGAGGTCCTCAATTCACGATCCGGCCGTCCCGCATGCGGACGATGCGCTGTGCGTGCGACGCGATGACCGCGTCGTGCGTGACGAGAACGACCGTCTGCCCGCGCGCGTGTAGCTCGGTGATGACGGCGAGCAGCGCCTCGCCGTTCGCGGAGTCGAGGTTGCCGGTCGGCTCGTCGGCCAGGAGCAGCGCCGGATCCGTTACGAGCGCGCGCGCGATGGCGGTACGCTGCATCTCGCCGCCCGAGAGCTGGCTCGGTCGATGATCCGCGCGCGGGCCCATGCCCAAGCGGTCCAGGACCGCGCGTGCGCGCTCGAGGCGCCGTTCGCGCGGGACGCCGGCGAACACGAGAGGCAGCGCGACGTTCTCGACGACGCGGTAACGGGGGAGCAGGTTGAAGGCTTGGAAGATCATTCCGACCTTCTCGCGCCGATAGGTGGCGAGCGCCACCTCGTCCATCGCCGACAGATCCGCCCCGTCGACGACCACCGCGCCGCGCGTCGGACGCTCGAGGCCGGCGAGGATGTTCAGCAGCGTCGATTTGCCCGAGCCCGAAGGCCCCATCACCGCGAGGAACTCACCGCGCCGTACCTCGAGCGTCACACCGTCGAGCGCGGACACCGCCGAGGCTCCGGTGGGATACACGCGCGCGACGTCCGTCGCGCGGACGATCACGCCGTCCGTCGCAGCCATACGCGCAGCGCTGTCTCGAAGGCCGTCGGCGCCTCGATGTTCGCGATATGTCCGGCGCCGGGAATGATGCTGAGTGTGGCGTTCGGGATCGCCTCGCTCATCGCCTGCGCCAACGGGAGGGGCGTGATCTCGTCGTCCTCGCCGACGACGACCGCGGTCGGAACGTCGATCGTCGGCAGGTCCGGCGTGCTGTCGGGGCGATGGGCCATCGCGATGCTGCCCTGGGCGACCCCGTCGGGCGTTTGCGCGCGGATCATCTTCAGGAGCGGGTCCCAGTGCGGCGACCCCTTGCGCAGCCACGGGGGCGGCGTCTTCAACAGCGCCTCGACGCCGCGCTCGCGGATCAACGCCGCGAGACGCAGACGCTTCTCGCGCGCGTCCTCGGTGTCGGCCTCGGCGCGCGTGTCGGCGAGAAAGAGGCGTTCGATGCGGTCGCGATGGCGGCGCCACATCGCGAACGCGATATAGCCGCCCATCGACATGCCGGCGACCGCGGCACGCTCGATCCTGGCCGCGTCCATCACCGCGACGATGCTGTCGGCGTAGTCGTCCATCGAGGCGTCACCGCGCGGCACGGCGGTGCCGCCGAATCCGGGCAGCGACGGTGCGAGGATCGGGTCGGCCACGTCGCGGAGCGCGCGGACCTCGTGTGCCCACATCGCGCCGCTGAGCGGGTAAGCGTGAATGAGCACCAGAGCGGTCACCGCGCCCCAGTTTGAGCCAGAATCGAGGCATGCGAGTCGTACGCGTCACAAAGGCCGGACGCGAGCGGTCCGAGAATCCGATCTTCGTCGGCGAGGTCGACTACCAGACCGCCGTCGGCGAGGAGAGCCGCGACCTGCGCCTCTCGGAAGTGAGCTTCAAACGCGGTGCCGTGAACAAGCCACACGTCCACACCACCGACCAGATACTCGTGATCACCGAGGGCGAGGGCCTTGTCGCGACCGACGAAGAACGGCACGACGTGTCAGCCGGCGACGTCGCGTTGATCCCCGCGAACACCAAACACTGGCACGGCGCGCGGCCGGGGAAAGACATGACGCATTGGTCGATCCTCGGGAACGGGAAGACCACGATCGTCGGGGAATGACGCCGCAGCGATTCGTCATCGCCGCCAGCGTGGTCGGCCTGATCGTCCTCACCCTCGCGCTGTTCGTGAGCAGTCTCGCGACCGTCCACACCGCGAGGATCAACAGCTTTCAGCGCACCGGTGACCCTCGCAAGATCGTGGTCAACGTCATCATCGGGTACGGCGTGGATATCGCGGAGCGGACCGTGCGCGAAGACGCGACGTCCGTCACGGTCATGGTCGCCGTCCGACAGGACCCCGGCACCTATCCCGCGGTGGCGTTCATGGTCCCGGTCCTCGTAGGGCTCAAGGACCCACTCGGGGACCGCGCGGTGCTCGACCAGGATGGACACGCCGTGCGAGACGCTGGCGACTACCTCCCGCCGGGCTCGACTCCGCGACCCTAGAACCGCGCCGGTAGCTCCGCGCCCGCCAACTTCTCGAGCCGCGCGATCCGCTCCTCGATCGGCGGATGCGTCGAGAACAGTCCGCCGAGTCCGCCGGGCAAGAGTGGCTGCACGATGAAGAGCGGCGCGACGGAGGGGTTCACCGGCAGCGGGATCTTCTTGCCGTACGTCTCGAGCTTTCGCAGCGCCGACGCGAGCGCCAGTGGATCGTGCGTGAGCGCGGCGCCCTCATCGTCGGCGCCGTACTCGCGCGAACGGCTGACGGCGAGCTGGACGAGCATCGCCGCGAGCGGCAGCAGGATGATCCCGAGGATCATCCCGATCATCCCGAGCGAGCCCGAGTCGCGATCGTCGCGATCGCCGCCGCCGAACCACATCGACCACTGCGCCATCTGCGCCATGTAGCTGATCGCGCCGGCGACCGATGCGACGACGGCCATCACGAACGTGTCTCGGTTGCGAACGTGCCCGAGCTCGTGCGCCAGCACGCCGGTGAGTTCCCGTTCGGTCACGATGTCGAGGATCCCGCGCGTCACCGCGACGACCGCGTGCTGCGGGTCGCGGCCGGTGGCGAACGCGTTCGGCGCGGGCTGATCGATGACGAAGATGCGTGGCGTCGGGAGACCCGCGGTCTCGGCGACGCGGCCGACGATCCGGTAGAGCTCCGGCGCCTCGGCTCCGGTGACCGGCTTCGCGCCCGCGAACGAGAGCGCGATGCGGTCGCTGAACCACCAGGTGCCGAAGTTCAGGACGAGCGAGATGAGCAGCGCGGGCAGCACCGCACCGGGACCGAAGAACACGCGTGCGGCGGCGATGAGGATCAGCGTGAGCAGCGTGAGGAGCCCGACGATCTTGATGGTGTTCATGCTTCGATCATCGCACGTCCGATCCACGCCCACTGCAGCGGGCCGAGGATCACCGACGCGAGGCCACCGGTGACGAGCACGAGCGTTCCGGCGCCGGTCGCCGTCGCGAGGAACAGCACGACCAGGTCGACCCCGTTGAGAAGCGCGACCAGGCCCAGTGCTCGAGGGAACGATGTCCCCGATCGGATCGCCAGACCGAGCACGATCGACCACACCCCGGCGAGCCCGAACGTCGCGAAGCCGCGCGGGTCGGTCGCCGAGACATCGACCGTTGCGAGACCCTGCGCGTCGGAGACCGACGAGAACACGCCGTGCGCCGCGGAGAGCAGCGCCCAGCCGACCCCGACGACGCGCAGCCAGCGGCCGGCGGCGCCGTCGACCTTGTCGCCGACCGCGATCACCGCGAACGTCGCGAGGATCCCCGAAATGCCGATGAAGCCATTCGCGAGTGCGGAGGCCGTCGTGTTCGTCGGATCGGGTCGCACGAGACCGAGGAAGACCGCCGCGTAGAGCAACGACAGCGCCGCGATCCCGTATGCGCACCAGCCCGCTGTGCGCCGGAACATCGCGTCGGTCACGACTCGAATCCTAGAGCGCGGCGACGATCTCGATGATCCGGTGACTCGGGAGCTCGAGCGTCACGTACGACGGAAAGCCGAGTGTTGCCCAGAGCTCCGCGGCGCTCACGTCGGCGCGCGCACCGACGTACAGGGAGATCACTGTCCCGTGGCTCACGATGACGACATCGTCGGGCTCGTCGCTCGTGATGCGACCGACCGCGGCCGTGAAGCGCGTGAGCGCGGCACTGGCCGACTCGCTCCCGAAGACGGCGGAGTCCGGTTGCGCGAAGAGGTCGCGCATGCGCGCTGCGAAGTCATCGGCCCCGAGGAAACGGATGGCGCGTCGATCGTGCTCATGCAGGTCCTCCGCCGTCGTGAAGGGCACGTGCAGTCGCTCGGCGATGATCGAGCCGGTCTCGGTGGCCTTCGGCTCGAGGCTCGCGACGACCCTGCTCGGCGCGTAGCGGGCGATGTGTGGCGCGAGCGCGCTCGCTCCGGCGACGCCCGCTGGCCCGAGACGCCACTCGTGTGGCGGCGTGTCGACGTCGACCTGGGGCATCGCGTGCTTGACGAGGATCAGGTTTCCCGTGTCACAGCTCTTTTCGCGTGAAGCTCCAGACCGCGAGGGCGAGCACGAAGAGGATCCAGATGACGCACCACACGAGGTAGAGAGCGGCGGGCGGGTCCGCGGCGAAGAACGGAACCGCTGCGGCCGCCCTTCCGGCCGCACGCGTCGCAGCGATGAACGATGCAGGCTCGAGGCTCCACACCGCGCCACGCCACAGTCCATCGGTCGGCAGGACGAGCTTCGACGCGGTGCCGACGTGCGTGAGCGCCGGATTGTCGAAGAAGAGCCCGACGCTGCCGACGATGCCGCCCATCCACGCGAGACCCCAGAGGATCAGACCGCTGACGCCGCCGACCATGCCGGCGAAGCGGGTCGAGAAGAGGAGCGATAGCGTGAGGACGACGACCGCCTCACCGATCACGAACGCGAGGAACTCGAGCGGGTGCGGCGGGGAATAATCCACGACGATCTGCACGAGCACCATCTGGATGGACGCGGCGGGGATCGCATAGATGAGGACGGTCGCGACGAGGCCGAGCCACTTGCCCGCGACGTATTCGAGCCGCGTGATCGGACGCGCGAGCATCGCGAGTGTCGTGCCGGACTCGACCTCGGCCGAGATCGCGGGCGCTGCGGCGAAGACGGCCGAGAACGCGAGCACGAAGCTGAACATGAACATCACCAGGATGAGCAGCTGCGACGCGACGGCGGCGCGCTCGACCGGCGAGATCGGGCGCGCCTGTCCTTCACCGAGACTCGGGATCCGCGAGAAGCCCCAGGTCGTGAGCGCGATCACGACCACGGTGAGAAGCAGGAGCACGAGGAACAATCGGCGGCGCAGCAGCTCCTGCAGCTGAAGTCGGGCGATGGTGACGGCCAGCATCAGTTCGGCTGGCCGAGAAGTCGGAGGAAGCGGTCCTCGAGCGACTCATGACGAGGCTCGACCGCATGCACCCGGCCCCCGAGCCGCACGACGTCGGCGACGAGCTCGGGCACGCGCTCGGTATCGATCCCGCGTATGACCAGCCAGTCGCCCTCGTCGTCGAGCTGCCCGAAGCGCGAGAGGCCCGTCTTTGCTCCGCGATCGAGGTCGGTCACGCGTATCCGCACCGTGTCACCGCCGAGAAGCTCGTCGAGGGTGCCTTCCGCGACCACGCGGCCGCGATCGACGATCGCGACCCGGTGGCAGACCTGCTCCACCTCGCTGAGGAGATGCGAGTTGAGGAAGACGGTCGTGCCGCGCTCGCCGAGCCCACGGATGATCTCGCGGACGTCGTGCCGGCCGACCGGATCGAGCGCGCTCGTCGGCTCGTCGAGGACGACGAGGTCAGGCGCGCCGAGCAGCGCGACGCCGAGGCCGAGCCGCTGCTGCATTCCCTTCGAGAACGTGCCGACGCGGCCCGATCCGCGGTCGGCGAGCCCGACGATCGCAAGCGCGTCCTCGATTTCGCGCTGCCATGCGGTGCGGTCGATCCCCGCGAGCTCGCAGTGCAGTGCGAGCACTTCGCGCGCGGTCAGCCACGATTGATAACGGAACAGCTCGGGCAGGTAGCCGACGCGGCGGAGCGCGTCGCGATCGCCGATCGCCGCCCCGAGGACCTCGGCGTGACCCGCCGTCGGTGGGGTGAGGCCGAGCAGCAGCTTCACCGCGGTCGTCTTGCCCGCGCCGTTCGGTCCGAGGAACCCAAAGATGTCGCCGCGCGGAATGGTCATCGTCAGACCGGCGAGCGCGGTGATGCTGCCGTATCGCTTCGCCAGCTCCTGCGTGCGTATCGCGGGCGCGTCGATCAATGCAGCGAGTTTGCCACCGCCAGGACCTGCTGTTCCGTCAGTGTGCCGGCGACGCCGTAGACGATGCCGTCCTTTTGCCAGATCACCGCGCTTCCGAGGCCGGTCGAGTCGCCGACGAAGATCCCTTCCACGCCCTGCACCGTGACCTTCTTCGAGGTCGCCATGTCGACGGGGATCGGGACCGGGAGCGTGCTCGACGGGTCCTTGATCGCGCGGATCTGTGCCGCGAGCTGCGGCGAGATGCCGGGCTGCGCGAGGAGATAGCTCTGCAGCTGCTCGACGGTCACGCCGTCGGACTGCACGACCGGCGGTCTGCCCTGCGCGACGATGAGCGTCGGCATGCCGGCGAAGGGACTTGCGCCGGTCGCACCGGTCGCACCGGTGGTGTTCGTGGAGTCGCTGTAATACGCGACGACCGCGGGTCCGCCGGTGATGAAGAGCTTGCTTCCGTCGATGTTCGCCGGCATCGGCGGCGGCGTGCGCTGCAGCGCGGCCGCGGCCTGCCGGGTCTTGTCCGCACTGAACGTATAGGTCGCCGTTGTCTTGTTCATCACGCCGTAGTGCGGCGCACCGACGCCCGCGGGCAGGTTGCCGGGGACCAGCACTGTCATGCCGCTGTCGTGCGCTGCGGTACGGACGTCGGGAACGTCATACGGCTTCGGCTGCTCCGTCCACGTCAGCGTCCCGTAGGCGCCGAAGCTGGCCGCGCCGTTCAGGTCGGTGACCGTGATCGGGACGGCGACGAGCAGCTTCGGCTCGAAGATCGTGAGGATCGTCTCTGCGAGGCCGCTCACGGTCAGCAGCGTCGCGACGAGCGCGACCGTCGCCGCGGCCGCGAGGCCACGCAGCCAGATGTTCACGCCGATGCGACGCGGCGCCGATCCGCTGCGTGTCACCGGCGCGATGTGCTCGCCTTCGACCCGAGCACGCAGTCGCGCGAGCGCGCGCTCCGTATCCACTTTTGGCTCGGTCACGGAAAGCATGTCCTCGATGTCACTCATGTGGTGACCTCCCTACGGAACGCGTCCTCCGCGCGCCGGAGCAGCGTGCCAATGCTCGACTGCCGCAGCCCGAGCGCGGCGGCGATCTCCTCGTAGCTGAGTCCGCTGTAGCGAAGGGCCAGCAGCGCGGCGCTTCGATCCGGGAGCCGCGCGAGCGCGGCTCGCACCTCGGACCTCGTCTCGGCCGTCTCGGCGGCCTGTGCCGGATCCGGCGTCTGCGCATCGCGGCGGATCGCCTCGACGGCGTCGCGCGTCCCGCGCCGCTCACGCGAGCGAAGAACGTTCAGCGCGCTGTGCGCGGCCGCGGCGTAGAGCCACGGCGCGGCGTAGTGCGCGTCGGCCGGGTGTTTCCGATAGAAGGAGACGAACACGTCCTGTGCGACGTCCTCGGCCTCATCGGCATCCGCCACGACACGGTGAGCGATCGCGACCACTCTTGCGTACTCCCTTCGGAACAGCGCTTCGAAGGCCGGCGGTATGCCTGGCCCCGGACTGGCCGTGAGGCGCAGACGGTCCGCCACTTCCATCTCTTCCTTCAAAGCACCGCCGAGCCGCGAATCGTGACAAGCGCCTCGTCCTCCGCCGTGTAATCGAGACTCGCGGCAGCGGCCGGATCCGCCGGCGGCGACTCGGCGTACCACGCGAGAGCGCGCGCAAGCCCCTCGTCGCGGCCGACGAGCTCCCGGTATCCCAGCTCCTGCCGGATCCGCGTGGTCTCAGCGACGAGGTGGTGATCCCAGGTGTCGGGCCGGCTGTCGCGGAGCCGCGTCGGCATCTGCCCGGATGGTGCCACCACCAGCTCGCCGGTCCATCTCAGCTGTGACGCGACCAGACGCGCCCAGTGGGTCCAGGTGAGCGCCTCGGGTTCACCGACGTTGTAGACGCGTCCACGCGCGCGGTCATCGGTCGCCGCGACGACGACCGCGTGCGCCGCATTGTCGACGTGGGTGCGCGAAGCCCGGAAAGCCGCCGACTTCGCGCTCATGAGGATCGCTGGTCGGTCATCGACCATCCGCTTCCACAGCGAGTAGAAACGACGCTGTTCGTCGCGCTCGCCGTGGACCATCGGGAAGCGCACGACGGTGCCGGCGATGTCGGTCTGTCCGAGGACGGTCCGCTCGACCAGGATCTTGTCGTACTCGCCGAGCCAGTCGGGTCGCTGTCCGATCGAAGGCGGCGTGTGGTCGCGATACGGGTACAGCTTCTCTCGTAGCGGCGAGTCCTCATCGAACGGCGGCTCCATCGGTGGACCGGGCTCCGTGCCTTGCAGCCGACCATACGCGCGATAGACGTCCATGCTGCTCACGGCGACGATCCGGTCCGCGATACCGCGCACCGCGTCGACGACCGCGCGCGCGTCGCGCTCGGTCATCGACCGCATGTCCACCACGACCTGCGGCTCGAACGATCGGAACGCGTCGCGATGATCGCCGATGCTCGCGCGATCGCCGTGGATGTGCCGCACCTCGGCCGGAAGATCGGTCTCGTGCTCGCCGCGATGGAAGATCGCGACGTCGTGCCCGTCCGCGGTCAGTTCGCGCACGACACTCGGGCCGACGAAGACCGTTCCGCCGATGACGAGGGCGCGAGTCACGGACCGATTCTCTGCCACCCGTGGAGACCCGCGCTAGGCTTTCGCTCGCCGTGGAGATCGTCGTCGGCATCGTCGTCGTTCTCGTCGTGGCCGTCTTCGCGATCACGCTCGTCGGGAGATCGCTCCCGGTCGGCCACGTCGCAAGCCGGACCGCGACATTCCGGCGCCCGCCAGAGGAGGTCTGGGCCGCGATCAACGATCCGGCGCTGCTGTCGTCACGCGGCGTGGGGGACGTGAAGTTCGAGACGATCGAATCCGTTCCGCCGAAGCTGCTGGTGCGTCGCGTGGTCGGCGAAAAGGACTTCGGCGGCACGTGGACCTGCGACATCGCGTCGTCGCCGGACGGGAGCACGCTCACGATCACCGAGAACGGCGAGATCTACAACGGGTTCTTCCGTTTCGTTTCGCGCTTCATCATCGGGCACCACCGCACGATCGACGGCACGATGGCGGCCCTGCGGAAACGGTTCGCCGGGTCTTAGCGGACGATCACCACCGTAAGCGCCTTCGCCTGGACGGGATAGGACATCGCGGCCGGACCGTCGAACCACACCTCGACCATCACGCCGGGAGTCAGCTCGCGGACAGTCGCCACAACGTCGCCACCCTGCGCTCTTCGCGTGATCTTCGTGCCGCTCGTCACCGCGACCGAGGCCTTCGACCCCGTCGATGGCGTGGAAGGATCCGACTCGACGAGGACGGTCACCCCGTCGGCGCGACCGCTCACGCTCGTCACGATGCCCGCGATGTCGGCGCCGCGGTTCGAGGCGCCTCCGCCGCACACGGAGGTGACCAGCAGCGCGAGCGCGAGGAGCGTCGGACGCATGCCACTAGGACGAGCCAGCTGGCCTGCCGGTTCCACGGCGTGCGACGCTACAGGGGTGCTCATCCGCGAACAGCCTGCGACCGAGCTGACCGTCGCCACGCGGATCCTGGCCCGCGCCGGCGCCCTAGCGCCGGAGGGCCGCATCACGCTGCGCCTCCACGACGTCCTATATGTCGCGGGCCGCGGGGTCTCCAGTCACACCATGACGCCGTACGACATCGTCTCGATCCTGCTCGCCGACGGCACTCCGCTCTTCGGGGTGCCACCGGACGACGTGGACGAATACGTCGCGGCGCACCGCGACGCGCGGGGCGCCGAGAGCGTGGGACGCGGTTCGGACGGCGTTATCGTGGCCGCGCTTTCGCTCCGCGCGTGCGCGACGGCGCTCGTCGCACGCCGTCGCGGCGAGCCGGGACCGGATGCCGCAAGTCTCGAGCGCGTGTGGGAAGAGCTCGTCGCCGACGCGCGGATCTCCGGCGCGCTCATCGGTGCGTTCCCGAACGACCCATAAGGCTTGCGCCGGCGCGCTCGGTCGCCGTTCGACCGAGCGGGGCTCGCGGTGGCGTCGGATGTGCAGTCCTGACGCGCGTGGACTGGATCGGGGCGATCCTGGAACGGATCCGCAGCATGGAGTGCCCGGCCTGCGGTGCGCGCCTCGCGAGCTGCGCGGTGCGCGGTATCACCGCGGAGCCGCAGGCGCTCGTGGTCAAGCTCGCGTGCACCGTGTGCGGCGAGTCGAGCGTCGCCATCGTCGAGCGCGAACACGAGAATGCACCCGCGTTGACGGAGGACGACGTGCTGGACGCGCACGACTTCCTGCAGACCTGGCACGGTTCGGTCGCGGAGGTCATCAAGACCGCCTCGATCCACGGCGGTCGCGTCGACAGGAGCTAAAGACCCGCGCGACCCCGACTCGCTTGGTCGCACTGCTATCGTCCGCCGAGGTGCTCACCGTTCTGGTTGCCGACGACTCGAATCACATGCGTGAGCTCGTGCGCATCACGCTGTCGAGCCAGGGTTGGCGTGTCGTGGAGACCGGAGACCCCGGCACGGTCCCGGAGCTGGTGAAGACCGCAAAGCCCGATCTTGTGCTACTCGACGTCACGTTCGAAGGCTTCAAGCCCAACGGCTTCGACGTCTGCCGCACGCTGAAGGGTGATCCCCAGACGCGCGACGTGCCGGTCGTGATGCTCAGCGCCCACGACCGGGCCGCCGACCAGGCCGAAGGGCGCGCCGTCGGCGCGTCCGATTACCTGCTGAAGCCGTTCGGCCCGATCGAGCTCATCAACGCGATCAAGAAGGTGCTCGACCTCAAATAACGGTCTTCGCGTCCCGGTGCCATGATGCTGGCGCCCATGGATCAGCGCTTTCTGGTGTCGCTCCGCGAGCAGATCGCCTCCATTCGCGAGAACGGTCTCTACAAGAAGGAGCGCGTCATCAGCTCGCCGCAGGGGGCCGAGATCGCCGTCCGACCGGATCTCGAGGTGATCAACTTCTGTGCGAACAACTACCTCGGACTCTCCGACGATCCCCGGGTCCTCGCCGCCGCGCACGCCGCGCTCGACCGCTGGGGGTATGGCATGTCGTCGGTGCGCTTCATCTGCGGCACGCAGGACATCCACAAGGAGCTCGAGGATCGCCTGACGCGCTTTCTCGGAACGGAAGACACGATCCTCTACGGCTCCTGCTTCGACGCGAACGGCGGTCTGTTCGAAACGCTCCTCGGTGAAGAGGACGCCGTGATCAGCGACGCGCTCAATCACGCGAGCATCATCGACGGCGTTCGTCTCTCAAAAGCGAAGCGCTTCCGATACGCGAACAACGACATGGCCGACCTCGAGCGCCAGCTGAAGGACGCGGCGTCCTCGCGCTTCAAGCTCATCGCGACGGACGGCGTGTTCTCGATGGACGGAATCGTTGCGGACCTCGGCGCGATCTGCGAGCTCGCCGAGCGGTACAGGGCGCTCGTGATGGTCGACGACTCGCATGCGGTCGGCTTCATGGGTGCGAACGGTCGCGGCTCGCACGAGGCACGCGGCGTCGTCGGGCGAGTCGACATCCTCACCGGCACCCTCGGCAAGGCGCTCGGCGGCGCATCCGGCGGGTACACCAGTGGGCGCCGAGAGATCGTCGAGCTGCTGCGCCAGCGCAGCCGGCCCTACCTCTTCTCGAACACGCTCGCGCCGGTCATCGCCGCGACGTCCATCGCCGTGCTCGACCTCATCGAATCGGCCAACGACCTGCGCGCGCGGCTCTTCGCGAACGCGGCGCGCTTCCGCAAGGGCATGACCGCGAACGGCTTCAGGCTCGTCGCGGGCGAGCACCCGATCGTGCCGGTGATGCTCGGCGACGCGAAGGTCGCGAGCGCCATGGCGGACCAGCTGCTCGCCGAGGGCATCTACGTCATCGCGTTCTCCTTCCCGGTCGTGCCACGCGATCAGGCGCGCATCCGCGTGCAGCTCTCGGCCGCGCACACGCCCGAACACGTCGATCGCGCGGTCACCGCGTTCGCGAAGGTCGGTCGCGCCCTCGGAGTGATCTGATGCGCGCGCTCGTGAAGAGCCGCCGAGAGCCGGGGATCTGGCTCGAGGACGCCCCGCGTCCCACGATCGGCCCCAACGATCTCCTCGTGCGCGTCCACTACACGTCGATCTGCGGCACCGATCTTCACATCTGGAATTGGGACGCGTGGGCGCAGAAGACGATCCCGGTCCCGCTCGTCATCGGTCACGAGTTCGAGGGCTCGGTCGCCGAGATCGGCAGCGAGGTGAGCGGTTTCGTAGTAGGCCAGCGCGTCGCGGTCGAGGGCCATGTGACCTGCGGGCATTGCCGCAACTGCCGCGCCGGGCGGCGTCATCTGTGCCGCAACGCGGTCGGTATCGGCGTGCAGCGGCCTGGCGCATTCGCCGAGTACATCAGCGTTCCGGCGTCGAACGCGTACGTCCTGCCGCCTGGGATGCCCGACGAGATCGGCGCCTGCCTCGACCCGCTTGGCAACGCCGTGCACAGCGCCTTGTCGTTCGAGCTCGCTGGCGAAGATGTCCTCATCACCGGCGCGGGCCCGATCGGCGTGATGGCCGCGGCGGTCTGCCGGTTCGTCGGCGCACGCTACGTCGTCGTCACCGACCGCAACCACTACCGGCTCGCTCTCGCGCGCCGGCTTGGCGCGACGCTGGCGGTGGACTTCACGACGACGACGCTCGACGCGGTGATGAAAGAGCTCGGAATGCTCGAGGGATTCGACATCGGGCTCGAGATGTCCGGCAGCCCCGCGGCGCTTCGCTCGATGCTCGCGTTCATGAACCACGGCGGCCGCGTCGCGCTTCTCGGCATCCCGGATCAGGAGATCCCGATCGATTGGAACCAGGTGATCTTCCGCGGCCTCACCCTGAAGGGGATCTACGGCCGCGAGATGTTCGAGACCTGGTACCGCATGGGCTCGATGCTGCAGAGCGGTCTCGACATCACCGCCGTGATCACGCACCGCTTCGCGGCGAAGGACTTCGCGCAGGCATTCGAGGTCGTGCGCTCCGGCCAGTGCGGCAAGGTCGTCTTGGACTGGACTGCCTAACATCGCCGCGATGACACGGGTCGTGCTCCACGATGCGGCGCTCGCCGACGGAACGTCGGACTCGCTTCGCGCCGGCATCAGCGTCGCCATCGAAGACGGCAGGATCTCGTGGATCCGGCCCAACGACGCCGCTGACACCACGGATGCCGAGGTGGTCGACGCGGGTGGCGCCACGATCGTGCCGGCGATGGTCGACTGCCATAGCCATCTGACGATGCAGGGCGGCAGCCACTGGATCGCGCGCGGCGACGACCCGCCCGGAGTGCTGCGGCAGGTCGCGCGCGACAACGCCAAACGCCTCACGCATGCCGGCATCCTCTGGGCACGCGACGTCGGCGCGCCGATGCACGACGGCGTGCCGCTTTCGATCGCCGTCCGCGAGGAGCTGCGGGGCAAGGCCGGCTCGCCGTACATTCGGGTCGCCGGAACCTGGATCGGCAAGACCGGCTACCCCGCGATGTGGGTGACGGTCGACGGTCCGCAGCTGAAGGACGCTGCCCTCGCGCAGCTCGATCTCGGCACCGACCTCGTGAAGCTCTACATGGACGCGCCCGGCGGTGTGAAGGATTCGCCGTTCGAGGTCGCGGACGTTCGCGCCGCGGTGCAGGCGGTGCACGCGCGCGGCGCGCGTGTGGCGGCGCACTCGGGCTACCTCGCCGGTGCTCGCGTTGCCGCGGAAGCCGGCGTCGATTCGATCGAACACGGCATGGAGCTCGACGACGACACCTGCCGCACGATGAAGCGCAACGGCGTCACGCTTGTCTCCACGCTCTCGGTGTTCGCGTCGTGGGAGACGTTCGCGCGCACCACGACGATCGATCGCTTCACGGCTTCGGAGGGGCGTGATCGCATCGCGAAGCGCAAGGAAGGCGCGTACGCATCGATCGCTGCGGCGAAGCGCGCGGGGGTGACGATCGCGACCGGCTCCGACTTCGGCGGCGGCTCGGTGCGCGCCGGGCATCTGGCCTGGGAGGTCGAGCTGCTCGTCGCGGCTGGTCTCGAGCCGTACGAGGCTCTAGCCTCGGCGACGCGCAACGGCGGGGCGCTCTACGGCGTCGAACACGCCGGCCATCTCGACGAAGGCCAGCCCGCCGACCTCGTCCTCGTCCACGGCGATCCGCTCTCGGATCCGCGTGCCCTCTGGCGCGTCTGGGCCGTCTACCAGCGCGGCGTGCGGGTCGCCTGATGCAAGAGCGCCAGGCGGTCGAGCAGCACCTCATCGCGAAGACGGGCGACGCGACGCGTGTTGGTGTCGTCTTCGTCCACGGAATCGGCCAGCAGTCCGAGAGCTCCACGGTCCGCGAGTTCGGCGGTCCGCTCCTCCACTGGCTTCAGGAGTGGCACCAACGGCGCGACCGTGACCTCTGCGTCGCGTCGTCGGATCTGACCTACGGCGAGCTCGCGGAGCGGCCGGCGCGTTTCTCGCTCGAGCTCCCCGCGGCGGAAGGGCATCCCGCGCAGACCTGGATCCTCGCCGAAGCGTGGTGGGCCGCGCGACTCAGCGCGCCGAATCTCGACGAGATGACCTGGTGGGGACTGAAGTCCGCCGTCGTGCGGTGCCTGCGTCTCGCCGAGCTCGTGGTCACCTCGTTCCGCAACGTACGGTCACCGAAGGACATCATCGAGTTCGTTTCGTCGTTCCTGCTGTTCCTTGGCTACGTCGCGGCAGCGATCCTCTCGATCCCGCTGATCCTCGGCCTCTTCGTGCTGGCGCAGATCCCGGGCCCGGTCGAGCAGGCCGTCATGGGGCTCCGGAGCTTCTTCCTCGACCAGATCGGTGACTTCTACACCTTCATGTGGGACGACATCCAGGCCGTGCACATCCGGGGCAGCGTCGCGGCCGCGATCCACTTCCTCGTCGAGAAGCGCAGGTGCGAGCGCATCGCGGTCGTCGCGCATTCGCAGGGGACCGTCGTCGCCTACGACGCCCTGTGCTCTGGCTCCGTGCTGCCGGCGGACCTCGCGCGGGTGAAAACGTTCGTGACGTTGGGGGCAGCACTCAACAACGCGTGGGACAGACGCCTCGTGCCCGCGCGCACCTGTCGCCTGCGGAAACCGCTTCCCGCGAGCGTGCACTGGATCAACGTCTGGTCCGCATACGATCCGGTGTCGGGCGGTCGATTGCGCACACCCGAGGGCATCCGCCGACCGGACGAACAGATCGAGGTCACGAACTGGATGAACGTCATCCTCGACCACGGTGGGTACTTCTCGAACCGCGAGGAGTTCCTCTCGCGCTTGGCGCAGGAGCTCGAGTCGCCCGGCGCCCGGCAGCAGTCGCGCTTCTTCCCCGAATACGGCGAGGAGGGATGGCGCGAGCGCCGTCGCGACCGCGTCCTCACGCTGGTCACGTGGCGCGTCGTCGCGATGCTCGGCTTCGTCGTAGGGGTCGTCGCGCGGATCCGAGCGGCGGACCGGTTGCGCGCCGACGGCGAGGCCGTGTGGGCCTGGCTCATGACCCTGCCGGTCGTCGGCGGCGTCGTCACATTCGTCGATCAGCATGCCGCGTGGCTCGCGTGGACGGAACGGCTCGGCGCGCGGATCCTCGGGATCGGCCTGTGGGTTGCCGTCCTGACGGCCGCGTATGTCGGCATCAGCTGGCTCGCGTTCGTGCCGTGGCACGACAACGCCGGACGGCGATCGGCGGGCCGCGGCCGGCCACCGAGGAGCCAGCGCGCGATCATCGTCGCGTCATCCATCGCGATGTTCTTCGCGATCGCGGTCGGCATCGCGGTGATGATCCAGGCGCCGGCGCTCCGGCGACCATGAGAGAGGTGTACGCATGGCGGGTTATGTGATCGCGATCGTCGACGTGACCAACGCGGAAGGGTATCAGGCGTACTCGAAACAGGTCCCCGCGACGATCGCGAAGTACGGCGGCCGCTACCTCGTGCGCGGGGGCAAGACGGAGGTCCGCGAGGGCGAGTGGCCCGCTACGCGCACGGTGATCCTCGAGTTCCCCTCGCTCGCACGCGCGCTCGAGTGGTACGACTCGCCCGAATACAAGCCGCTCCGGCCGATCCGCCATGCGAACTCACACTCTCGCATCGCGTTCTTCGAAGGGGTCATGAACCCCGCCGGCTGAGGTAAGTTCTCAGCGTGGTGGCGGGCCTGCGCTCGGAATTCCTCGCCCGCTACGAAGGCCGCGTCGCGCTCGCCGCTGCGCTGCTGGCGACGATCCTGTTCGGCGCGCTGGCGCTGCTGCGCCATTGGTCGTTCCACTCGACGGCGTCCGACCTCGCGGTGTTCGATCAGGTCCTCTGGAACACGGTGCATGGCCGCTTCATGGAGTCGACGATCAGCCTCGCGCGCTGCGAGCCGCACTCGTTCTTCGGCGACCACTTCTCACCAGCTCTGCTGCTGCTCGTCCCTGCGTATGTCCTCTTCCCGCATCCCGAGACGCTCATCGTTGTGCAGACGATCGCGCTCGCGCTCGGCGTGTGGCCGATCTATCTC
>Ga0209058_1001152_pt1 | contig 22580 bp, 19 predicted proteins | sample GraSoiAngelo_147_FD_185904 | JGI IMG/M metagenome (GOLD analysis project Ga0209058, IMG submission 185904) | Grasslands soil microbial communities from the Angelo Coastal Reserve, California, USA - 14_1009_05_40cm (SPAdes) (version 2) | ecosystem: Environmental > Terrestrial > Soil > Grasslands ... | reverse complement strand
GCTATCAGGTAGCGCGCCGAGCCGAAGGAGACGAGCGTCGTTTCTGACTGCCCCGGTCGCGAGTTCGACGAGAAATATGGCGACCATAACGCAAAAGAGGGCTGCCGGTCCGACACGAGTGCGCATTGACGTCAGTAGTTCTAGCCGGCCTGCTGCGGCCTAACGAGAACAAGCTGAGCGACGGCCACGGGGAGCGCGCGTCGCTCGAAGGGAAGACGTATTGATCATGGAAAATGTGAACGCGAAGCGGGTGGCCGTTCGCTCCAGCGCTTGGTTAGATGATTCGACGACCATGCTCGACAACGTGTGGCCTTGGATCACGGGCGATGACCCGCCGTGCCCAGAAGTATAGAATAACGATCAACACGGAAAGGAGAATCGCAAGTGAACCGAAAATGTGCGCAACCGATGGTGAGATAATTTCAACTCCATACATTGGTCCCGGATCGCGCCAGCTGCCAGAACCAAGAGGAAACGCAATCATGGGCTTCTTCTGCAAAAGCATCACGATCCCTGGAACGAAAATGAGCGCGGCAATCGCTAAAAGCTCCCAAGGATTGTTCCGCTTCGCCAGGTAGCGTTTAATCATCTAACGAGAACAAGATGAGCGACGGCGGACGAGACCGCGCGTCGCTCGGAGTGGAAGCGTGGAAGTCATCTCAAAAGTTGAGCGTACAGCGGTCCGCCGTTCGCTCCATCGCATGGTTAGGTCTTTGTGGGTTTATTGGCGGCCGTGCCGCAACGATCTGAGCGCAGTTCCATAACAAGTTCTTCGCCATCATCGCCATCGCACATATCCTCTCGTGCAAGTCGGAATCCGCATTTTTGTAAGACACGTATCGAAGCGAAATTGTGCTTTGCCACATGCGCGTAAACTGGCCGCGCCTCTATCTTGGTCAAGAATTGGATCAGGGCCGCACTAGCAATCCCCTTCCCCCAATGTGTCTTGCCGAGCCAGTAGCCGATGTTCGGCTCCCCCGCCGCTTCCCAATAGACGACGTTGCCAGCCACGGTGTCGTCCGCGAGGATGGTGTTTAGGATTCCGGTCTCGTTACTCATGATTCTGGCCCAGTGCGCCATAAAGGCGTCGCGGTCGCGGCTGGGAAACGCCGCCATACGCGTCGCCTCGGCATCCAGCTGATGTTCAAAAAAAATCGGAAGATCTTCCTGGGTCACTTCGCGGAGTGTAACAGTCATCTGATCAGACCTAACGAGAAGTAGACGAACGTTCGTAAAAGGTCACGAACAATTGTTCGCCTAATTCGGGATTGTCTTTTTCGTTCATATCGATCTTATTGGTTGAGCGCCTCTGATATGATGCAATCCAAAATCAGCTTTCCGGGCAAGCCGAAATTGCTCGATCAGCTGCGCACCTTCATGCGGGCACGCCGATATAGCTTGCGCACGGAAGAGGCATATCTGGATTGGATCCGCCGGTTCATTCTTTTCCATGGGAAGCGTCATCCGCGCGACTTGGGCGAACAGGAAATCACCGAATTTCTCACCGATCTTGCGGTGCATCGGCACGTGGCGGCCTCGACCCAAAATCAGGCCTTGAGTGCGTTGCTGTTTTTATATCAGCAGTTTTTCGAGCGCAAGCTTGGCCGGCTCGACGACGCCTTACGCGCGTCGCGCCCGGCGCGGGTGCCGGTGGTGCTCACGCGTGAGGAGGTGCGCGCGTTGCTGGCGCATGTCGCGCCGACGTACCGCCTCATCGCCGATCTCATTTACGGGAGCGGTTTGCGTTTGCTCGAAGCACTGCGATTGCGAGTGAAAGATGTCGATTTCGGCTACGGACGCATCATCGTCCGCGACGGTAAAGGAATGAAAGACCGCGTGACGATGTTGCCGCAGCGCTTGCAGCGGCCGCTGCGAGAACATCTCGCTCACGTCAAAGCCGTGCATGAGCGGGACCGAACACTCGGTTTCGGGGCCGTTTATCTACCGGACGCGCTCGGGCGGAAATATCCCAACGCTGCCAGGTCATGGCCATGGCAATATGTTTTCCCCGCCCAGAAGCGATCGATTGATCCGGTGAGCAGCGAAGTTCGTCGCCATCACGTCTTAGAGAAACCGTTGCAAAATGCGATTAAGAATGCCGTGCATGCGGCGGGCATCGAAAAGCCGGCGAGTTGTCACACGTTACGTCATTCTTTCGCCACGCACTTGTTCGAAAACGGCTACGACATTCGCACGGTGCAGGAGCTGCTCGGACATTCACCCCGTGAGATAACAAAAACTTATGCCAAGGTATTGCTATGTGTATGTCTTGCGTTCGCTAAAGGACAATCAGTTTTATGTTGGATTGACCAGAGATGTGCCTGTGCGAGTGCAACAACATAACAACGGGCTGGTTACCTCAACCAAGAAACGCACGCCGTTTGAGCTTGTTTATTGGGAAGGCTGTCTCAACGAAAGTGACGCAGCACGACGTGAGAAATATCTCAAAAGTGCGTGGGGCAAACGTTATATCAAAGCCCGATTGCGGCAATATCTCACGGGGTAAAGGACGTGAGCACTACGATGATTTACACGCACGTGCTCAATAAGCCGGGGATTGGAGTAAAGAGCCCGCTGGATTAAAAGTTCGCGATGGCGAGGACACCATCGCCAACACGCGAGACGCGTGCGCTACCCGAACCCTCAGGCCCGCACCGGCACGCTGGCGGTGCGCTCGAGTTTGCCCCAGCTTACCCAGGCGCCTTTGATCGCGCGCAGGATCGCTTTCCAGATGCAGTAACTCAGCATCGGACGGTAAATCAGGCGCATTGGTAAAATGCGCCAGGCGCGCAGGATCGGTTCGCGTTCCAGAATGCAGGCGAGCGTGGCGAGAAGCACGTCCATCGCCAGGAATGTGATCACGAACGGCAGCACCGCATTCCATGTGCCGAATGGGAGCGAGGCAAGCAGGAACAAGTCTACCATCGGCGTAATGGCCACCAGAATGATCTGGAAAAACCAGATACTCGGCAAACTGAACCAGCCGAGCGCGCGATAGTTCCAGTTGAACACCATGTCGCGATGTTTCCATAAACATTGCAGCGTGCCATAGGCCCAGCGAAATCGTTGTCGTGCAAGTGTGCGCACACTTTCGGGCGCTTCTGTCCACGCAATCGCGTCGGGCACGTAAACGATGCGTTGCCGATGCCTGTGCAACGTGAGCGTCAGATCGGTGTCTTCGGCGAGCGTTTGCAGACTCAGCCCGCCCGCTTCATCGATTGCATCCTTGCGTACTGCGCTGATCGCGCCGGGGACGACGGTGATGCAATCCCAGCGGGTGTAAGCGCGCCGGTCCAGGTTAAAACCGCACGTGTATTCCAAAGCCTGACACCGCGCGATGAACGTGCGCAAGTTGCCGACCTTCGCGTGACCTGACACAGCGCCGATGCGCGCATCAGCGAATGGCTCAAGCAGGCGCGGGAGCGTATCGCGCTGACATTGTGTATCAGCATCAATGAAAACAATGATGCCGTGACGCACAGCGGCCAGGCCGCGTTGGAGAGCTTGCGCCTTCCCACGGTTTTCCTGTCGCAATAAGCGAACACGCGGCTCGCTGTTCGCAGCGCGCTCCACTTCGGTGGCAGTTGCGTCCCGCGAGCCGTCATCCACAACAACGACTTCAATTTCGCCTTTATAGTCGGTGGCAAGAAGTGTGCGCAAAGTTTCGGCAATCACTTTGCCTTCGTTGTAGGCAGCAATCACTACACTGACTGGCTCCGTGAAATTTGTCTTTGGTCCGCGTCGAAAACGATAAGCAAGCCAGATAACAATCAGCGTGCGAACGACCACAAGCGCCGTCGCCACGATCATGAACGCCCAAAGAAATTCCTCGATGGTGTGGTAAACGCGAAAGCCGGTGCTGCTTACCAGACGCGTGAGCGATTGCCCATTATTTTGCACGACCGGCATCAACGCGTCGCGTGTCGTGCCCAGCAGCGTGCTCAAAGGCACCACGGTATCGCCCCGCTTATGCAGCCAATCCAAAATGCGCGGAAGCGCTTCCACTGTTTGGGAACGGTCTCCACCTGCATCGTGCAGCAAAATGATGCTGCCATCGCGACGTTGTTGCTTTACGCGCTGCAGGATGACGTCCGCGCCCGGTTTTGACCAATCCTGCGGATCGATACTCTCCAGAACGATGAGATAATTGAGGTCTTCCGCGATCTTCAGCGGTGTCAATTCACTCAGTTGCGTTGGACTGCTATCAGCGGCGTAAGGCGGACGAAACAATGTGGTGGCGCGACCTGTTATCGTTTCGAGCAAAAGCTGCGTCGCATTCAGCTCTACCCGGATATGTTCGGGCCAGCAGAGCGCGAGATTGGGATGATAGTAAGTGTGGTTCCCGATCTCGTGCCCTTCGTTAACGATGCGACGAACAAGATTTGGGTATCGTTCCGCGTTCACTCCCACGAGAAAAAAGGCCGCTTTCACATTTGCTGCTTTGAGAATGTCTAAAATCTTTGGCGTCCATCGTGGGTCGGGGCCGTCGTCAAAAGTGATTGCGACCTGATGCTCGCCGCCAGCGCCCTGGTGATAAAGCGTTGGGAATTCTGCAAACCTCACGTACTTCGCCGTGAGATAGCCCTCCGCGTCCACAGCGAGTTTTCGCCTCCCGTCGGTGCGATCCTCGTCAACAGTGACAATTTCGCCGTCGCCGACATCGGTTATTGTGTCGGTCGATTTTATCAGTTCGAGCGCCTGCCGCGTCTGATTATCCAAATTGAATTCGCGGGAGACATTTAACGCATCCCAAATCGCCGGGTCTTCGCTGCCGAGCCGATAAAGGGCGAACCCGCCAGCCTTCTTATCGCGCACCTCGCGCAGTTGGTTAACAAACGTGACCGCATCCAGAAACCAGACGGCATGCTCCTTATCTTCATCCTGAAAATAAAAATACGGGCTGTAAGCCGGGCCTCGCACTTCCGCGCTCTCGATTTCGGCGTCATTAGCGCGGCTCATCGCTTCCGAAAAACTGATCATCTCAGCTTTTCGTCCGCCGATCGTCCAATCGTATCCGTAACTGCCGATTGCGAAGATCCATTGCTTCGTGTCGGCATCCTCCAGCAGGCTGTGCAGCCAGCCTTCAAACCACGAGCGCGATGCCAGCGGCCCGGGCGGATCCGTGTCCGAGGTTTCGTCAAACAACATCGCTACAAAACGATCGACGTTATCGGAAAGCGCCTCGAAATCGATGTAATCCAATTCCTGGTTAGGCTGAACGCACAGCCAAAGCTCCTTGTTATCGTCGTGCAACGCGTCAGCAAACTTGTCGATGAATCCAGTGATGTCTTTTTTGTAAGCCGGGTCGATTTGCTGCCAGTCGACCACAACGCCCGCTGCTTTCGCGTTGCGCAAGACGGAAAGCACACGCTGGATAAACCGGTCCTGTCTTTGCGCCGGTCCGTGCGCGAGATTTTCAATCGCTTCCGGCTCCCACGTGTCACCGACAAGATTTGTCAGCAGCGGCAGAAGCGCGATGCCCTTGTTTGCGGTCAGTTTCGATAGCCGGGTGTCTCCGTCGATTTGTAAATCGCCCAAGCCATCGATCACGGTCATCCATTCCGGGCAGAGATGTGTAATCTGTCCTGCGTGTTCCTCGAGCGACGCGTAGCTGTACGGATCACCGTTCCCGTAGAACGCCAGGCGCACTTCGTTATTGGGCGATTTCTTCGCCGAAAGCTTGCGGGGTGAAGGCGCCGGCGCCGCGCCGGCAAGCTTTCTCGCCGCTTGTCGCGCTTGGGCGAATTTCTGCCACAGCAACGAACTTGGAGACAATTGGTCGGCCGGATTTTGCTTTTGCAACGCTTTCAACTGGCCTTTCAATTGTCGCAGTGAAAACGGCACATTCATTTTCGGCGTGACGAAAAGCGTCTGAACAAACACGACCGTCCCGAGAAAAAATAGTACGCTCGCAATAAGGAGGATCAGACGCAGGCGCGGCCAACGCTTTCCCGTCGGATCGGAGAAAACGAACGGCGTGACTTCTTCTGGGGGGAACTCCCGCATGCGGTGCCTATAATCGCTCAAGCGCAAAAATAAGAAAATCCGATTCTGTTATTCGAGATCGTGCCCTCCAATGACTGAACGGCAAACTGCGCGGCAGGGACCTAGGTCGCCTCACCCTTTCAGGGAGAGGGGCGGGTGAGGGTCTAGTTTTGGTAACCGACCTCCGCGCTCGAACCCCTCACCGCTATCCTCTCCTCTTGACAAGGGGAGAGGCGGAAACTGCGGAAAATATGTCTGGCGTGGATTGCTTGTCCTATCACCCAAAATTCGGCGTTGGACGCTGAGCGTACGATGTTGAACGTTGGATCCTGAATGCACATCGAAGCCGACTCACTTCCAACTGGGCACGCCGGTATCCTAGGGCGCTTAAAAAAAGGCCCAACCATCCATTCGAGCGCATGGGTTGTCCCGGGAGCAACGGTGATTGGCGACGTGATTTTGGAGGAAGAATCGAGCGTATGGTACGGCGCTGTGCTTCGTGGCGATATCAATCGGATCGTCGTCGGCCCGCGGTCGAATATTCAAGATAACGCCGTCGTTCATATCGACACAGGTTATCCAACAACCATGGGCGAACTGGTTACCGTTGGTCACACCGCCGTCGTACACGCATGCAAAATCGACAATGAAGTGCTGGTTGGGATGGGCGCCATCATTCTCGACGATGTGGAAGTCGGGGCGCGCTCGATCATCGGAGCAAACGCTCTTGTCACAATCGGGACGAAAATTCCCCCGGGATCGCTCGTGCTCGGATCACCGGCGAAAATACGCCGCCAACTTACTCTGGATGAACAAAAGGATATCGCCCGGTGGGCTTGGAGCTATGTCGAAACGGCAAAGCAATATCGCGAATTTTACTAAACAATTTGCTACCAGAAAAAACATCAAACATCGATGAAAACGACTTTCGGTTCCGCATTAGCTGTGCTCTTAGCCCTGGGCTTCTCCTTGGCGCGGTCCTCTGCCGAAGAGACGCAGTCCGCAGACATGCGCCTTTATCCGCCGACGACTATTGAATGGAAAGCAGCGCCAGCGGCATTGCCTCCTGGCGCAAAGATGGCCGTACTCGAAGGCGACCCAACCAAAGAAGGCCCGTTCGTGGTGCGTTTTCAGTTTCCTGAGGGCTATCATATCCCGCCGCATACCCATCCGAAAACCGAGCGAGTCACTGTGATTTCGGGTGCTCTTTATTTTGCGACCGGAGAAGCGCTTGATCGCGGCAGCGCAAAAAAACTTCCGGCTGGCTCCTTCGGTTACTGGCCGGCCGGAATGAAACACACGGCGTGGTCTGAAGGTGAAACAGTTATCCAACTTCATGGCGTCGGACCGTGGCAGATCAATTACGTGAATCCCGCCGATGATCCGAGGAACGCAAAGAAATCACCCTAACCGGTAGGGCGCGACCGGTGGGCGCGCCGATGGCGTTTCACAGTATGGAGCCGCGGGGACGCATGCGACATAGACGGGCAGCTCGTTAGAGCGAGAGAGCGGGGGCGAACGAGTCAAACACGCTACAAGTCACGCGCGAGTTCGCGCGCTTTCTCGCGCAATAATTCTCCAGCACGTTTCATTTGTTCCTTCTCGCTCATGTCAGAGCGCGCGAGTTGATCGACTTCATCAAACAACTCGTGCACCTGTTGGTTTCCGTCATAACGCCCAGCAATTGCGAAAACTTTCTTGCCAAGTTTTCGCGCCAATCTCGCAACCCCTGCAGGCGTTTTTCCCTCCAAAGTCTGCCGATCCAAGCTCCCCTCGCCCGTGATGACAACATCGACACCTTTCATTTTTGATTCCAGCCCGACGGCTTCTGCAACGACATCGAAGCCGGGCCGAATCGTCGCTCCGCAGAAACTCATCAGACCAAATCCGAGTCCACCCGCCGCGCCCGCGCCGGGCCTGTTGCGATAATCAAAATCAAATTCCTTAGCGACAATATCAGTTAACCTGGTGAGTGCCCGTTCCAAGAGATTGAGCTCATTCTTCGTCGCGCCCTTTTGCGGACCAAATACTCGCGTCGCCCCATTTTCGCCGAGCAACGGATTCTGCACATCAACTGCAGCAATGATTTTCGGCAAATTCAAATCTTGCGGTCTTTCGATCCGACTGAGATTGACCAAATCGGTCACGCATCCTCTGTCTTTTTCTTTCTGTTGCTCGCTTGCTGCGCCGAAACCTGGCGAAGGCGGGTGCTCATAATCGAATCGAAACCCCAAAGCCCTTGCCATCCCAGATCCGCCATCATTCGTTGCGCTGCCGCCAAGACCGAGAATGATTTCGTTCGCTCCTCGACCAGCTGCGTCCAAAATCATTTCGCCAACACCGAACGTGGTCGCGTAAACGGGGTCTCGTTCGCTTTCAGATAGTCGACGCATTCCGGCGGCTTCGCTCATTTCCAGCACCGCCAGTTTCCCGTCTTTAATCCACGCGTAACGCGCCTCGATTTCACGACCGATTGGATCGTGTGCTTTGCATTTCAACCATGACCCTCCGCGCGCTTCGCAAATCGCTTCTGCCGTTCCCTCACCACCGTCCGCCATCGGCACGATGTCGATCTCGGCGTCCGGCAAAGCGTCGCGCAGACCTTTCGCAATGTTTTCGGCGACTTCTCGCGCGTTGAGTGCGCCTTTGAATTTATCCGGAGCGATGAGGACTTTCATGGTGGCACAGGCCGGCGGGCGTCTCGCCTGCCGGATCGAGCAGGCTAGAAGCCCTCTCGCCCCACAGACGAGAACATCTGTGCTACGATTGCAACTTTCGTTCCAAAATTTCTCCGGCCAACTGCGGATTAGCCTTCCCTTTTGATAATTTAATCACCTGCCCCTTAAGAAAATTTAGGGAGGAGATATTACCGGCTTTGAAATCCGCGACCGGCTTGGGATTCGCGGCGATTACTTCGTCGCATAATTTTTCGATAGTGCTTAGATCGCTTAGTTGTTCGATCCCCTTTTCTTTCACAATCGTGGGCGCCGTTCTTCCACTCGCAAACATCTCCGCGAAAACCTCTTTACCTTGCTTGCCGCTGATTTTTCCGCTGTCGATCAGATTGACCAACTCATCAAAGGCCTCTGGTGGAATCGGACAATCGGTGATGGTTTTACCGGCGCTGCTAAGAGCGTTCTGCAGGTCGTTTAGAATCCAGTTTGCGATATTCTTCGGTTTCTTTGCGCCTTTAGCTGCCGCTTCAAAATAACGCGCCACATCAAGATCGTTCGCCAGCACGGCAGCATCGTACGGGCTCACCTGGTATTGCTGCACAAAACGGTCTCGTTTCGCTTTCGGCAACTCAGGCACCCGCTGTCGAACTTCGGCCAGAAGCACTTCAGTTTTTACCGGCACAAGGTCAGGATCCGGGAAGTAGCGGTAATCATGCGCGAATTCTTTTGTCCTCATCAAAAACGTTTCGCCGGCTGTATCGCTCCAACCCCGTGTCTCTTGCTCGAGTGTGTCGCCATTTTCTAGTGCACTAATTTGACGTCGGATCTCGTACGCCAGGGCGCGTCGCACTCCACTGAGTGAATTCAGGTTCTTGATCTCGATCTTCGCTCCAAGCTCTGTCTGCGACTCCGGTCGCACCGACACGTTGCAGTCACAGCGGAGTTGCCCCTTCTCCATATCGGCATCGCTTACCGCTCCGTAGATCAAGATTTGCCTGAGAGACGTCAGAAACGCGAACGCTTCCTCCGGCGAGTTGATTTCCGGTTGCGTCACGATCTCCATCAACGGTATGCCGGCACGATTGAAGTCGATTCCCGTGCTGTTCTCAAGGTGGAAGCTCTTGGCCACGTCTTCCTCGAGATGAATGCGCACGAGATGCACTTCCTTGTCGGGCGTAGCGATATTTTTCTGTGCGTCCTTCGGGTAAGCCAGATCGTGCAATGGGACGGCGCCGTTGGAGCAAAGCGGCATGTCGTACTGCGAGATCTGATAGTTCTTCGGCATGTCTGGATAGAAATAGTTTTTGCGATCGAACTTGCAGATGGGTGCAATGTCGCATCCGAGCATGAGTCCAGTCAGCACCGTCATGCGCAGCGCCTCCTGATTCATCACTGGCAATGCGCCAGGCAAACCAAGACAAACCGGGCAGGTGTGCGTGTTCGGTTCCGCTCCGAACTCAACCGGCGAAGCACAAAACATCTTCGAGCGCGTGTTAAGCTGGACGTGCACTTCCAGACCGATGGTGGCGAGATACTTCATGCGATTCCGTATATTCGTTGAAGCGTTAAAGCGTTGCTGCCTTGTCATGTTGAGCGGAGCGAAACATCTCTAGCTGTTGGCTTGGGGCAACTCGAACTCCAGAAGGGATCAGAGATTCTTCGCTTCATTCAGAATGACGGAGGACGGTTCCAACCGCTTCAACGCTTTAGCGGTTTAGCAGGTGGCGAATTCTGCTCCAGCGCATAATCGAGCGCGCGCTGAATGTCGAATTTCCTGACTCGCTCTGCGAGGACCGGATCATTTGCCGCATCGATGACACGAGGATTTTGAAGGAGATCGACGAAGCGCCTCTGCGCGATCAGATCGGCGATTTCCGGATCGCTTCGCAACGCGACGATCTTTGGATGCTCGCTCAATTCGCGGGCACCCGGGAACGTTAGAAATTTCTCCGCGCGTTCCGGGCTGGAAAGAACGTTCCCCGCTTTCTCCAGCGTTTCATATGTTCTCTGCGAAATCGGGTCGGCGCCCTTGAACACGCTTCCAAGCAGACCTAGTTCGAGCGAATTCTTCAGGCGTGCCAGTGATGTCGCGAGCGCCGGCGCGCGATCGTCTGATTCCGAAAGAAAATGGCGGCGCACATCGAGAGCACGGGAGGTTGCATCTTGTGCATCATGCGCTGATGCGCGCGGCCGGCTGCGAGCCTGCCCTTCAGCGAGAGCGCCAATCGCTCGCACACTCGCAACGGTCAGCCAAAGCAAAAAAACGCCGAAAAACAATCCAATGATTGCACCCGAAAAACCGTAAAGAAAATAGACCAGTCCGGATTCCTGCTGGGAAGTTCGCTTAAACAAAATCGCTCCGATGCCGCTTATGAGCGCATAGACGGCCAGGGCAAGTATTGCGCCGCATAAGATCGACAAAAGGGGGTCAGGTATTTTGAAAAAGGACCGCGCCGCAGGAACACACAAGCCGCCTCCAAGAAACGCAGCCCCGTAGGCAGCGGCAAGAGCGATAAGGCGCATGACTTGACGCATCAAGCCCAATCGCCAACCCCGCACGACTTCGAATAAAATCAAAATGACGCCAAAAGAAATGAAGACTACCTGCCAAAGTGGCGACCCGGCGACTGACGGAATTGCGGATTGCGGATTTTGGATTGCGGATAGGTGAATGCCTACGAACGACCTCATATTGTCATTCTGAGCGAAGCGAAGAATCTCTGATCATTTCTGAAGGGGCAGCCAGGAAACAGCCAGGGATGTTTCGCTTCGCTCAATATGACAGTGCTGATACTGGATAGTTCTGGCATTTCGATCTCACTGTTCCGCACTCGACATTCCGCGATCTGCAATCATGATTGCACGCTGCCGCAAAGCATGATCGCAAAGCACCAGCGCGGCCATCGCTTCCACGATCGGCACCGCTCGGGGAAGAACGCACGGATCATGGCGTCCGCGGGCAGCGAGCTGAGTTTGCTTGCGTGAACTGGTCACGGTCTTCTGTTCATGGGCGATCGTAGCTGTCGGCTTGAACGCGACACGAAAATAAATCTCCTCTCCATTACTGATGCCGCCCTGCGCGCCGCCAGAATTGTTAGTTGCCGCGCGAATTCTCCCGCCGCGTATTTCAAATGGATCGTTATGCTGCGAGCCCCGCATCCGCGTCGCGGCAAAACCAGAACCAATCTCGAATCCTTTCGTTGCCGGTATGCTCAGCATCGCTTTAGCCAGATCTGCATCGAGCTTGTCGAAAACCGGTTCGCCGAGTCCGGGCGGAATGCCGCGCACCACGCATTCAATAACGCCACCAACCGAATCGCCTTTGTTGCGAATCTCTTCGATCAGCGACACCATCTTTTTCGCCGCCACGGTATCCGGGCAGCGAACAATATTCTTCTCGATCTCCTTCCCCTTTACGGTGGAACGATTGATTTTCGCAACGACTTCGTGAATTTGCGTGACGTAGGCGACAATCTCGAATTCCGCATACAGCACTGACAATATTTTCTTTGCAACTGCGCCTGCTGCCACTCGGCCGATAGTTTCCCGCGCTGAAGCGCGGCCACCGCCCTGCCAGTTCCGTATTCCATACTTGGCTTCATAAGTGAAATCGGCATGCGAAGGCCGAAATTTCTCTGCGATCTCCATGTAGTCCTCCGGTCGCGCGTCTTTGTTGCGCACGAGAATCGCGATCGGAGTACCGAGTGTTTTGCCTCCAAAGATACCTGACAGAATTTCGCATCGATCTTCTTCTTTCCGCTGCGTTGCAATTTTACTTTGACCCGGACGGCGGCGGTCCAGCTCCCGTTGGATCCGTGCCTCAGACAGTTCAATATTCGGCGGGCAACCGTCGATGACCACGCCCACGCCGCCCCCGTGCGATTCGCCAAAAGTGGTGACGCGAAAGAGCTGGCCAAAGGTGTTGGACATTAAACTATTGTAGCACAGGCATCTTGCCTGTGGGGCCAGCGGGCGTCTCGCCTGCGGAAATCCCCACTCGGCAGGCGAGATGCATGCCTACCCCACCGCCGGGACGGCCGTGTTACTGTTTCGTGCTCTTGGGAGCAGGAGGCGACAAAAGCTGAGGCGACCGTGGCGGCACGGGCGAGGACTGCACAATGGAGGTTGTCGTCTGTCCATGAACGAGAAAGCGATCCAGCACGCGATCCAAAGACGCGATTTCGGGCAGGTGCACTTTGAGAATGAAACAATCTTCTCCGGTGACTCGATGACATTCCACTATCTCGGGAATTTGTTGAGCAAGCGCCGAGATTTTTGGCACGTGCCCGGGTAGTGGCCGGATTCTGACGAACGCTGTGATATCATGCCCTGCCGCTTTCGGATCCAGTTCGAGACGATAGCCGGCGATCACACCACTTTTTTCTAAACGTCGAACGCGCTCTTTCGCCGCTGGATTGGACATCCGAATTTTTCTGGCCAGCTCGGCGGTCGACATTCGTGGATTCCGTTGCAAGAGCTTCAGAATTTCAATATTCTTGTGATCTTCTAATATTTCCTTAATATTCACAGATCTCGCCCCATAATACATTAAAAGTCATCACTGATAACTAGAGTCTACCTTATTTATGCTTGTTCTCATGGCTCAATGATCTATTTATAATTATGACGGACGAGATCATTTTTCCGACAAAGCCAATAGCCGGGGAACGGCCGCGCACAGCGGAACGTATTCCGCCGGAGGCTTTTTTTATTTGCAGCGCCATTTTTCATTATCTTGGGCCAGCCTTTGCAGTGCTTCTCTTTGCCAGGGTTGATGTATTAGGCGTCGCGTGGCTGCGGATTGCAAGCGCGGCGGTAGTGTTCGCAGTCTGGAAGCGTCCCTGGCGTTTATTCGCTGAATTGGAGACACGCGAGCGGCGAACCGTGATCGCATTAGGTTTCGTGCTGGCAATCATGAACGTCTGTTTTTATCTGGCGATCGATCGGCTGCCATTAGCGACAGTCGGGACAATTGAGTTTCTCGGACCAATCTTGCTGGCGGCATTCGGTGTGCGGACGATGCGAAATCTTGCCGCTCTACTACTCGCGTGCGGCGGGGTGTTCCTGTTGACCAGCGTGCGGATCAGCGGCGAGCCGATTGGATACATTTTCGCATTTGCGAATTGCGCGCTATTCGTTCTTTACATTCTGCTTGGGCATCGGATCGCCGCGACCGGTGGCCGCGGTGGAGTTGAACGTCTGGCACTGGCAATGGTTATCGCGAGTCTTGTGGTCACCCCTATTGGATTAAAAAACGCGTTGGTCGCAGTGTTCGATCCAAGTCTTCTTCTCGCTGGCGCCGGCGTCGGTATTTGTTCCTCCGTCATCCCTTACATCTGCGATCAATTTGCAATGGCGCGATTATCGAAGGCCACTTTTGCTCTTATGCTGTCCCTGTTGCCTGCGACAGCATGTCTGGTCGGAATAGTCGTGCTGCGACAGGTTCCGTCGATTTCCGACCTAAGCGGCGTCGGTGCAGTGATAGCTGGGGTCGCTTTAAAACGAAGCGCACATGGTTAGAAGCCATCACATAAATAGGAAACGGGTACGTTGCTTGAGATTTGGCGTTACAGCAATGCGCGAGGAGGGAGAATATCTTTCATGGATCTGTGACCGACGAGCAACGCCGCTGCAGCGGCAAAGATCCGCAACCCTCCGGGCTAAGCTCTGCCGCCCGCCAGAGCTTAGCGCACACATTCCCTATTTATGTGATGGGTTCTTAAACGGAGGTGTTAAAGGATGAATTATACAAATCTTGGTAAGACGGGACTCAAGGTATCCCGAATCTGTCTGGGCTGCATGAGTTACGGACTCGAGGAGAGAGAGTGGGGTCTGAATGAGGAACAAGGTCGGCCTTTCATTAAACGAGCGCTCGAGCTTGGCATTAACTTTTTTGACACAGCCAACATGTACGGGAATGGCAGGAGCGAAGAAGTTTTGGGCCGTGCGCTGCACGATTTTGCGAAACGGGATGAGACAGTCATCGCGACGAAAGTCTATTTCCCGATGCGTCCCGATGTGAATGGGCGTGGATTGTCCCGCAAAACGATCATGACAGAGATCGACCATAGTTTGCGGCGACTAGGAACGGATTACGTCGATCTTTATCAGATCCACCGTTGGGATTACGATACGCCGATTGAAGAGACACTAGAGGCCCTTCACGACGTCGTAAAATCAGGAAAGACGCGTTACATCGGGGCATCATCGATGTTTGCCTGGCGATTCTGCAAGGCTCTTTACCTGGCCGATCTCCACAGTTGGACGCGTTTTGTTTCGATGCAGCCGCATTACAATCTGCTGAATCGTGAAGAGGAACGGGAGATGTTACCTCTTTGCCTGACGGAGGGTATTGGTGTGTTGCCATGGAGCCCACTGGCGCGCGGTCGCCTTGCTCGCGCCTGGGAAACGCAGTCGAGCACTACTCGCGGTCAGACTGATGAGTACGGCAAAAAACTTTATTCCGGGACTGAGAAAGCGGACAAACCGGTTGTAGAGCGCGTGGGAGAAATTGCCAAGGCGCGAGGCATCCCTCGCGCACAGATCGCGCTCGCGTGGTTGCTTCACAAGCCTGCGGTAACGACGCCGATTGTTGGCGCAACTAAACTTCACCATCTCGAAGAAGCAGTGGCAGCTCTGAACGTGAAACTATCCGACGCGGAAATCGAAGCGCTCGAGGCGCCATACGTGCCTCATCCGATCGCCGGATTCGAATGAGCAAGATTTCGAGAGCGAACGTGGCAGAAGACATCGATGCCGGGTAAGCTTTTAACTAACGCCAATCAACTTAACCCTATGCTTCCTGATTACGTCGACTTCTTAATCAAACGATTTGAGAACCCGGATGAGGTTCGCACTTTTGAGAAAGGACGGTTCGAACTCATCAAGATCGGCGGAATGACGATCGGCCGGGCGACGTATGAGCCCGGCTGGAAATGGTCGGAGCATATCGCACCCGTTGCCGGGACGTCCCTTTGCCAGGTGGAGCACATCGGCATGGTGATCTCGGGACAAGCTGCATGCGCGATGGAGGATGGAAGATCTTACGTCATGAAGCCTGGAGACATCTTTTACATCGGTCCCGGGCACGATAGTTGGGTGGTGGGCGATCAACCTTATGTTTCGCTTCACTTTCTCGGAGCGGAAAAATACGCGCATGACTAAGAGGACTTCTGCCGTTTCGAAATCCACTGCACCGCACCATACGTTGGCGAGCGTATGCGAGCTAAATCGCTTCGAGCGCGCTCTTCAAATCGTCGATTAAATCGCGGACATCTTCCACGCCCACCGAAAGCCTGACGAGCGAATCGGTAACGCCCAGTTCTTCGCGCCGCTCCTTCGGGACCGACGCATGCGTCATGAGCGCGGGATGATTAACGAGGCTTTCTACACCACCCAAACTTTCGGCCAACGCAAAAAGGTGCGTATTTTCTAAAAAGCGCCTGGTGTCCGCGAGATCACCTTTCAAGATGATCGTTACAATTCCGCCAAAGCCGCGCATTTGCTGACGCGCCAGATCGTGGTGCGGATGGGACTTTAGCCCCGGATAACGGACGGATTTTACCTCTCGCTGTTCCTCCAACCAGCGCGCAATCTCAAGGGCGTTTGCGCAATGGCGCTCCATTCGGAGCGGCAATGTTTTTAAACTGCGCAGCACAAGAAAACTGTCGAACGTGCCGGCGATTGCGCCGACTGAGTTTTGCAGGAACGCAATTTGATCGCCGAGTTCCTTGTTGTCGCCGACTACGACGACTCCGCCCACCAGATCGGAATGACCGTTCAAATACTTTGTCGCAGAATGCACCACTATGTCGAATCCAGTCTCAATCGGGCGTTGAATCCACGGCGTCGCAAATGTGTTATCGCAAACTGAGATGATTTTGTGCTCCCGCGCGATCTTCGCGATTGCTTCAAGATCGATCAGCTTCAGTAGTGGATTGCTCGGCGTTTCGATCCAAACCATGCGCGTATTGGGTTTGATGGCGCGCTCCAGATCTTTCGCGTCTGTCAGATCAGCGTAAGTAAAATCAAGGTTCGCCGACCGACGCCGCACCTTATCGAACAACCTGAATGTACCGCCGTAAAGATCGTCACTTGCAACGATATGCGACCCGCTCTCGAGCAGTTCAAGCACTGTCGCCATCGCGGCGAGGCCAGAGGCAAATGCGAAGCCGCGCGTACCGCTTTCCAGATCGGCGATGCACTTTTCATAAGCCAGCCGGGTGGGATTGATCGAGCGCGCGTAATCGTAGCCTTTGTGCTTTCCCGGACTTTCCTGCACGTACGTCGATGTTGCATAAATCGGCGTCATCACCGCACCAGTGGAAGGGTCGGGCGCCTGCCCCGCGTGAATCGCACGGGTGGCGAATTCGAGTTGCTTTTTCATATCGGTTTCATCTAACCACGGATGACGCGGATTTCTCGGAGAAAATTTGGCGCGCTGTCATTCTGAGCGGAGCGAAGAATCTCTGATCAGGTGTTCCGATAATCGTGAAGCGTCAAATCCAGAGATGTTTCGCTTCGCTGAACATGACAAAAATGGCGGCGGTCATCCGGTTCATCCGCGCAAGCAGCGATTCACTGCTTCGGCATGTGCAACCGCAAGTATGAGAGCAGATCGGAACGCGTGACCAGCCCGAGGAATTTGTCGTCTTCCATCACAATAGCCACCCGGCCGCGATCAAATACGTCCAAAAGATCTTTGATAGTCGCTTTGGGCGAGAGTGTTTCGAGCTTGGACGTCATCGCATTTTTGACCGGATCATTAAAGTGCAGGGGATCGCGGTGTACTTTCACAAGAATATCGGATTCATCGATAATCCCAAGCGCGCGTCCATCTTGATCGACCACGGGAAGCTGCGAGACATCCGCTCCACGCATCCGTTTGAACGCGGTCAGCAACGTGTCCGTCGGTCCAATGGAAATTACTTCGCCAGCTTCGTAACGATGCGAGATGAGATCGCTCAAATCGCCATGCGGCGGACGATGAATGAAACCTTGCTCCGCCATCCAGAAATCGTCGAACATCTTGGAAAGATATTTGTTCCCGGTATCGACCACAAAGCTGACGACGCGCTTCGGTTTCGTCTGTTTACGGCAATAACGCAGCGCCCCGGCGACCAGTGTGCCCGTGGAAGATCCACCGAAAATTCCTTCCTTGCGCAACAGCTCGCGCACTGTTGCAAAGCTTTCCGCGTCATCAATCTCAAATGCTTCGGTTACGAGCGACATGTCGGCAATCTCAGGAATAAAATCCTCGCCGATGCCTTCGACCGCCCAACTGCCTGCTTCGAGCAGCTTGCCCGACTTAATGTACTCGAAAAGTATGGAACCCTTCGGGTCGGCCAAAACCATTTCGATGCCGCGCCGCGGTTTAACGCGATTAAAAAATCGCCCGAGACCAGTCAGCGTCCCACCAGACCCGACGCCTACGACAACCGCATCGACATCGTGCCGCATTTGCTCCCAGATTTCCGGTCCTGTGGTGCGCTCGTGCGCTAAAGGATTTGCAGGATTCCCGAATTGATTCACATAGAACGCGCCCGGGATTTCCTCGGCAAGTCGCGCAGCCACATCCTGGTAATATTCAGGATGGCCGCGCGTCACGTCCGAACGTGTGATCCGCACTTCGGCGCCGAGCGCTTTCACATGCGAGATTTTTTCCTGCGACATTTTATCGGGGATTACGAGTAAGACGCGGTAGCCTTTCGCGCCTGCAACCAGCGCAAGACCCAAACCGGTGTTGCCTGCTGTGGCCTCAACAACCGTGCCGCCGGGCTGCAATTTCCCTTCGTCTTCCGCAGCTTCGATCATCGACAGCGCGATGCGATCCTTGATCGATCCGCCTGGATTTTGATTTTCAAGCTTGAGAAAAAGCTGACATGGACCCGTGTCGAGCTGCGTGACTTCTACCAACGGTGTGTCGCCAATCAGCGACAGAATTTGCGGCGGACGTTTTGAATTGATGTGGGGAACGGTGGGAGTTTCGAGCATTGCGAATCCTTAGGGGGAGCCTATTGCCGGTTCGCCTTTATGCGACCATTCCGATTTGCTGTCTTCGAGAAACTGCTGGAGCACAGGGAAACGGACCTCGCCGTAGTTCAATGCGTAGCGGAGATCGCCGCCTTTGTAAATCCAAGTCGTAGGAATCCACGAAAGCGGCATCCCGGCGAATTGCTTGATTTTGCCGTCACCCTTGCGCGGCCCCGGATCAGCCAGGATCGTGACGTTCGGTTGGTCCGTAATTTGGAATTTCTGCAAGATCGCATGGCCGTCCTCGCCATCGTTCCAAATAGATACGAAATAGAATTTCACCTGCGGATTCTCTTTGGCCATTTTGAGCCAGCCGCCGCTCTTCAATTCTGCCTGGCAATTGGAGCACCAAGGCGCCCAAAGATGCACGACGCTGAGATCGGGTGATTTGATCGCTTCGAGAATTTTTTGCTCGGCGGGGGACGCAGCGCGGAGTGATGTGGCTGTGAGAAGCGTGGCGAAGATCAACAATCGGAACAGCAACATATCGATGTTGAAAGATAGAGGGGAAACGCCCAACGCTCAATGTCCAACGCCAACATTCAATGTGGGTCATTCGGGCGGAGCGAGGAACCCCACATTCGAAGCCAGGGTCACGCGAACTATTCTGGGTGAAGCAGCAGTGATTGGGTGAGTCCTTTGCTTCGCTTAGGACGACGCCTGCGGTATCCTCGGCTGTCATTTGACCTGCGCGCGGAAAATGCATACTATGGCGTCCCGCTTCCGCGGCCCAGCTTCGCGGAAATCTTCCCCGAAGAAGTTCGGGGCTATCCCGAAAATTTCGGGAAAGGAGGCTCATTTAATTTTATGATTCACATGCAGGATGTAATGGCCAAGCCGATGCCGGACTTCCGGGAGGGAAGCATCGTCAAGGGACGCATTTTGGAAATTCGCCCGCGCGAAGTGTTGGTGGATGTCGGATACAAATCCGAGGGCGTCATTCCATTGGCAGAATTTGATGATGTTGATTCCCTCGAGGTCGGCGACGAGGTGGAGGTGCTTCTGGAGCGGCTGGAAAACGAAGAAGGTATGGTTGTTCTCTCGAAGGAGAAAGCCGCCTACCGCCAAAATTGGAACAAGATCGTGGGTGTGTTCCAAGGTGACGGCCTCATCAAAGGCAAGGTGAAATCGGTAGTGAAAGGCGGCCTGATGGTGAACATCGGCGTTGAGGCATTTTTGCCGGCATCGCAAATCGACGTCGTTCCACCAAAGGATTTGCAGCAATTCGTTGGCAACACGTACGATTTCAAAATCGTTAAGCTCAATGACGATCGCAAGAACGTCGTGCTGAGCAGGCGCGAAGTAATCGAGAAGGAGCGAAGCGAAAAACGCCTGAAATTCATGGAAGGCGTTAACGTGGGCGACCGCGTAACCGGCACGGTGAAAAACATCACTGACTTCGGAGCATTCATCGATCTCGATGGGATGGATGGGTTGTTGCACGTCACCGACATGACCTGGGGTCGGCTGGGGCATCCGAACGAGTTATTGAAGGTCGGGCAGCAGTTGGAAGTAGTCGTGCTGGACATCAACAAGGAAAAAGAGCGCGTGTCGCTGGGGCTTAAACAAACTCAGAAGAATCCGTGGGACCAGATCGAGGAACGTTTCCCGGCAGGCCAGCGCATCAAGGGCAAGATCACCAATCTTGTTCCCTACGGCGCGTTTGTTGAGATCGAAGAGGGCGTGGAAGGACTAATCCATGTCTCCGAGCTTTCGTGGACGAAGCGCATCATGCGTCCATCTGACATCCTCAGTGTTGGCCAGGAAGTCGAAGCTGTCGTGCTCGGCGTGAACAAAGAAGAACAGAAAATTTCATTGGGTCTTCGCCAGCTCGAGCAGAACCCTTGGGATGAAATCGAAAAGAAATTCACCATCGGCAGTCAGGTGAAAGGCAAGATTCGCAACATGACCGCGTATGGCGCGTTCGTGGAGCTAGAGGAAGGCATCGATGGAATGATTCACGTCTCAGATTTGAGTTGGACCCGCAAGATCAATCACCCCAGCGAAGTCTTTAAGAAAGGCGACGAAGTCGAAGCCGTTGTCATCGACATCGACAAGGTAAACCAACGGATCAGCCTTGGAATCAAACAACTTACCGACGATCCCTGGAAAACAATCGATGAGAAATACAAGATCGGCGACCTTGTCAAAGGCAAGGTAACGAAGCTTGCCAGCTTTGGCGCCTTTGTGCAGCTGCAAGACGATATCGATGGCCTCGTGCACATCTCGCAATTGAGCGAAGATCACGTCGCGAAGGTAAAAGATGTGCTCAAAGTCGGTCAGGAAGTCGAAGCTCGTGTCATAAAAGTGGACAAAGTTGAGCGCCGCATTGGATTGTCGATCAAGGCCGCGAATTACACCGAGGAACAACTGCGCAAGGAAGCGGAAGCTCTCGACATCCTCCGCCCAGGCGAAGACATGGTCGGCCTTGAGAAAGCATTCGCCGCAGCCGAACAGGAAGAATATCGCCCCGGCGAATCTAAGAAGGCAGAAAACGAATCAACCGAGCCTAAGCGCGAGTCGAAGAAAGACTCGAAAAAGAAATAGGTGGCTGCCGCAATCGGGTGTGCGCGGACTGAATCGAGTTGATCGGCACGTTAGGCTTTTCAAATTACGCCGATCACGCCTGAGCGAGACGCGACCGGGCATGAGTTTTCATGCTAGCCCATGTCGAAATGAAGGTCGCGGAAATCCCCGACAATGCGGGTCAGATACTCCTCTAAGCTTTGGTACGGTCTCGTTGCCTACTTGGCTTCGGTAGGCGGTACCGTCCTGCTGGCGAGTGAGCTTGATCGGCCTTGGGCGGTGCTGCTGCTCATCAGCGCAGCAGTGCTGGCGGTGATCGTCTGGGGGCGACAAGAATGGATACCGGCGTTTCCGCGCTATCCTGTCACTCGCGTAACCTTCTTTAAGCGCAGCAGCTTTATCCATTGGTTCGTGTTGCTAAGTGCGTTCCTGGTCGCGCTGGCAGGCGACCTTCGTTACCTCGCCGTTCCGAAGGAAACTTTTGGGCTAGCCGGTCTTCTATGGCTCGCGAGCATCGGCTTTTTGCTGTGGTCTAGTTTTGTTTGGTCGCAATCAACCCCGGATTATACCCATGAGCTACACCTCCCAAGATGGACTGCTTGGGAGATGGTGATATTCGCTAGCTTACTGCTGGTGGCGTTGCTTGCCCGAATTTGGAATCTGACTGGCTTTCCTGACAATATTTACCCGGACGAGGTCATGACCGGCACCGTCGCCACTCAGTCTTACATAAATCCGACCGGTCGCAGTCCGTCGGTTTTCAGCACAGCGTGGAGCGGGATAGATTTACCTGCTCTGTGGTTCTGGATAGTTGGATGGTTTGTTAAGATCGGTGGTAGCTCACTTGCGATGCTAAGGCTTCCTGCGGCTTTATTCGGCGCCGCTACAGCGGTCCCGTTGTATGGACTAATACGCGGCACATGGGGTAGATACGCCGCAATAAGCGGGACAGCGATCCTGGCCTTCAGCGCGTCTAATATCCACTTCAGCCGCTCGCACTTAATAACATATAACAACTCAGTTCTTCTGGACAGTCTGCTTCTTTTTTTTGTTGCGTGGCCTGCGATCACGCCGGCCGTTTGATTGGATATTCGCGGGCTTGTCGGCCGGGCTAAGTGATTACTTCTACTATGGTACCCGGCTCTTGCCATTTATCCTGATTCTGTACTTCTGTTACATACTGATTTTTCACTGGAAGCAGGGGCGTGATTACCTGATGAATTTCGGACTGCTCGCCGCTGGCGTTACAGCCAGTTTTCAGGATTTGCAGAACGCTTGGAAAACGGTTTGGCCTGTAATCCGCGAGACTTTTCTTGGCATGAGCACTCATAATTCACAGGACATTATTTACTATGCGCCGCT
>Ga0209058_1001142_pt1 | contig 22656 bp, 9 predicted proteins | sample GraSoiAngelo_147_FD_185904 | JGI IMG/M metagenome (GOLD analysis project Ga0209058, IMG submission 185904) | Grasslands soil microbial communities from the Angelo Coastal Reserve, California, USA - 14_1009_05_40cm (SPAdes) (version 2) | ecosystem: Environmental > Terrestrial > Soil > Grasslands ... | reverse complement strand
TGTACCGATCCGTGAAGTATGGAGCAAACTGTGAGAGATAATTGCCTTCAGGGCCGATATGGTTGTACACAACGTCGAGAATCACCGCGACTCCGCGCTGGTGACACGCGTTCACAAGCTTTTTCAGCGCAACCGGACCGCCGTAGGAATTTTGAACGGCAAAGGGGAACACGCCGTCGTAACCCCAGTTTCTTTTGCCGGGAAATTGCGCGACCGGCATGATTTCCACAGCAGTTATTCCGACATTGACCAGATCATCAAGGTGGCGAAGGACAGCCTCGAATGTGCCTTCGGCAGTGAACGTCCCGGCGTGTAACTCGTAAATGATGTAGTTTTCGATTGGCAGTCCAAACCAGTGTTGATCTTGCCAATCGAATCGTGGATCGACCGCTTCCGAAGGTCCGTGTACTCCCTCGGGCTGATAGCGCGAAACCGGATCCGGTAATTCTTTGCCGGTTGCGAGGCGATACTTGTATCGCGCTCCTCGCGGGAGTTCTTCAACGGTCACCTGGTGATAACCGTTGGGCCTCTGCTGCATCGGCAACAAGTATTCCTGTGGAGACAAAATATGCAGCTGCACCTCGCCGGAATGCGGAGCCCAGACGCGAAATCGGCACCGGCTCTCATCCAACCAGACCGCTCCAAGATCATTCATTACTGCTTTTGAAGAACACGGCACCGAGCGGCGGGACAATCAGATTCAGCGAGTACTGTTTCCCGTGCCAGGCGATGTCTTGGGCATCGTTGCCGCCGAGGTTGCCGAAGTCCGCCCCGCCGTATTGCTGCGAATCGCTATTGAAAATTTCTCGCCAGTAGCCGCAGCGCGGAACGCCGACGCGATAGTTGTGCCGCGGCACCGGAGTGAAATTAAAGACAGCGGCGATGAGTTCATCTCCGCCTTTCGATCTCCGCATGAAACTGAGCATGCTTTGCTGCGAGTCACTGCCGTCGATCCACTCGAAGCCCGCGGGATCGCAATCCAGCTCGTGGAGAGCCCGCTCGGCTCTATAGGTCGCGTTCAGATCGGCAATCAGCTTTTGGAGCCCGCGGTGGGGCTCATACTGAAGCAGATGCCATTCCAGGCTACTGTCGTGCGACCACTCGGCCCACTGGCCGAACTCTCCGCCCATGAACAGCAGCTTTTTCGCGGGCTGGGCGTACATATACGAGTACAGCAAACGCATGTTCGCGAATTTTTGCCACAGATCGCCGGGCATTTTGCTCAGCAGAGATCCTTTGCCGTGAACGACCTCGTCATGCGAGAGGGGAAGAATGAAATTCTCGTGAAATGCGTAGAGCATTCGAAAGGTCAGTTCATTGTGGTGGTATTTGCGATAGACCGGATCGTGGCTCATGTACTTGAGCGTGTCATGCATCCAACCCATGTCCCATTTGAAGCCGAACCCCAATCCGCCGACATATGTCGGCCGCGATACCATAGGCCAGGCCGTCGAGTCTTCGGCGATCGTCTGGATGCCTGGATGGTTTTGGTACACGCTGGCGTTGAAGCGGCGCAGACAGTCGATCGCTTCCAGATTTTCGTTGCCGCCGTAGATGTTCGGGATCCACTCGCCTTCTTTTCGCGAGTAGTCTAGATAGAGCATGGACGCGACGGCATCGACTCGCAACCCGTCGATGTGATAGCGGTCGAGCCAAAACGTTGCGCTGCTCAGCAGGAAACTCCGCACTTCATGCCGGCCGTAATTGAAGATATAGCTGTCCCAGTCTTTGTGAATTCCTTTGCGTGGATCGGAATGCTCGTACAGATGAGTGCCGTCGAAGTAGCCCAACGCCCAATCGTCGGTAGGAAAATGTGAAGGCACCCAATCCAGAATCACCGCAATCCCATGCTGATGAAGGTAATCGATGAGATACATCAGATCCTGTGGGGTGCCGTACCGGCTCGTGGGGGCAAAGTAGCCGGTCGTCTGGTATCCCCAAGAGCCATAGAACGGATGCTCGGTCAACGGCAGAAACTCGACGTGAGTGAAGCCCGTCTGCGCGACATACTCCGCGAGCTTCGGGGCAATCTCACGGTAACTCAACGACCGGTTCTTCTGTTCGGGAATGCGCCGCCACGATCCGAGATGGACCTCATAAATAGAAATTGCCGAATGGATGGAATTTCGATTTGCGCGCGATGACATCCAATCCTGGTCATGCCATTCGTAATCGAGATTCCAGACGATTGATGCCGTTCGCGGCGGTGTCTCGGCGTGAAACGCCACCGGATCCGCCTTATCCACTTTATAGCCGTGGTAACGCGATACCACGTGGTATTTATAGGCATCGCCGTGCCCCACGTCCGGAACAAAGCCTTCCCAGATGCCCGACTGGCCGCGAGGATACAATTCCTGAGCGGTCTTATTCCAGCCGTTAAACGGTCCCATCACAAACACTTTCTCGGCATCGGGCGCCCAAACCGCGAAGTTTGTGCCCTCCCTTGCATCAACGACACGTGTGTGCGAGCCAAGGCGCTCATACAATTTCAGGTGACTGCCTTCGTTAAACAGATAAAGATCGTGATCGGTGAGCAAAGACATCGGCGAGTACCCCAGCGACTCTCGACATTTTTCGGATTTGCTCGATGCTTGGCCGCATCCGGCGGCGCCAGTTTGGACGCTCTTGATCGGTTGCTGGAACATTTTGTGGAAGAGTCTCCTGCCAGAGATCTTCTATATTAATTAGCACGATATCAGCCATACTCTTGGCTAAAAAACGAATAGCGTCGAGGAAGGAACGCAAGTTCCGCCTCATGACCGCGCGCTGTTTCAGTTCTTTGCTGGCTGTCTTCTGATCCAAAAAACCCAGATCTAACCGGTCGTCAATGTCGAAACCTTTAAGGAACGCCTGAAACGGCGGCATATCGTGGGTGTTCAGGCTCGCGACGCTTCTGGCGGGAATAGGCTTCAGCTCAGGTTTGCCGGGATTTCCCATGAACTCGTACTGCGTAACGTACATCCGGCGTATATCATGTTTCACAAGCGCCTGATTCACACCAGCAGCGACGGTTCCGAGATTTTCGCCAACGATTCCCGCTTGGTACCGATGTGATTCGAGACAAAGAATTGCATAGAGTTCATCGGCAGGATATTCGACGTAGACGCCTTTGTCTCCGCTCAGTCCTTCCGGGATCCAGTAAAGCCGATGGAGACCCATAACGTGATCGATACGGATGAGTCGTGCGAAGCGAAGGTGATTTCGCAGGAATGCGATGACATACTCGTACCTATTCAAACGCATCGCTTCGGGATTCATCGGGGGAAAACCCCAATTCTGTCCCCTCGTAAATACCGGATCCGGCGGTGCTCCGCCCGTTACGCCGGGGACAAAGAATTTGCGATATCGCCAGACATCATAGCTGTCGCGATGCAATCCGAGCGGAAGATCCAGGTAGAGCACCTGGGCTCGCGTGCGGGCCTTATCCGCCAGCATCGCAAGTTGTTCCTGAATGATCCACTGCGCGTAGAGATGGTATTTTTTGGCCTTCTCATCGTAGTCGCTTCGGCCGAGCCTTCCTTCCCGCTGCACGGCGGGCCACGCAGTCCAGCCTTTGCGCTGGCGATCCGTCGCGGCGCGAAACTCGGCATAATTCTCGATCTGTTTGTTTTCAGCGATGAATTTCCTGAAGGCCCGAAGGCGTCGAGGAGCGGGTTCGGAAAAAAATCGGCGTGTGAGCTCTTCGAGAATACGCCTTTTATATGTCATGACAGCGCGGTAATCGACAAGCTTCGTCTTTGGCGGCCGCTCACCGGGAATGCTGCCGGCAAATTCCGGAACGCGTTCCAGATCAATATAAAATTCATTCCAGAAGAGCCGGGTAGCGGGAGAGTAGGGGCTGGGATCAAAAGGTTCGTCTAAGAACGCGCCCAGCAGCGGAAGCGTTGCGGCAACGGTTCCGCCAAGCTCATGCATCCAATCCATCAAATGTTGGAAATCGGTGAGATCCCCTGCGCTGGGATTGCGCTTGGAGTGTAGGGAATAAATCGGAGCAAAGATGCCCCACTGTTTGCGTGGCATTCCCCTCCTCGCAGAGGAGGGGAGGCCGAAGGCCTCCGCTTCGCTCGGCGCAGCCTCCCCTCCTCTGCGAGGAGGGGAATAATATGCTTTCGTTGGGGTCGAGATCACGAATGTCTCCTGTCCTTTGATCTCAATCTGGTGATATCCAAACTCGAATTTTCGGCTGCCGAGCTTCCCATCCCATGCGACCATCACCGGTTCGACTCTGCGCTTGCTTAATTCATTTTTGCGTCGAGCAAGTGCTTCAGGCACATTCTGGAAGTTCTCAACACCCGCGCCAATCGCTCTCAGAACCAAAAGCAGCGCCTCCGGATCGGCTTTGCGAGGTTGCTTCGTCATATCGAGGTAGGAAGTTTGAATGCGATAGAGCCGGGCCAATTCCAGAAGTTCACGGCCGGATCCCCCACTCTTCATCTTAGTCCTGCTTCTCGTAATTCACTTCAAACCGCCTCCGCCGTTTGAAGCAACTGAAGAATTCCAGTTAGCGGGATTCGTACCCAATCCGGACGGTTGTTGAGCTCATAGCCCAGTTCGTAAAGCGCCTTTTCGAACAGATAAATGTTCAACAGTATATTCAGCTCCTCACGATTTTCGGGGAGAAATTGACCTGGCGCGGCGTGCTCCAAATAGGAGTTGAGGAAGGTGGAAGAGACCCATACGTTCCAGAGGCGAGCCCAGGGTTCGAGACCAGCCAGATCCTCAGGTCGGACGTTGGCGCTCCCTAAATGACCAAACAATGACGTGTACGCGGCGTAATGGAACGATTGCAACATTCCGGCGACATCGCGGACCGGCGACTTCTTGATTCGCCGCTCCGTGAGCGGCCGGGCCGGCTCTCCCTCGAAGTCGATAATCGAGTAATCTTTTCCCGTGTAGAGGACTTGCCCGAGATGAAAGTCGCCATGAATCCGCGTGCGTTTGGCTGTTATCTTTCTTGAAAGCACCGTACGGAAGCGATTCAGCACCTCTCCTTGAAGATCCAGCACCCTCAATGCTTCGTCGAGCGCAACACCACGCAGTGTACCCAGACTGGTTTTCAAGAGCTGGAACATCTGCCCGGAGTGGTTCCGCATGGACTGGTACAACGATCGTTGATACAGAAGCGAAAAAGGCTCCGGGACAAAATCCGGTTCCTCGGTATTCGATGCCAGTGCCATGTGCAACTCAGCTGTCCGCCGGCCGAGCAATTTCACATTTTCCTGGTAGGGACCGATAAGTTCGATCGCGAATGGCGGCACCAGCGTAAATTGCAACCGTTCGACGAATGGCATCGGGCACAACAGATCCTTCAGTTCGTCCGAAGGCCGTGTGACCGCCCGATCAAGGTACTGGCTAAGCTGATCCAGCGTGTGCCGCCACGCATCGCCTTCATTGGCGATGTAGCGTTGGAGCATACCGACAGCTGCAGCCCGGCCATTGTTTGTTCGATATTCAATGGTACCGGCGACGGGCGGAGCATGCGTAAAACCTATCCGTTCGGTCAAAAAACATCCGATTTCGACATCCGGATTCGTTCCTTCCTCAGCGCGGCGAAAAAGTTTCAGGATGAGCTGATCTCCGAAAACAACGGAAGAATTACTCTGTTCAGCGCGTATCGAGGCGACTTCAAGATTTCGGATTGCCGCTGTGGGTCCGTTTCGGAGCAGGCGCGTTGGAGCTGCGACGAATTCGCCGGCAATACCGCGCAAATGCCGGCGCCGCAAGATCATATCGATAAGGGATGTGCAAAATTCCTTATCGAGCACCGCATCATATAGGATGCCTTCCAGGGCATCTTCTTTCAGTCGTACGGTCACGTCCGCCAACACGGCATTCGGCGACGATTGGCGGATTTGTTCGGCGCGCTCACCGGTGGCGAACGACAGCGGCAGCATGTAGGTTTCCGGGTCTTCTTCCGTGTATTCGATCTGAATCTGGGTGATACAAGCGTCGGCCGAATTGAAATTAACGGGAACTCTTTCGACAAATGTCGCGCCTTTGACCTCGCGCGCCTTCCGGCCGAACCACCGCTGTGTTTGAACGTACCGCATGACGCGATCCTCCAAACTGAGGCGCGCCTTTCCTGCGAAGACATTTGTCCAAGGTGCCTGGACGGTCAGCTGCAGAACCGCTCTATGAGCGCCGGTGCGGTCAATTGTTGAGGCTGCGCGCTGCCGCGCTTGCGCTCCGCCGACCGCCTCTACAGGTGTTAATGCAAACCAGTAGAATGCGTGTGGCCCCAGAGTGAGAAAGTACGGCGCATCGCCAATTGGCGGGAACTGGGCCCGGCCGAACAGTTCAACCGGCGAACTTCCCCTGAATGCAGACAAATCCAGACCAGCGTATTGAACGAAGCGGGAGAGGTTTGCGATGACCAGAATGATTTCGTCTTGATATCGGCGGATAAACGCGAGAACTCGATGGTTTTCGGGATACAGAAACTCCAGCGTGCCCCGTCCGAATGCCTTATATCGTTTCCTCATGGCAATAAGCCGCTTCATCCACCACAACATCGAATGTGGGTTGTTCTGTTGCGCCTCGACATTGAACGCTTCGTAGTGTGAATCGGGATCGATCACGATGGGCAGATATAGACGGTGCGGGCTTGCTTTCGAGAATCCGGCATTCCGGTCCGCGCTCCACTGCATCGGGGTGCGCACGCTGTTGCGATCGCCCAGATAGATGTTGTCCCCCATAGCGATTTCATCCCCGTAGTAAAGGACGGGCGTTCCCGGCAATGAGAACAGCAGCGCGTTCATTAGCTCGATGCGGTTCCAGTCCTTTCCCAGCAGCGATGCCAGCCTGCGGCGGATTCCGAGGTTGATGCGCATTTGCGGATCGTGTGCGTAGGCACGATACATGTAGTCGCGCTCTTCATCGGTGACCATTTCGAGCGTCAGTTCGTCGTGATTGCGAAGAAAAAGTGCCCACTGGCAAGTCTCGTGAATCGGCGGCGTCTGCGCCAGGATGTCGATAATGGGGAATCGGTCTTCCATCCGCAGTGCCATGAACATGCGCGGCATCACCGGGAAATGGAAAGCCATATGACACTCGTCCCCGCTTCCAAAATAACCGATCGCATCTTCGGGCCATTGATTCGCTTCGGCAAGCAGCATGCGATTGCGGAACCGCTCATCGACTTTCTGACGAAGATTTTTTAGAAACTGGTGAGTTTCCGGAAGGTTCTCGCAATTGGTCCCATCGCGCTCGTACAAGTATGGCACAGCGTCCAGGCGCATGCCGTCAACACCCATGCCGAGCCAGAAATTGACCACCGCCAGCAAGCTGCGCCTGACGTCGGCGCTTTCAAAATTCAAATCCGGTTGGTGATGATAAAACCGGTGCCAGTAATACTGATCCGCAAAGGGATCCCACGTCCAGTTGGAGGTCTCGAAGTCTTTAAATATGATGCGCGCTTCTCTGTATTTCTCGGTCGTGTCATTCCACACATAGAACTTGCGAGCGGGACTTCCGGGCCGTGCCCTTCGCGCTCGCTGGAACCAGGCATGCTGGTCCGAGGTGTGATTCAGCACGAGTTCCGAAATCACCCGAATGCCGCGCCGGTGAGCCTCGCGGAGGAACGCTCGGAAGTCATTTACTGTACCGTATGAAGGATGGACAGCAGTGTAGTCCGCGATGTCGTAGCCGTCATCCCTCAGTGGAGACGGATAGAAGGGCAGTAACCAGACGGCCGTGATGCCGAGATCCTGCAGATAATCGAGTTTCTGAGTCAGGCCCGCGAAGTCGCCGATGCCATCATCGTTGCTGTCGTAGAAGGCGCGGACATGCAATTCGTAAATGATGGCGTCCTTGTACCACAGGGGATCATCTTCGAGGGTGAAACCTTCGGTGATTTCGCGCATGCAATCCTCGGCCGGTGACCCTCACCCGCCGCTACGACTCCCTCCTCAATATATGAGCCGGCACTTCATACGGCCTCAACTCCACGTAATTCCTCGAGCCCTGCCACATGAATTTGGTCCCGGTGAGCAGATCCACCATGCGATAGGGATGTCGCACGTCGATTCCCAAATCCTCCACTGGCAACTCCACATAGCCAGATTGTGTCCACAGAGAATCGAGATTAACGAAGGTCACGATGATATTGCGTTTATCTGCGGTTCGCTTGCTGTAGCAAATGATCTGGTCGTTATCGATTGCGTGGAACTGCAAATGGGCATTCGATTGAAGCGCCGGATTTTCTCTTCGTATTGCATTCACGCGTGAGATGAACGGTCTCAAGCTCGCCGGATCGTCCAAATTGCGTTGTTTGATTTCGTACTTCTCCGAGTTCAGATACTCCTCGCTTCCAGCTTCACGCGGAACGTTTTCGCACAGCTCATAGGCGGGCCCATATATGCCGTAATTTGCGCCAAGCGTGGCGGCGAGCACGAGCCTGGCCATGAAGGCCGGCCGTCCACCGCGCTGGAGGTATTTATGGAGGATATCGGGGGTGTTCGGCCAGAGGTTCGGCCTGAAAAATTCCGCAACCTCTGAACGTGTCAACTCGCTGAAATATTCGGTGAGTTCATGTTTCGTGTTGCGCCACGTGAAATACGTATATGACTGATTGAATCCGAGTTTTGTCAGATGATACATGATATTGGGACGTGTAAAAGCCTCCGATAAGAAAATCAAATCGGGGTGTTTCTTCTTGAGATCGCGGATCATCCATTCCCAGAAGTCGAATGGCTTCGTGTGCGGGTTATCGACGCGGAAGATCCGGACGCCCTGGTCGATCCAAAATTCAACAATGCTCTTTAATTCCTCCCAAAGCGGTCGCCAGTGCGGGTTTTCGAATTGGAACGGGTATATATCCTCATATTTCTTCGGGGGATTTTCGGCATACTGAACCGTGCCGTCGGGGCGCCAGCGGAACCATTCCGGATGTTCCCGCACGTAAGGATGATCGGGCGAGCATTGATAGGCCAGATCCAACGCGACGTCGAGTCCCAGGCTTTTAGCGGCGGCTACAAACCGGCGAAAATCGTCCAGCGTGCCAAGCTCAGGAAGGACAGCCTTATGTCCCCCCTCCTTGGAACCAATCGCCCAAGGGCTCCCAGGTTCTCCAGGCTCGGCTTCCCGCGAGTTGTTTTTGCCTTTGCGATGTGTGCGCCCGATCGGATGGATTGGAGGAAAGTAAAGGACGTCGAAGCCCATTTCAGCAACTTCAGGAATGATCTGCTCGCAATCCTTGAACGTCCCGCACGAGCGTGGAAACATTTCGTACCAGGTGCTGAACTGTGCGCGAATCGGATCGACGCTAACCCTCAGCTCGCGGTAATGGGAAGCCCTGGACCGCTCGGCATACCGGGACGCGAGCGCGGCGAGGCGATCATCGAGATCTTCAATTCGAAGACGCCGCGCTGCATGTTGGAGCTTCCGTGCATCGGCGCCCATCGCCCGCTCGGCGGCGGCCGTAAGCAGTTCGGCGCCGGTTTGAAGATCGACGGTAACATCTTGATCCGCACGTATTCTTGTAAGGAAGTCCTGGTACCAGGTCCGAAAAGGATCGATCCAGGCCGTGATCGTGTAGATATACTGGCCGAGCTTTTCAACCGGGAACTGAGCCCGCCAATGGTCGTTGCCAACCGCCTCCATGGATGTTTCCGTCCATAGTTCATCGTCCTCGTGACGGTATCGCACGACGCACTCCAGCGCGTCGTGCCCATATGAGAATATGTCTGCTTCGACTGCAACCGTTTCGCCCAGAACCCGCTTGACCGGAAACCGCCCGCATTCGAGTTCCGGTTTTACCCCTCGAATGACCACTCGTTCCGGCGGCCGCTCGCTCATATTTTAGAGCGTACCACGGACCGTTGACTCCTCTTGTGGTCTCTCCTATTAGTGGGGGTTTGTGAAGGCGCTCGGCATTTCCTTCGTGGCCGACCGGATTCAAGGGATACGGGAGCGAAACCCGGCCGGCGAAGGGGCATGGTCAACCCATCGGCGAACCCGCGCCGGTTTGCTCGATGCTGCACGTGAGGTGATCAACGCAGGCCAGCTTGGTTTCCTCGATCAGTGCCGGCGTACCAGAGTTTTCTCTTCTGATGCGCAAGGTATAAAGTTCCCCTGGCTAAGGCCGATCAAGGAGTTATGGGATGGACCATTCTTTCGATTCTGTTTTTCGCGTTGCAAGTCCCTGCTCAGACTGGCGCCGTCGTAACGGAAACCATGCGGATCGAGATCGACAACCGCATACACATTGCCCGGAAAATCAACGGCCGGTGGTGGAGTGAGGACAACCGCGAACTGTCGCAGACAAACGTTGGTTGGTTATGGAACATCAGCGGCAACGCCCGGCATTTGGTGCGGTTCGAGCATCACCTCCCGCTGGACCCTGCTAAGGTCGGCCACGTTGATCGCTCTATGGGGCCTGACCAGGTGAGAGCTATCCTTGGGCCGCCCAACAGCGTTTTCCCGAGTGACAAGCCGACCGCGCAGCAAATCTGGAATTACTACGGCGCCGGAGGCTACAAGCTCTCGATCCACTTCAGCTCAAGCGGCGGTATCTTCAATGCAACCTTTGAGCCTGATGGAAAGTCCATGCCTAAGGACGTTCCGCATCTTGCTTTCCGCTTCAATGGAAAGTCAGCCCAGGAATCGTTCGAGGAACAGAAGAAGAAACAGCCGCAACGACAGATCCCGGATTCGCAAGAGGAATTCCGGAAACAGCTCCGGGAGGAGATGGCCAAAGCGCCGTTCTCAGAGAAATCCTTAGACCCCAATTCTGCGCTTGCTGCCGAAACTTAAATAGATATTCTTGCTCGATTGGTAAACGCGGCAGGTGATAAAAGCCGCTGCTGTTCTCCGTCTGGTGCTCAATTCTTACGGCACGATCAAGCGAGGTGCTCAACAACCATTCAGCATTACGCTGACCGCGAAAACACCAAGAGCCTTTTCCGTCGCGGAGGTGATCGTTTCCAGGACGGAGATAATTGCCTCGTGTATATAAATGATCGAATCCGGTCCGCAGATGATCGTGGACGGTCCATCAATAACCAAGATGCCTTTGGAAATGATCGCCTTGGTTGGCGAAATGATTATTTGCAAGACCGACATAATCGTTTCAGCCCCGCCAATAATGATTTCCGTCGGGGCAATAATTATTTCCTGAGATCCGACCGGAACTCGCTGATTCGCCGCGATTTGAGGTTCGACGGAAATAACCGTTTCGGTTACGGAAATAATTATTGGCGGCTCGGAAATAGTTCTTGGCGAACCGACAATGAGCGTCGCCGTTGCAGCAATAATCGTGTGCGGCAGAGGAATGGTTATTTGCGGCACGAAAATGATCGGGGATGTTGCACGAATAACCATTTCCGTAACGGAGAAGATCGAGTCGTTTATCGACTTGATCGTTGAGGGAATGGAAATACTCGTTTCGCAATCGTCAACGATTATCGATGATGTGGAAATAATCGTTAAGGAAACGGAATTCATCGTGACAATAGTCTTGTCGAAAGGGAAGACGGGGGGAACCGAGACAGACGAAAGGGGTGTGTCGGAGGTGAAGCAATCAGCGTGTTTGGTTTGCCTTGGCCTCTTCCCTTTCATCCTTGCCTATAAGGCATGCGGCGTGCCATTTCCAACCCCATAGGCTCTCTTGATTTTTCAAGGGTTTAGCTCAGCCGAACCGTGGCCGGCCTCGTAGAGTCACGTTTTCCACAACGCGATATCACGAGGTCAGGCCGTATTTTCTTTCGTGCTCTCGGCACGAAGCCGCCGCGCTTGTTTTGACTATCCTCCTACCAAGCGTATAATGCGCTGAAAATGCGGCTATTCATAACGATTCTTCTCATAGCATCGACAACACTTACTGTATCTGCACAAGAGAAGTCTGTTCGGGGCGAAATTGCGATCTATGGTGGAGCAGGACACGTGGGTGCCAAAGAAGGGTCGTATGGTAAAGGAGCGGAACTGGGCGCTTCGCTCGAAGTCCGTCCATTCGAGCGTATCGGTTTCATGGCCGATCTCAATCGATTGCATCATACCGGCTCCATCTCGAATGTAAACGGAACATCCGATTACTGGGATATGTCCGGAACCGCTGTTCAGGCGAGCGGCAGCGTGATCTATCACTTCAGCGTTCCATTGCAGCCGTATGTGCTGGGTGGCGCAGGAGCGCTTCGCAGTTCGCGCGACGTCAACATCAAGAACTTTGTGCAATTGCCTGTTGCCTGCTGTTTAGGGTCGGGTCAGAACATCGGCTCCATCGGCGTCGGACAATTTCAGACAAGGCAAACGGATCCGGAGTTTCATGCCGGTGCCGGGATCCGGATTCCGATTGCGTTCGGCATTGCGTTCCGGCCGGAACTTCGATTTGTGCGGGCCGGCGACCTGCATCTGGTCCACGCTATTTTCGCTGGCTCTTATGCGTGGTGACCATGCCCGAGTAATCCCTGGCTAAACTTGCCGGCTACTAACCTAAAATCGAAATGTGGGCGGCTTGTCTAATAAAGGATAAGCTTTTCAAACGCCATGCGCACGGATCCGGCGGCCATTTGCGGGGTTTTGCGGACTGTGGCGACGTCACATAATGCGTTTTATGTTTACTCGGGGCGAGAGCTGCCCAGGTCTGCCGCAGCTTTTCCGGAACAATCTGTCTCCGACCGATTTTGCTGCCGATTGAATATTGGCGATGCACAACGATGATTTTGTCTCACCGTCATGTTTTTTTCCCCATGGATTAATTCGAGATCGTCGCGACGGCTCAGTTGACTGTTCGGGTTCTAAGGACGATGCAGGAACCTACGACCCAAACTGACGCTCGGCCTCGATGACCTTAGCCGTGTCGGTCTACCAGGTTCCTGTTCTTTGCTATCTTGGTTTTTTGTATTGATGATCAAGATACAAGCCGTGGGTTTCAAATTGTCGACGCGCTACGCGACAACAGATGGCGTGCTCGTGGAAATATGGATCGTATGGCTCCCGCCGTCGTCTTCGAGCTGTATTTCCTGTTTGGAAGGTTCACCGTCGTTCTGCACCTCGATCCGATATTCAGTCTGGCCATAGCGGAAGGTGATGACGAACCCCGGCCAATCTTTAGGAATGGCGGGTTCAATTGATAAGCGGTTCTCGCGGAGTTTGAAACCAAGCACCTCCTCGAGCCAGACCCGGTACATCCAGCCGGCAGAACCGGTGTACCACGTCCAACCCCCGCGGCCCAGGTTGCCATCAAGTGAATACACATCTGCTGCGACCACGTACGGCTCCGTTCGATACACGGCATAATCCTCCGGCGTGCGCGCGTGTTCGATCGGATTCAGCGCCTGCAGAACCTCCACAGCGCGCTCTCCCTCTCCCATTCGGGCAAAGGCCATTGCAACCCATAAAGCCGCGTGCGTATACTGGCCGCCGTTTTCGCGCACACCAGGCGGATAACCCATGATGTAACCCGGATGCGGCTTGGATTGGTCAAATGGAGGAGTAAACAGGAGCACGAGCTTCTCCTTCATGCGGATCAAGTGTTCACGAACCGAGCGCATCGCCTGCGCCGCACGGTCCGTGTTGCCTCCACCGCTGATCACCGCCCATGACTGCGGCAGAGAATCGATGCGCGCTTCCGTATTCTCCCGCGAGCCCAGCGCGCTCCCATCATCAAAGTAAGCCCGCCGATACCATTCACCGTCCCAGCCCGTCTGTTCGACTCTTGCGCTCAGTCTGCGTGCCTGCTCACGGTATCGATCAGCTAAAGCGGCTTCGCCGCGTTGATCGCACAAGACGGCAAACGTCTTCCAGACATCGACGAGAAACCAGGCCAGCCAAACGCTCTCACCCTTTCCTTCATCGCCGACACTGTTCATCCCGTCGTTCCAGTCGCCGGTGCCGATCAAAGGTAATCCGTGCGGGCCGCTGGTCGTCCCTTTCTCAATCGCCCGGCGGCAGTGGTCGAATAATGTCGCGCGCTCGCTCGAAACCTCCGGTTGAAAGTAAGCTTCGAGTTCATCCGGTTTCAACTGTTGCCCCTGGAGGAAACTGATGACGGCATCCAGAATGTTCGTATCGCCGGTAATCTCGACGTACTGGCACACTGCGTAGGGAAGCCAGAGCAGGTCGTCCGAACAACGTGAGCGCAGACCTTCACCTGAGGGCAAATGCCACCAGTGCTGCACGTCTCCTTCGACGAACTGGCGTGAGGCTGCTTGCAGAATCATTTCCCGCGCTATTTCCGGAGCTGAATAGACGAACGCCAGGACGTCCTGCAACTGATCTCGAAAACCAAACGCGCCGCTGGACTGATACAGGGCCGATCGTCCCAGGATACGGCAGCTCAGCGCCTGGTACAGGAGCCAGCGATTCATCATGAGATCCACCGACAGCACAGGCGTTTCGACCTGAACCGTGGTCAGGAGGCGATCCCACCACTCCCGAGTCTCCACGAAAACTTGTTCGACGGTGGCGGGATCACGGTAACGGTTGATCAAGCGCCGGGCGTGCAACACATCGTCCGCCTGCCCGAGCACGACAATCACCGTCTTCTCCTGTCCTGGACCAATCTCGAATTTCGTCTGCAACGCCCCGCATGGATCGAGCCCCACGCCTGTGCGATTCGAAAGTGAAACGCGCCGCAAAGCGGCTGGCGCGTCGGGCGAGCCGTTTCGCCCCAGGAATTCAGTCCGGTCGCTGGTGTACGAAATGGCGTCGGGAACGATGGCGGCGAAGGTGACTCGACGGCCGTAATGCCGATGATAAGGATTGCGTGCGAACAAGGCCTTGGCGCTTTCATCCCAGGTGCAGGCGATGTGCATCTGCATCGTCTCGCGATCCGCGCCGAGCACGAGCTCAGAATACGCTGTGACGGACAAGCGGCGTGTGCGCGCGGAGGTGTTTTTGATTCGCAATCGCTGTATGCGGATCGGGTCTTCTCTTTCGTACTGTGCGGGAACGAATGTCAAAAGTGTCTGCTCGAGGGTATGACTGTTGTGTTCGAATTCGGTGTATCCCTGTCCGTGACGCGCCCGGTATGCATCAAGTTCCCGTACCGGCAACGGCGTGGGTGTCCAGAAGACACCGCTGTCTTCGTCGCGAATATAGATCGCCTCGCTGGAAGCGTCCGAAATCGGATCGTTATTCCATGGCGTCAACCGGTTCGATTGACTGTCGCCATACCAGGAACAACCCGATCCGGACTCGCTGACGATCGATCCGAACACCGGATTTGCCATCACATTAATCCACGGAAGTGGCGTGAATGTATGCGGTCCGAGGTAGATGGCATACTCACGGCCGTCGGTTGTAAATCCACCCAGGCCGTTGAAGTAGGGGAGTTCGAGGAACGGCAATGGTGCTGAAGGTTGTTCCTCGGATTTTTTCGTCAGCAGCAATGGAGGCAGGGAAGTCCCCTCGCCGGAACTGCCGAGCTGCTTCGAAAGCGATCCCGGAATCGTACCCAGCGTTGCGCGCGCAGCCGTGAGAATCAGATTCACGTCATCCGCTGGCATTTGATCCACCTTCCGCAGGAACACACCACCCGGTTGATCCACACCCGTATGCAGTGAATGCGCCTCCACCAGACGCAACAACTGTTGATGGAGCGGTTGTTCGTAACTGGCCGGTTCGCGATTAAGAATGACGAGATCGACTTTCAGACCGCGCAGGCGCCAGTAAGTGTGGGCGACCAATAATTCGCGGGTGAGAGCCAGGCCTTGCGAGTCGGCAACGGACACGGCAGCGATGGGCAAATCGCCCGAGATGCCATAAGCCCACAGCCTGGACTGCCCGAGAACATTACGGCGTAAACGTTCGACCGGGGCCCGAAGCCGGATGTTCGCATACAGGAGATGACTGGCAAGTTCGTCGAAGCGGAACGCTGCATCGCCGTCAATGTCCAGGTATCGGTACTCGAGCTGTGCGTGCGACCATGCGAGCTCGAAGGTCCGGCTGCAAATATCGGGGTCACGGTATTTCGCGATTAAGCGCATGACTTCGTTACGCGACTCCGCCGCAGCAACAATAAATGTGATCTGTCTCTGTTGCCTGGGCTCGAGCGAAAAACGCCGCTTGATCGCGAATATGGGATCCAGGACAAAGCCGGCAGTACGTTCCACCGACATTGCGGGGTTCTGCCAGGTGCGTCCGCGCCCAAGGAAACGCGCGCGATCTGTTTCATAATCGAAAGGCCCCTCGTCCGGAGGACTTTCAACAACGAACAACGCCGCCCAGACGGGCTGATCGGCATCAGAACGAAGGCGGCGGCATGCAAGCAGCGCGCGCAGGTCCGGGTGCGCCTCGGTCTGTATGAAGAGCTTGTTGAAAGCCGGATGCGCACGATCCGTATCATGGGGAGCAAGGCTCAATTCCGCGGCGGTGATCAATTCCATTTTTCGCTTGCGAAGACCGTGGTTGGTCAGCGTAATACGGCGAATCTCGACATCGTCTTCCGGCGACACCGTGACTTCCACGTGGGATTCCACGCCCCGCCTGCGACGCCGGAACTCGGCGCGATCTGCCGTGAAGATTGCCGTGTAAGCCGGGTCTTTCACGTTCAGCGGCTGATGCGTTGCAGACCAGGTGGTATTGCTTTCTTCCTCGCGGAGATAAAAAAACGTCCCCCAATTATCGCGGGTCGAATCCGCGCGCCAGCGCGTGATATCAAAATCGCGCCAGCGGCTGTAGCCCGAGCCGGAATTGGTGATCATCAGCGCATAGCGGCCGTTCCCGAGAAGATGACCCAGCGGAATCGGAGTGTCCTCATCGAGCACCCGGTACGAAGGTGCAGACGGCTCCGATATCGGCCGCATCGCCACCTGATCGGATGGACGATGAACAAGCACCGAATGCTGCGGCGGTATTCGCTCAAATAACAACGGCTCCACCGCCTTGATCCGGCGATCCGCGTGGAAACGCCGGCGCATGATGCCGCTGTTGAGCGCATTGTCCACAGCCATGAGGCTCATACCCTGATGGTGCGCCATGTAGGTGTACACGATCACGCCCTTGCGGCCTTGCCGTTCCTGCTGCCTCGTGTAGTCCAGCGACTCGTAGAAGCCCATGCGTCCGTACATTCCGGTCCTTTCGAGACGCCGGAGATTTTTTATGGATTCCACAGGTTCGACCAGCAAGGCGAGGGCGGTGGCGTAAGGCGCAACAACCAGATCGTCCTCCAACCCGCGTTTCAAACCGAGTGAAGGTACGCCGAAGGCCTGGTATTGATAGATCATGTTGATATCGAGTGCGCTGTATGCGGATTCGGAGATTCCCCAGGGAACGCCGCGCTCGCGCGCGTATTCCATCTGGCGCTTCAATGCTGTGGCGCAGGCGTTCTCCAGCAGAGAATTTCGGAAACTCCGTGTGAACAGCAGCGGCATAAGGTACTCGAACATAGTCCCGCTCCAGGAGAGCAAGACCTGCCCGTTCGAGGTCGTATACGGGCGTCCCAATGCCAGCCAGTGGTGTACCGGTACCTCGCCTTTAGCAATGGCCACCAGGCTGGCGAGACGGGACTCGCTTGCGAGCAAATCGTAGTGGGACGAAAACGTCAGCGGCGCACCCACCTGATACCCGATGGCAAAGAGCCCGCGATCGGCATCATAGAGGAATTGCATATCCATCGATGTGGCGAGAGTTTCAATTCGTTCGGCGATTCGTCTGGCGCGCACAAGAAAATCTTCCGACGCTGCACGGACCTTCGTGAACTCGGCTGTCAGATCCGCCATCCAGGTCCTGAGGTGCGGCGGCAGCGCTTCTTCACTGCTGCCATCCGCTGCAATGTCCGGCAACATGTTCGCTCCTCCCTGAGATAGTTCACTCCAGGAAGGCAAATAGCGTAGCAGCCGCCGGCGCTTGAGTATTACGTCTTGGCCCAACGGACGAAGAAATTCCTCGGGAGGGGCCACCAGAACGTCGGCCCATCGTACGTAACGATCGAAGTAGGCGATCCAGGCCTGTACCTGCTGCTCGAGGCGGTTGAACCAGTACGTCCGTTCCTCGGTCTCCGTGACGCTCCACCGCAACGAATCCGTCAATTTCCGCGCAGGTTCGGCAGCCAGCCGGATCCGTTCCAGCATTTCAATACCGGACGACTCTTCCTGGAACAGCCCTCGCAACGTCTCAAGAGGCACGGCGGTTGTATGATCGGGCGGGAACCGGTCGATAATCACAGCAAGCGTATCGGCCAATCCTCGGAGCGCACGGACCTCCAGCTGCGGCTGCGATTCCAGTTCCTGGCACGCCTGCTCCAGCACCCACAAACAGGCGATAAGATTTCCGCTGTCGACGGTAGATACATATCGAGGTTGCAAGGGCTCGAGAGTTCGCGTGTTGTACCAGTTGAGAAGGTGGCCCTCGCAACGCTCGAGCTTTTCGAGTGTATCCATCGTGGCGGAACATCGGTCAAGCATCTGCTCCGGAGTCAGAAAACCGAGATCATGCGCGGACACTGCGGCCATGAGCCACATACCAATGTTCGTCGGCGAGGTGCGCGCGGCAGTTTCGATGCGGAGAGCTTCCTGCCTGTTGTCGGGCGGAAGCCAGTTGTGCTCCGGCCCCACGAAATCGTCGAAGTAGCGCCAGGTTTCCCGCGCAACCCGCCGGAGATACCGCTGATCTTCGATATCGATCTGCTCCAGTTTCCGGACAGAGCGCCGTTGCCAGCCGATCCAATGCTGAACGCCCGGAGCGGCAACCCAGAGCAGTAGAAAGGGCGCCCATGCCGGTTCCCAGAAGAAACCGCGAAAGTCCAGGATTACCAGAAACGCGGCCGCAAGCGCAGAGATGAGGAAGAACTGCGCACGAAAAGCATCAACATGCGCCCGGGCTGCCAGATGCGACATCTCGGCAGTCTGCCATTCCAGCAGGTGTCGCTTGCTGATCCAGACTCGATAACATGCGCGAACAATCGCTTCTGACGCGAGATACGCCTGATGCGGCAGAAAAGAAGCCATCACGATGGCCCGATTTAAGTCGCTGGTGGCCTCAGACCAGGCGCGCACATCGCCGCGCCATCGTTGCGCCAACCGTTGCAGCAGTTGAAAGAAAAGAGGAACCAGTAGAACAAGGGCGACTAATGCGCTTGCGGCCATGGGCGCAGTATTGAAGATCCAGCTCCAGATCAGGAGCAACAGTGCCGCCGGAATCAGCAGGCTGCGGCGAAGATTGTCTAGAATCTTCCAGCGATTGATCAATGTTAGCGGGTTTGGTACACGGCCTTTGCCTGTCGCATCCGGAACCCTGGGCAAAATCCACGACGCAATTTGCCAGTCGCCGCGGATCCACCGGTGTTGTCGCTTGCTGTAGCTCGTGTAGTCGTAGGGAAACTGCTCGAAGAGTTCCACATCCGTGGCCAGCCCAACGCCTACATGCACTCCTTCGATCAGATCGTGGCTCAGTAGACGTTGTTCGGGGAAGCGTCCTGACAATATCTTGTGAAAAGCCTGAACGTCATAAATGCCTTTCCCGTGATAAATTCCCTCGCCGAAAACATCCTGGTACACATCGGAAACGGCCTTGCAGTATGGATCGCTCCCGCGCGCATCGGTGAATAATCTCGAAAAACGCGTTGCTGTTGCCGAGGGAAGCGTGATGCTTACACGCGGTTGAATGATAGTGTAGCCACGGGCGTGATTGCGCTTGTCCTCGGTGAGTTGCACCTTGTTCAGCGGGTGCGCGATCGTTTCGACCAACCTTCGTGCACTGCCGTGTGGAAGTTGCGCGTCCGCATCGAGGGTGATGACATAACGGATCGCCGGCGGCGCCGTTCCAGCGTGCACAAAATACCCGATATCTTCCCCGTTGAGAAACCGGTTCAGTTCCTCCAGCTTCCCGCGTTTTCGCTCCCATCCGATCCATCGGGACTCGGTTTCACACCATACGCGTGGTCTGCTGAAGAGGATGAAGGCATCGTTGCCATGATGTGCGTTGAGCTGCTCTATACCCTTGATCGCCAGTCCAAGCAGGTCATCGTCTTCGGGCATCTCGGGTTCTTCCGCATCGGTAAAGTCCGCGAGGAGCGAAAAATAAAGGTTGGGCAGGGGATTGGCCAGGTAACGTACTTCCAGTTTCTCGATCTCGCCGCGAATCGAGTCCGGTGTCAGGAGCATCATGGGCACGACCACGAGAGTGCGGCAATCTTCAGGTATGCCTTGCTCGAACGACATTTTCGGCAGCGCCCGCGGAGGCACAAACCAGGTCAACCACATTTGCAGCGTATAAAGAGCAAGTTCGCTCGCCGGAATAAGCGCAATTACTCCCAGGAACAGCAGCATCAGGGGAGAACGTACGCCGATGGCGTGAGCCGTAGCCAGGAAGGCACTCAAAATACCGGCAGTGAGTATGATCATGCCGCCAAGGTAGACCAGGGCCGGACGCCGGTAGAGGAATCGCAACCCCCGTTCGCGCCATGCAATGCGCCGCCCTACGCAGCTTTCAAGTTCGGCCAGTCCTTCATCCAGGAGGTAAAAGGCAACGCAGTTTTCGCGGGTACCCCGCGAGCCCTGCTGCGCCAACTGGACCGCCAGGCTCGCGACATCCCACTCGGAACTCGTCGATTGGCGTGCCGATTCTTCAACGATGCGCCGGCACCGGTCCCGCGTGCCGAAATCGCTGCGGGTGTAAATCCCGGATGGATCTTCCCGCAGGATCGCCTCGAGCCGGCTCACCGCCTCGACGATCTTTGGATATTCCAGCTCAGAGAGTTGCCGCAGACTTCCAATCGATGTCGAGATGAGCATCAAGTCATTCGCTTCTTCGGCGTGCTCACGCAGAATGATGTCGGCCAGGTGAGTTCCGGTTTTCATCTCGATCCATCTCTGAATCGGAGCCAGCGCGGACTCTTCCTTATGCAGTTGTTCGCCCAGACGTGCGATGAAATGCGCCGTCAATTCGTTGCCGCCGCGATCCAGTTCAGTGACTATTTGCTCAAATTCTTCGGGACCACGCTGTGCAGCGTTCAGAAGGCGGTCCGCCCAGAAATCAGCCATTTCCTTCTGGTGCTGGCGCAGGCTGGCCAATTCCGACAACCGCGCTAATTCCTGCAGGAGCACCAGGCGCAACATCAAGGGAAATACCCACAGCTCGGCAATGGTCAGGGGCGCTCGTTGCTGGTAGGCGTTGAGAAACGTGACGATGCTCTCGGGCGCCACCCGGTGTGCGGTACGACAGATAAGATCAACAGCGATATGGTAAATGCGCAGCCGCACCGGAGAAGTCGTAGCGGCAATTACGGGCAGGATTTTGTTGTGATCGTCGGGCAGATTCTGCCGGATCTCCGCAATGTGCGAACGGATGAGGTATGTATTGTCCAGCAGCCACTCAGCCGCGTGCGTAATTCCGTACTCCAGCCGCGCGGCTTCGCCGAGATCTGCCCGCGCCCGTTCGATTGCCTCTTCAAACTGTCGCAATACCGGCAGCAGGGAACGCGACCTCGTGGTCGTATCCAACTGGTGTGAAGCGGAAAGCTCGGACGCACAATCCGGTAAATCCGCTATCGTGACGGATTGGTGCGGTGTCTCATCGGGTTGACGCGAACACGTTAATTGCAGCCCGGGACGAATTGCGAACACAGACGGATGAACGATACGTCTCAGGACTGCGATGATGTCCGTCGTACGCGCTTCCGTTTCCTGGACAATAACGAGGCTCTCCGAAGGAAGTATGAAACGGCCGTAGTGCTGCAGAATTCTTTTCTGAATCCCCAGTCCCAGCCAAAGCGTGCCGAACCAGGTCATCAAAAAACCGGACAATGCCAAAAGGATCTGCTCCCATTGGTCCGCCCGGAGAACCTGGCCCAGCAGAATCAGAAGGAAGGCCAAAACGATTCCGGCTGCGGCCCGGCTGTAGGGGGAAAACCCGGCATACAAGATCCGAAGACGACCATCCTGCGCGCAGTGAACTACGCCGGACCGCCTAAAATGGTTCTTCCGAACCTCCTGAAGTGCTTCCTCGGCATGTTCTACACTGCGGTAAAACGCGAGTACCAATCTGGACGCTCGAGATTTCTCGATGATGTGCTGCAATTAGACCTCAGAATTCATGGTCACACTATTCGGTTCGTTTAGCCAACCCCGGCAGTTTGCAGGCAACGCTGAATGTCTTCATGTGGTTGGGGCTGTATTCCATGGTAAATCGTAAAACCTCTGATTCCATTAATCCCTCGCCGAAAACCGCATCCTTATATATAGGCTTTCGCAGACCTCACCCGAAAGCCTTGTTTTTTCGTCAGGTATGTCACTCTGCTCATGCCAATATTCGCCTTGCATATAAAGGCCGGTCTCAGTGCGACGTGTTTCCAGATGGAAAAAGAATCGTGGTGAGTAGGTCACGTGTCGCAGGCACACCCAACATAACACTCATTGAAAACGTTGACTTCTGCTAGCAACCAACACAAAGCAACAGGAGCCAATAACGGCCCGGGGTTCAGCGCTTCAATTTTTGTATGGTTTAGGCTGCTTAGTCTGGTGTTCGAGCACAGAACATGCACAATCGCCGGAGATCGGCAGATGCTCAGTGAGGGGAGTACTTGAGGGAAGGAAACGCTTTTCCTGACGCTGATAAGGAAATTTCAACGACACTACGATCGGCCTATCCTAGACGCGCAAGTTACGGCCACCGCATACGCGCGGCGGCGAACGGTTTCTCGTCGCCCGTTTTCTTGCGTAAATGTCCGTACATCAGCTCCTCTACGAACTCGACGCACTTGAACTCCATCAACTGCGCGTT